>Ga0247833_1002806_pt1 | contig 24713 bp, 25 predicted proteins | sample LaCruzMarch2015__7_FD_187117 | JGI IMG/M metagenome (GOLD analysis project Ga0247833, IMG submission 187117) | Freshwater microbial communities from meromictic Lake La Cruz, Castile-La Mancha, Spain - LaCruzMarch2015_8m | ecosystem: Environmental > Aquatic > Freshwater > Lake | place: Spain... | reverse complement strand
TCACGACACCGAATGCAGGCGCTGCGTTTGTGCAGGCGGGGCTGTATGGCACGGCAAAGATTGCTGACAACGCTTTCGCTTACGCAGGCGTGTCTGCTGAGGCGAGAACCGGACAGACCCTATACGGTGGTAATGTGGGTTTGCGCATAGCGTTTTGATGTCAGGGTTCTACTAGCTCAAGACTTAAAGAGTTTCAACAATTTTCACCTTATTTAGTTAGCTAAATAAAATTAACTTTTAATTATTTTTTCTGCCGTGCTAAGTTAATTTTATCTAGATGAAAATCGTCACCTCAATACACAAACTTCAATGACCATTTAATTGTGTGTCTGTTAGCTCTGTCTGGGTAGCGTGTAGTCTCTATAAACATTACTTACGAAAATCGTCCAGAACAGGTGAATACCCCTTCAACGGCTTAATCACTTAGGGTAAAGCAGCCGCGGTTGGGTTGAATGAATGGCTGATTGTCTAGCCCTATATTTTTTGAGTGATTTGTGTAAAAGTAACGCTTGATCCCCTTTCGCCAACTCTCCTTGAGCAGACCCCATCATGAGCTTTCTCAGCCCCGACGAACTTGCTGCCCTCATCCCTGCCGAGTCATCGATTTTTCCTGCGCCAATACCCGTTCAGTGTGTCTCAAGTGATGAGTTTTTGCCGGGTGCGCAAACGCCTAAGCAAAAAGAGTACGAAGCGCGTGTGAAGGCGTTGGGTACCGAGCTTGCAAAAAAACAGGGTCTGACACGCCGCAAGTTTTTTAAATCAGCCTCTGGGATGGCCGCCGCGTTTTTGGCGATGAATGAAACGTATGGCCCAGTGTTTGGCGTATCGCAGGCCGAGGCCGCAACGCCTGAAATGGCCAACGAACGGGCGCAGTCGTTGTCTGGGCAATTCATTATGGATATGCACACGCACTTTTTGCGAGATGACACGAGCCTTGAAGGTTTTGTGCGCAGCCGCGAGGCGGTGGGTAAGGCAGGCTGGAATCCGGGCTTGGTGGGCAAACCCCAAACGCTTGAAGACCTTAAGTTTGCCAATTACTTAAAAGAAATATTTTTAGATAGCGATACCAAAGTTGCTTGCATCAGCGGTGCACCGTCAGAAAAAGTATCAGACTGGTTTTTAACCAATGATATGAAAAACCAGGCACGTGCCACCATCAATTCAATTGCGGGCTCAAAGCGTGCGTTTGCACACGCCATCTTTACACCAGGCTACGCTGGCTGGTTGGATGAAATTGATCGTGCGATTGAGGTGTTAAAGCCCGATTCATTTAAAGGCTACACGATTGGCGACAACACCAACAAGCAGTTGTCTGTGCACCCTTGGCTCCTGGATGACGAAAAACTTGTGTATCCCGCCTATGAAAAATTTGTCAAAGCCGGGCTTAAAAACGTCTGTATTCACAAAGGTTTATTTCCACCCTCGGTCGAAAAGAATTTCCCAAACTTACTGAAATACGCCAGGGTCGATGATGTGGCAAAAGCAGCAAAAGATTGGCCACAACTGAACTTCATCATCTATCACGGTGGCTACCGCTATAGCGGTGGTGGAGGTGCCAAAGGTGCGTGGGAACAATTTGAAAAAACAGGTCGGATCGACTGGGTGAGTGATTTGGCGGATATTCCCGGAAAATATGGCGTCAATAATGTGTATGCCGATGTCGGACAGCTTTTTGCACAAAGTACGATTGCCGATCCACGCGTCTCGGCCGTGATGATGGGCCAGTTGGTCGCAGGCTTGGGCGCAGACCACGTCTGTTGGGGCACCGATGCCATCTGGACAGGCGCACCGCAATGGCAAATCGAAGCGCTGCGTCGCCTCGAAATCCCCGAAGACCTACAAACGCGTTATGGCTTGAAGCCATTAGGTCCAGCAGATGGCCCGGTCAAGCGCGCCATTTTTGGCGAGAATAACGCCAGGTTGTACAACTTTACGCCGGCTCAGCGTGCCGCTGTCAGCGCCGATAAGATCGCCAGTGGTAAAGCAATTTATGACCGTCACGGTGACGGGCGCACCAACATGGCTTACGGGTATGTGAACCGAGGTGTCGCCTGACGGCTTGATCACTCTGGGTTTCTTTTGCCCCGCCCAACGCGGGGCTTTGTGCTCTTGGCTCTTGAAACATCTGACCGCGTGTGCGCTAACAGACAGAGGGTAAGGTTCTTTTTGCATAGTATCGGGCTTTAGAACCGGACAAACATTGCTGAGTCCGGATTATCCCCAGATCTTGCAGAGGAACCATCATGAAAACACTCAATATCACCCTAGTTGTAGCCGCGCTAACGCTCGCCTTTAGCGCCAGCTCAATGGCGCAAAGTATGTCCAAAAGCGATCATAAGGCCGCAGAGGAAAAGATCGAGGCGGAATACAAATCTGCCAAAACCGGCTGTAATTCGTTTGCGGGCAACGCCAAGGATATTTGCATGGCTGAGGCTAAGGGCAAAGAGTCCGTTGCCAAGGCCGAGTTGGAAGCACTTTACAAACCAAGTCCAAAACTTACTACGAAGTTCGTGTTGCGAAAGCTGAGGCAGTCTATCAGATTGCCAAAGAAAAGTGCGACGCATTTGCTGGCACAGTCAAGGATCAATGCCTTGCCGAAACCAGAGCGGCATTTGATAAGAAGTAATTATTTTGACTTGATCTGACAAATACCTATTGCAAACTAGGAGGCTGTCAGATCAAGTTGCGATCAACACAGGAAATTGAAGCATTGAGAAGATCAGACAAGTCTGAGCCGATAGTTTGAACTTTGTTATTTAACTCAACGCTTCACACGCCAAACGCAGTCGACGACAGCCCTCTGTAAGTTCAGCCATGGAGGTTGCAATGAAATACGAAAAAACGGAGAAACGCCGTAAGCGTCACCTTGTATGACCGCAAGATTATGTTCTTCAAGAAGGTATAAAACAAATTCTTCATCGGTATTCAAGGTCTTACCTTTGGGCGTCTTTTTTCCAATGATTCCTGCACAAGATGGGAATGCGTAGAAAGCACCTTCTGGGAGATGACAGCTTAAGCCGGGTATGGCGTTAATCTCCCCGACAACCATATCCCGTCTTTCTTGAAATATTTTTGTGCGCTCAGCGATGAAGTCTTGAGGGCCGTCAAGAGCAGACACTGCAGCGGCTTGACTGATTGATGAGGCATTTGAGGTGCTTTGGGACTGTAGTTTAGTCATCGCCTTAACGAGTACAGTTGGCGCACCACCATAACCTATACGCCAGCCAGTCATCGCATAGGCTTTGGACACACCATTGATGGTAAGAGTTCTTTCTTTAAGCGCGGGTTCAATCTGAGCGATGGTTGAAAATTTACGACCGTCATACAAAATGTGTTCGTAGATATCATCTGTCATGACCCAGATATTGGGATGACGCAGCAAAACATCGGCCAACCCCCTGAGTTCTGCAGAGGTATACGTCGCGCCACTCGGGTTATTGGGAGCATTGAGTATTAACCAGCGTGTACGAGGGGTAATCGCACGTTCTAGATCCTCGGGACTGAGTTTGAATCCATTTTCCGGATGGCCGGGTACGAAAACGGGTGTGCCTCCGGCCAGTAAAACAATATCGGGGTAGGAAACCCAATAGGGTGTTGGCACAATTACTTCGTCGCCCACATCGACGGTGCACATAAGTGCATTAAAAATGATTTGCTTACCACCCGTTCCGACAATGATCTCGCTAGCCAGATAGTCCAAGCCATTATCAACCTTGAACTTTTTGATGATACTGGCCTTGAGTTCTTGTGTACCAGCGGTATCGGTGTACTTGGTCTTTGACGCGGCCATCGCGCTGATCACCGCTTCGCAAACATGCGCTGGCGTATCAAAGTCAGGTTCACCTGTGGTCAGGCTGATGATATTGTGACCTGCAGCGCGAAGTTCCCGCGCTCGCTGACCTGCCACTGAGCTAGGGGAGGGTTTGATTCGATTGAGACGGGCAGCGATAAGACTCATGGGATAACCTGATTAAGTATTGAATACACTAAAGCTAATAAAAAACAGTATTGCCTTCGTGTACATACTAGCCGTATATTAAAAAATCCAGAAAACATAAAAGAAGTATAAAAAAGGAATCCTTAATGTCACTTCAAAAACTTAAAGCCTGTTCCGCTGCTGTCTTTTTGAGCGTCTTGTGTGCGCCAAGCTTTGCGGCCTGGCCTGAAGACCAAACAATCGAATTGGTCGTGGGTTTCGCCCCTGGTGGCGGCACGGACCTGATGGCGCGAGCGCTTGTGCCTTTCCTTGAAAAAAAGCTTGGTGGAAAGACCAGAATTGTGGTCGTAAACAAGCCCGGTGCGGGTGGGGAGATCTCCACAACATATCTTGCACGTGCGAAACCTGATGGCTACACCGTTGGCTTTATTAATGTGCCAGGTTTTGTATTTATTCCAATGTACAAGCAAGCGAGCTACAAGACGGATGACGTCCGCATTATTGCCCGCGTCGTCGATGATCCCGCCGTGTTGCTGGCTCGCGAAGATGCTAAGTTCAAAACAGTCCCCGCCATCATCGCCGCGCTCAAAAAAGATCCGAAATCCTTGTCTTTTGCGACAAGCGGACGAGGCACCAGTGGCCATCAAGCCTTGCTCAAGATTGAGTCTGCAGCACAAGTGAATGGCACTGATATTCCCTTTAAGGGTGCGGGTGAGTTCAAGAGTGCATTGATTGGTGGGCACGTTGATTACGCATTTGCGAGCGTGGGAGAATATCTTGCAGGGTATGGCAATATGAAAAACATCGTACCCATTGCAGTGATGAATCCAACGCAAGTTTCAGCAATACCGGGTGTGCCAACTATTTATGAGTTCGGCTACAAGGTCCGTGTGACGTCTGAGCGCGCCATTGCTGGACCCAAAGGATTACCTGACAACATTGCTAATCGCTTTCAACAAGCGATAAAGGACACGATTGCCGATCCTGCTTTCGTTGCCACTGTCCAAAACGATGCGGCTGTTCTTGCATATATGCCAGGAGCGGAGTTCACCAAGTCGCTTGAGTTGATTCGCGAGGAGCTCAAACCATTTGTCGCTGCGATGCAATAAAGCATTCACAAAAAATTGCATCGACCTAAAAAGGTCGAGCATAAAAAAATGGAGATGAGTATGAAACGCGTCACACTGACTAAAAATATTTTTTCAGCGCTTTGCTTATTTGTCGTGATGGGGTCTGCCTTTGCCTATCCAGATAGACCCGTCAAAGTCATCGTTGGTTATCCTCCGGGAGGCACTCTGGATGTACCTGCGCGTATTCTCGTCAATGAACTTTCACAATTGTCTGGACAGTCTTTCATCATAGAAAACAAACCAGGCGCTAGCGCAAGTATCGCTGGCAATATGGTGGCAACGGCTAAACCAGATGGATACACATTGCTTCTGAGTTCTTCTGCTGTTTCGTCTGCAGGCGCAATGCTCAAGCAGATCCCGTTTGATCCAATAGATTCGTTCGCGCATATTGGAATGTTTACTACACTACCGACCTTAATTGTTGCGCGCTTTGACTTTCCGGCCAAAGACTTGCAGCAGGTGATCAAAATGTCTAAGCAGAAACCAGGCGAGATGACCTACGGATCGCCAGGTGTAGGAACTGGGGCGCATATGGCGGGTGAAGTCCTTAATAAATACGTGGGTGTCGACCTTAAACACATACCTTTCAAGGGGTCTGCCCAGTCACTCAACAGCCTGTTGGGCGGACATGTTGATCTGCTGTTTGGCGGACTCTCGTCGCTAAAAACTGCTCTGGATGGTAAGCAAATCAAAGTTCTCGCCGTGACCAATGCAGAGCCCTCTCCAGAGCTGGTCGATGCGCCAACGGTCGCTCAAGCGCTTCCCGGTATTGAGTTTCCCAAAGCATATATGTTCACCTCATGGCTTGGAATTTCTGCACCTGCTGGCACACCTAGCAAGATCGTTGAAAAGCTCGGTCATCTGATGCAACAAGCGCTAGAAAATCCGCAATTACGCCAGAAACTCATAAACGTTGGCGTCACTCCCGGCTATGTTGCGCGGCAGGAAATGGTGGAACACATTCGTAACGAGGTGCCGGCGTATATCCGCGTGGTCAAAGATATCGGCATCACCAACTGAGCGGTAAATCTCTTCTGGACCACCCCTAATGCACGCAAATACGCCAGACCTTAAGGTTTTGTTAAATATTGTTGAGGGCGTTGCCACCATCACACTTAACAGGCCTGACCGCCTCAATGCTATTGATGTTGAAACGGATGAAGCGCTGCGCGATGCCTTTGAGATGGCGTTTGTGAGCGCAGACTGTCGCGTGATTGTTCTCACGGGTGCCGGGAGAGGATTTTGTGCAGGCGCGGAACGAGGCGTAAGTGGTGCTGTCCAACCAGCTCCTTTACGCTGGAGCCCAACGCCAGATACGATTGAACAGTTTCGATTCAATTATTTAATCGATTCACCTGTTCCGATCATTGCTGCCATCAACGGTGCAGCGATCGGAGTCGGGTTGGTGATGGCATGTCTATGTGATGTCCGACTCGCACTGGACAACGCAAAGCTCTCGTTCCCGTATGCTAGGCTTGGCTTGATTGCCGAATATGGAATCGCAAAAGTACTGCCAAACCTAATTGGTGCATCGCGCGCGCAAGAACTGCTTTTGTCCGGTCGACAATTCAGTGCACGCGAGGCTCAAGAAATGGGGCTTGTGAGCCATATTGCGACGCAGGATGTATTTGTCGAAATGGTGCAACAGTACGCAAAGTCTATTGCTCAAGAATGTTCACCGGCATCTCTTCGCGCGATTAGAAGACAGTTGCGTGCTGCGCCTGAGCAAGACTTGCTTGCTTGTGCCGCCCAAGCAGGAAAGGAGCTCCAACAAATCAGGCAGTCCCATGATTATATTGAGGCTCTAACGGCACGGCGCGAAAGTCGTCCCCCTCTTTTTACCGGTGAGTGAGCTCCATCACAAAACACATGACATTTCCGGTCAAACTACAGCAAGAAAAAGAAAAAGGAATCTCCTCATGAACGCACCGACGACTGAAAATCAATACCCGCTTGAAGGTATTACCGTCCTTGATCTTGGACAGGTCTACCAGGGACCTTATTGCGGTTTCCTGTTGGCGATGGCCGGTGCTCGTGTCATTAAGATTGAACCGCCCCATGGCGATTCAGTGAGATCACGTGCTGAAAATACAGGAGGTAATTCTCTTGCGTTTTCGATGCTTAACTCGAACAAGGAAGGGATTGTTCTTAATCTCAAGAACCCAGCCGGTCGGGACGTGTTGTTGCGTCTTGTCGAGCGTGCCGACGTACTCGTTCAAAATTTTGCGCCTGGCGTCATGGATAAGCTTGGAGTAGGTTATGACGTCCTGAAAGCACATAACAGCGGGATTATCTATGCCTCTGGAAGTGGTTACGGCGCGAGCGGACCTTATCGTGATTATCTCGCAATGGATCTGACCGTTCAGGCTATTGGTGGGATTATGTCAGTGACGGGATTTGAGGATGGGCCGCCTGTCAAAGCGGGCGCAGCTGTCAGTGATTTCCTAGGAGGGGCACACTTGTTTGGTGCAGTCATGACTGCGCTCTATAACAGAGAGCGCACGGGGATGGGATCCTCTGTTGAAACTGCGATGTTTGATATGTGTTATCACACGATGGCATCAAACTTGTCGATGACACACCTGCAGGGCAGGCTGATACCTCGAACGGGTAATCGCCATGGCGGACTATCGGTCGTCCCCTATAACGTTTACCCCGCTAAGGATGGATACATTGCAATCATCTGCGTCAAAGATGCACATTGGAAAGCACTGTGCCACGCGATGGGAAAAGATGAGTTAGGAGTCGATCCAAAATACGCCACGAATAAGGAAAGGGCTGCACGCATTGATGAGGTCGACGATATCGTGTCGCAATGGTCGAAAACGCTGGGTAAAGAGGAGATTTTTTCGATGTCTCAGACAGAGAAGTTTCCCGCTGCACCCGTTCGTGACCTAAACGAGCTGAGTGCCGATCCGCACTTGCATGCGCGTGGCGCCCTACAAAACTTTGACCATCCAACCTTGGGTCGTATCGTCCTGCCAAACTCGCCCGTCAGATTCTCTCACCTACCGCTCATGCCTTTGTCGGTCAATCCAAACTTAGGGGAGCACACGCAGCAAGTGCTAGAAGAGTTTTTGGGTATGGATGAGGCACAGATTAATGACCTCCAGCAATCTGGCGCTTTTAGTCCTTGAAATTTTAGCCATGTGCTTTTGACGTCACACCATGATGACAATTCGTTGCACTTTATTGCTTGAAGCGCGGCTCATTAAAAGAGACAATTTTTTGCCTGCACTTTAGTGAGCATCTTGGCTTCGATTGCTCAAAATATTTATTAAGACCCAGTACCTTGACCTGCAAATTTGTAAGGACGATAATCGAATGTATTACAAGTGTTACGGAGTAATACAAATGTCCACTCGGACTATCAATGTCAGGCTGCCCGAGGCCCTGTTCCAGCAGATTGAAGATCTATCTAAAGCGACAGCAAGATCAAAGAGTTTCTTGGCTATTGATGCACTGACAAAATACGTTGAGCGAGAGTCTTGGCAGATTAATGATATTTGCCAGGGTCTCGCTGAAGCAGATTTGGGTGATTTTGCAAGCGCTAAGGAAGTTGAAGCAGTTTTCTTGAAATATGGGGCTTGAAGGGTGTCAATTAAGTGGACCAAGATAGCGCTTCGGTCTGTGGACGAAATCGCCGGATACATCTCCAGAGACAATCCCAAACAAGCCACCAACTTCGTGTTAGAACTAATCAACTCTGTTAACAAGCTTAAATCTCATCCTGGCATGGGAAGAGCTGGGCGCGTTCCAGGCACACGTGAGTTGGTTTTACACAAGCATTACCTCGCTATTTATCGCGTACGAGGTGATGATGTTGAAATTTTGAGATTGCCTCACGTCGCTAGAGACTCGTACGCAAAAAATATAGGCTAAGTGCTTGCAGGTAACGTGTGATGGTGATCTTAGGTGTTTGCAGTAGGCGACTGAAAAATAGGCGCCCGAATAGTCTGGGCGGAAGCCTATGCGTTAATGTACCGAGAAACTAATCAAAGCGTAGATACATAAACGCCAAGCATAATGATGCCTGCACCAACAAACGATGTCCAACGCAACGGCTCACCTAAAAAGAAGAACGACAGCAAAGGAACAATAAAAAATCCGAGGGCTGTTAGAGGATAGGCTACGTTTAAGGGCATGCTTTTTAAAATAAATAGCCAAAACACTGTAGCCACTGTGTAGATGGCGACTGCCAGTAACAAGACTGGGTTAAATAGCAGCCCCGTCACGAGGCCTTTGTATGAAAGATCGAGTTTGACTGAGGCGACTTTAAACAATACCTGTCCAGCAGACAGAATGAATATTGTGAACAGTACAAAGAGCCATTGCTTAATACTTGTCATTATCAGCACTTTAAAAAAATATGTTGAGCACGATGAACGCGTGATGCGTACGCAATAACGTCAATATATAGGAAAGAAAAGTCAAAATCAGACTTAAGCCATATCACTTCAGCTTCATCTGTTTGTCATAATTCTTGCTTCGTTCTCTCATCAGCCTTTGCACTTGAGTCAGTATTAAGGCTTGGATTGCCAGCAATATTCGCTGATAATACAAGCACTTAAACAAGCGAATCTTTTTAGGCAACATGATGGCGAATGCACTTCCTACCGTGGCAGAGTATGTTGTAAACCGACTGGCAGATCTTGGCATTGATCGCGTCTTTGGCGTGCCGGGCGATTATGCTTTTCCCTTTGATGATGCGATCGAGGCTAGTGAACGTGTTGAGTGGATTGTGTGCGCCAATGAACTCAATGCTGCCTATGCTGCCGACGGATATGCGCGGATCAATGGTGTTTCCATTCTTTCCACGACGTATGGTGTGGGTGAGCTCAGTGCACTGAACGGCGTGATGGGTGCGCGTGCACAACGGTTGCCGATTTTTCACATTGTCGGCGCGCCAAGTACCCGAATTCAAAAACAAGGGCTGATTACACATCACACGCTTGGTGATGGTGTGTTCAATCAATTTCAGCACCTTTCAGCCGCAGCCTGCTGTGTGACGACGAACCTGACGCCCGATAATGTTGTCAGTGAGATGGAGAGGGTGATTAGCGAGGCTTTGCGCCTGAGTGCGCCCGCTTACATCACCGTACCGATGGATTTGGCTAAGTTGCCGATTATTGGCACGCCTGTTAAGGGTCAAGCCTTAACCGACATCAAGCGCGCGAAAAGCGATCCGGCAAGCTTGAGTGCCGCGCTTGATTTTGTCATTGAAAAAATTAAAGCAGCTAAAAGCGTTGTCGCGTTGCCAACTTATCTTGTGGGTAATTACGGTCTGCGTGGTCAGTTAGAGGATTTTCTCAAGCAAACACAAATCTCCTTTGCGACCACGCCCATGGATAAAGGGATTGTGTCTGAGTCTCATCCGCAATATCTTGGTATTTATAGTGGGGCATGGTCTAGCCCGTCGGGACTCAATGTCGCAATTGAGGCTGCGGATGTGCTGTTTGATATCGGTGGTGTCGTATTCGAGGACTTTAATACGACCTTTTGGACGAGTCAGGTCGGCCCACAAAAGTTACTGACACTCGGTGATAACTTCGTCAGGCAAGGACACACCATTTTTACAGGTGTGGCTCTACAAGACATGCTGACTGGGCTGACCGCGCGTTTGGGCGCCGTTCCTAAGCTTGCATTCTCCGCAACACAAGCGGTTCTGCCTATGGCGGGTGCGCCCTCTGAGCCCACCGCTTCGACAAACGTCTACCCGCGTATCCAAAAGATGCTCAAGCCGGGTGATGTCTACGTGGTTGAAACGGGCTCGTGCACCATCCACTCCACACCCATGTTGTTGCCTGAGGGCGTTGGGTTTCAGACACAGACGCTGTGGGGTTCGATTGGTTGGGCAACGCCTGCCGCAATGGGCATCTGTATGGCCAATAAAAAAGGTCGCACGATTCTCATCACAGGTGATGGCTCTCACCAGTTGACGGCCAATGAAATTGGCGTGATGGGTCGATACGGTACTAAACCGATCATTTTTGTCCTGAACAATGGTCTCTATGGTGTAGAGATTGTGCTGAGCGAGGTGGGGCCCTCCTACGATGATCTCGCCAAGTGGAATTACGCACAGTTACCTGCCGCCATGGGCTGTGAGGCTTGGTTCAGTGCGCGTGTACGAACTGTTGCGGAGCTCGATGCAGCAATTGAACACGCACAACAGCACGATAGCGCGTCCTACATTGAGATCATGATCGCAGCGGACGAAAGTCAGCCTCTCCCTGAAAATATTCTGCAACAGATCTATCAATCAGGTGCTGCGACTTAAGCTGTTCAACATTCAATTTTGTACAGGTGTAACAATGCGCGCATCTTCTCGCCGTCAATTTCTTCAGTCGTCCGTAGTTGGTGTGGCGGCTACGGCTGCCTAAACTGTGACCGCCAACGCACAGGGACTCGCGGCGAGTTCCGGGATTTCTAAAGCGACAGTTGAGCAGGTCAGGTCACTGCAAGCGAAAGAGCTTCAAGAAAGTACCGCCAGTTGGAATGATGGCCTCGCCCATCCCATCCCTTATAAAAACCCTCCAGGTCGTGGCAAAGACAGAGCGATTGTTTTGGGCGGCGGCTCTGAGTATATGAGTTCATTTCTGGTGGGCTATTTTCACGCGCTGCTGAGCAATGGCGTCAATTTACGTTTGGCGGACATTGTTGTTGGTACCTCTGCGGGTGCTGTGTTAGGAAGTGCCTTGTTAGGGCATCGTCTGGATTTGTTTTCGGCAGAATTTAATTTATTAGCCAATTACCCAAAGGTGATGGCGAAGTTTGTGCCAACTAAAAACTTCCTGCCCAGCCAGGAGCGAGTCATGAAGATGGGTATTGAAGCTAAGGATGGCAATCCCGATACCATTCAGGCAATCGGTCATGCTGCGATGGCGGCCAAATCGATTTCCTCTGAAAAGTTTGAAATGAATATGAAAGTATTTTTGGGGGATATGAAAGAGATTCCGCCCAAGATGTTCATCACGACGATTGATTGTTATACCGCTGAGCGCTTAGTGATTGCGCCTGACTCTGGCGTTCCCGTCACGACCGCTTGCGCGGCAAGCGCTTCGGCACCGGGTGTGACAGGACCCACCTGGGTCAAAGATCGTGTTTGCATGGATGGCAGCATCGGCTCGACTGAAACCCACTGCGATATTGTGGCCGGCTCGAAGCGGGCATTAATTGTTGCCTTGGCGGACACCATTGAACAGGAGAAAGAGGGCCTTCGCCTCAATCGTCTGCCGAATACCATCCTACAGGAGGTCAAAGATCTCGAGGCGGGGGGGGGACGCGCACAAAACTGGTCGTGGTGGGGATGCTCCCCGGCAGAAAGACGCTGAGCGTGGTCGATCCTGAAATCATGGCCCCAGCTATTCAATATGGCTATGAAAGAGGGATGCAGGATCTGCCTGAGATGAAGATTTTTTGGGGTTAGGCCCCCTATAAGTATTAATATAAATTTATAGCCATCATTTATAATGCCCACACGCACTAATTTGTGCACATATTGAGAGGTCATCATGACAAATCCAATCAAAATCACACGTCGCAATTTGCTGGGCGCAACCGCCGGTTTGATGGCCGCTGCTGGGTTGAACCCAAGCTTAGCGCGCGCACAAGCCGCTGCACCTGCTGCCGCTCCTGCCGCTGCCCCCGCCGCCTCCACAGCAAAACCATTGCCAAGCTATGTCAGCTGGAAACATGCTGATAGCATGATCATTCACACACCGACGACGATTGAAACCAAACGTTCCGCAATCGGCTCGAGCATCATCACACCCTCTGATCGTCTATTTATCCGTAACAACCTACCTGCACCTTCAGCGGCGGATATTGGCGATGTCAATGCCTGGCAAATCAATGTCGAAGGCGTTGGAAAACCACAGGCTTTCTCCATCGCTGATCTCAAGCAAATGGGATACGAAACAATGGCAACAGTGCTGCAGTGTTCAGGTAACGGTCGCGGCCTGTTTCCAGGCAAACCCAGTGGTACAAGATGGCAGACAGGTGCAGCGGGCTGTGTCATGTGGGCAGGTATCCCTGTTCGCGAACTCATTCAATCCTTGGGCGGCGTTTCCGCCGGTATGGTCTACATGACCGGCACCGGTGGTGAAAAGCTTCCTGAGGGCATTGATCCCAACGCTGTAGTGGTCGAGCGTTCCGTGCCTCTCTCAGCGATGCAAGATGCCATGCTGGCATGGGAAATGAACGGCGAACCGATGCCGCTCGCGCATGGCGGCCCCTTACGCCTGATCGTTCCTGGCTACAGCGGTGTTAACAATATCAAATACATCAAGCGCCTGGCCTTTACAAAAGAGCAGACGCAAGCGGCCATTCAAAAAACCGGCTATCGGATGTCACCTGTCGGCCAAAAAGGCGATCCAAGTCAGCCCGCCGTTTGGACCATGGACGCCAAGTCATGGGTGACCTCACCCTCGCCAGACAGTGGTCCGGTCAAAGCTGGACTCGTGCAGATCACGGGTGTGGCGATGGGCGGTTTGGAAGACGTTGCCAAGGTCGATGTATCGCTGGATGGTGGTAAGACATGGCAGGCCGCACGTTTGGTCGGTCCGGACTTGGGCAAGTACGCTTGGCGCCAGTTTGTCCTCGCAACGAATTTGAAAGCGGGTCAGTACGATGTTTCATGCCGTGTGACAACGAAAGCAGGCGTTGAGCAGGTGGCGACATCGACAGAAAATGCCGCAGGCTATTTAAATAGTGGCTGGATCTCACACACTGTCAAAATTAACTTGGCTTAAACTGGGTTATACAAATGCAAAAAAAAATCTTCTCTCATTTTGCTGGGGTCATCGGCGCGGTTGCATTGGTTTTTGCGGCAACGCTCGCGCCAGTTGCCTCGGCAAATGACGAAGAAGGAAAACTTTTGTTTTTAAAAGGTGCTGCGCCAGCGTGTGCGATCTGTCATGCCCTCGAGGCGGCAGGTGCAGCGGGTGCTGTAGGCCCTTCAATGAACGAACTTAAGCCTGATGCAGCGCGTGTCATGAATGCCCTTAAAAATGGCATCGGTCAAATGCCTGCTTACTCAAGCTTGACGCCCGAACAGATGAAAATATTGTCTGAATACGTCGCAAAGGCCAGCCGCGAGTAAAAGTTCGCGATCAATGATGTGCGGTTTGAGTTCGAAAAAATCGAACTTAAAGTCATAAAAAGTTCGATTGATACGAACTCACTCCGCCCTCAAGATTGACTCCAACACATTTGCCGCATGCGGCTGTCTGATGGAGTGCACAAATGAAAGCGATTCTTTGGGGAGGCTTAGCCTTCCTTGCCTTGTTGTGGACCAGCGGGGCAGCTTTATTGGCTAAGGCAGTCCATTGGTCAGCAAAGCGTATGTCTGCAGAGCCCACCATGACCTTTGAGATGGCGACCAGTAGCGTTGTGATTCCTGTTTGGCTTGCCGCTTGGTTTGATCCCATAGCGTTGACCACTATTATGGAAACAATGCAGGACATGCTCGGGAGCTTCTCCAGCGTTTTACCCACGATAGGTATGGTAATGGCTTGGCTCATACCCGCAATCTGGATCACATGGGCCTTGGGTATGCTGATCCTCTTAGGGTTGTTTGTCGTGGGTACGCTCACGTTAAAGCGCGTGCAGAAAACAGGTTGAGCAAGAGGTCGTATTTTTTACAAAAAATATTTTAAAGATCGCTAAGCTTAAATACGCGCAGCGCATTTTTATAAGCAATGAGTTCAATCACATCAGCGCGCAAATACGGAAGAAAATTGGTGCGGATTTCGGTGATGGCTTCGGTATAGTGCGCGTCCCAGCCGCAACACATGTCTGAACCCAACATAAAGCGATCGGGAAACGCTTCTATCAGAGCTTTCCATCTGGGTCGCACGCCATCGGCGTTATAGGCGCGTCCGGGACGATTGACGCGGGCGAGGCGGAAATGAAGCTCACCGTTAGAAGACAGCTCACACATAATATTTTTTCTCTGTTTAAAGAGGTTGGCGAGATCCTCCGACTGTGCCCGTGGCAGGCAATGCGAGAGTATCGTGAGTGTGTTGGGGAAATCAGCGGATAGTCTCAAAATATCTTCGGTGAACTCTTCATTGTGTTCCGTGTGTATTTGTACAAAGCCATTGAATTCATTCGCGATACTGTAAAACTTTCGGATAGCTGGGTTATCTGTTTTGATTTTTCGACGAAAGGGTTGCGGTCCGCTGTTCTCGTTATTGGTGTGGAGCTCGCCAAACCCTTTAATCATGCCTTTAGCAAACATGTCATGGGCATCACGAAATAAATCACGAAAATAAACATTTTCGGTTGCGACGAGCGTCGACGGACCCTGACGAATAAAGCTTTCAGCAAATTCTCTCTGACCGGCTGTAGCGATATGCCTGTTTCCCAAGGCATTGGCGATATCACCCCGCAGGTCACCGACCCCGCCTCCCCAGCGAACGTTATTGGCGTTCATTTTTTCAACGATATCCGCCGCACTAGGGCCGTTACGCGAATAGGTGTGGAGGTGGACGTCCGCAATCGGAACGGTCTTGGCAAGCTCAATCGATCGAGGATCAGGCGCTTGGGCGAGGCAGAGGCTAGAAAAAAACAGTCCTAAGAGCAGTAGCGTTGTAAATTGTATTGTGATGCGGTGGGTGAATTTTTGATCGAAATCTATTCGTAACCCATTAATGAGACGATCTTTTTTCATATATGGTTTCAGAGAGCTGCTTTGCGAAGTCTTCACGTGTGGCGAGAGTAGAGAGGATTGCCTCAAGTATGGCCGATGCGTTTTACTATTCTAAAGCAAGTATTAATCACATTGACGATTATTGTTGTGTATATAAACAATAACGAATATAAACAAACGTCAGATATACCCAGTTAAATAATAAAGGAGACCGCTTCATGATGCATATCCAATTAACGGTGAATGGTCAGTCAGTGACCCTCTCCGCAGCACCTAATACCTTACTGGTCCAAGCTCTGCGTGAGCATCTCAATTTAACCGGTACGCATGTTGGTTGTGACACCGCACAATGTGGGGCATGCACCGTTCTGATGAATGGTCGCGCGATCAAATCCTGTAATGTGCTGCTTGCACAAGCCGAGGGCGCAGAGGTTGCAACCATTGAGGGGCTCGCTCAGCCAGACGGCACGATGCATCCGATGCAGGCGGCCTTTAAAGACTGCCATGGCTTGCAATGCGGCTATTGCACCTCAGGCATGGTGATGAATGCCGTGGATATTTGCCGAAAGCATCCTGATCCCAGCGCCCAACAAATCCGCGAACATTTAGAAGGCAATATTTGTCGTTGCACGGGATATCAAAACATTGTCAAGGCTGTGCAGCAAGGTGCTGCCGCCATGAAAGCTTGAGGAGGCGACCATGGGCGCAAACGAATTCGCAAAATTACCGCATATCGGTGAGTCAGTTTTACGCAAAGAAGACTACCGATTTCTGACCGGTGCAGGGCAATATACCGACGACATTACTCTGACTCGCATGACGCACGCTGTATTTGTGCGCTCGCCCCACGCCCACGCGCTGATTAAAAGCGTGGATACCCGTGCTGCAAAAAGCGCGCCTGGTGTGATTGGCGTGCTTGAGGGTAAGGACGTTGCCAATGACAAGATCAACGGTTTACCCTGTGGTTGGCTGATCACAAGCACAGACGGGCAGCCCATGAAAGAGCCGCCTCACCCTATTTTGGCTCTGGATAAAGTGCGCTATGTGGGTGACCACGTCGTGATGGTGGTGGCAGAGACGCTTGAACAAGCAAAAAATGCAGCTGAGCTCGTCGAGGTTGATTACGAGCCTTTGTCAGCTGTTGTGGACGTGCGTGATGCTAAGACTGGGGCGGCACTGCACGATGCCGCTCCAGACAATCATTGCTACAAATGGGCGATTGGCGATAAAGCGTTGGTGGATGCGGCCTTTGTGGGTGCCGCCCATGTCACTAAGCTTGACCTCATTAATAATCGCCTTGTGCCGAACGCGATGGAGCCCCGTGCCGCGATTGGTTCTTACAGTCGTGCGAATGATGACTACACCCTTTACGTTTCAAACCAGAATCCTCACGTTGAGCGTTTGCTGATGACGGCCTTTGTGATGGGTCTACCTGAACACAAAGTCCGAGTGATTGCTCCTGATGTGGGTGGCGGGTTTGGTTCCAAAATTTACTTGTATGCCGAAGACGTCTGCCTGACGTGGGCCTCTAAAAAACTGAATCGTAATATCAAGTGGGTGTGTGAACGAGGCGAGGCCTTTTTGTCAGACGCACATGGACGGGATCATTCGAGCCATGCCGAACTCGCTATAGATAAAGACGGAAAATTTTTAGCGTTGCGTGTCCATACAGACGCCAACCTAGGCGCTTATCTCTCTACGTTTTCAACCTGTGTGCCGACAATCCTTTATGCAACCTTGTTGGCAGGTCAGTACACCACGCCACTCGTCTATGCTGAGGTAGATGCGTGGTTTACCAATACGGCGCCTGTCGATGCGTATCGCGGCGCAGGACGTCCCGAGGCAACTTACCTGGTGGAACGTATTGTGAGTCGTGCGGCCTTTGAGCTTGGACTTTCTCAAGATGACATTCGTCGACGTAATTTCATTACCCAGTTCCCTTACCAGACGCCTGTTGCACTCCAGTACGACATTGGTGACTATGTTGGCTGCATGGATGCCTCGCAAAAGCTTGCTGATGTTGCAGGGTTTGCAGCGCGACAAGCTGCCAGCAAAGCAGAGGGTAAATTGCGTGGTATCGGGTATTCAAGCTACATCGAAGCATGCGGTCTTGCGCCAAGCAATATCGCAGGTGCCTTGGGTGCTCGGGCAGGTTTGTTTGAGTGCGGCGAGGTGCGTGTGCACCCGACCGGTAGCGTGACAGTCTTTACCGGCTCCCACAGCCATGGCCAAGGGCACGAAACAACCTTTGCTCAAGTGGTGGCTTCGCGCTTAGGGATCGCGGTTGATGCTGTCGATATCGTGCACGGCGATACGGGTCGAGTCCCTTTTGGGATGGGCACCTACGGTTCGCGTTCGATCTCAGTTGGTGGTGCGGCGATTATGAAAGCCTTGGACAAAATTGAAGCCAAAGCTAAAAAGATTGCGGCGCATTTGCTCGAGGCTTCTGATACAGATATCGACTTTGCGAATGGTGAATTTACTGTGCGTGGAACCGACAAGAAGATTCCTTTTGGCATGGTGGCACTCACCGCTTATGTCCCCCACAATTATCCCTTGGATACCCTAGAGCCTGGACTAAATGAAACCGCGTTCTACGATCCCACCAACTTTACCTTCCCCTCGGGCACCTACATCGCTGAGGTTGAAGTCGACCCCGAAACGGGTGTGGTACGTTTAGATCGTTTTACGGCGGTCGACGACTTTGGCACCATCATCAATCCCATGATTGTGGAAGGTCAAGTGCACGGTGGCCTGGTGCAGGGTATCGGACAAGCGCTGATTGAAAACTGCGTGTATGACCGCGAGACTGGGCAGTTATTGACGGGGTCTTTTATGGACTATGCCATGCCCCGTGCCGATGATTTTCCGGAATTCAAAATCGGCCATGTTTGTACACCTTGTACGCACAATCCCCTCGGGACCAAAGGATGTGGCGAGGCGGGGGCGATTGGTTCACCTCCCGCTATTATCAACGCAGTCCTCGACGCCTTAGCACCTCTGGGTGTCAAGGATCTTGACATGCCCGCAACATCACACCGTGTGTGGCAAGCCATTCAATCTGCTAAAGCCTAAGGAGAACTGGATATGTATGCATTCACTTATGAGCGTCCAAAATCCCTCGCAGACGCAAGCAAATTCGTTCAAGCGGGTGGGCAGGCTTTAGCTGGCGGTCAGACCATGTTGGCTTCTATGAAGCAACGTCTGATGCAACCTGAGCAGTTGATTGATTTACGCGATATTCCCGAGCTTGTTGGTATCCGCAAGGACGGCGATCATATTGTGATCGGTGCGATGACCAAACACTGTGATGTTGAGCTCAATGCGCTTGTCAAGCAACACATCCCAGGGTTAGCGGCCTTGGCCGGTGGCATTGGTGACCGGCAAGTGCGCGCAATGGGGACTCTGGGTGGCTCCGTTGCAAACAACGATCCCGCAGCGTGCTACCCCAGCGCCTTGTTGGCCTTGAATGCGACGATTCATACCGATGCCCGCACAATTAGCGCTCAGGATTTTTTTCTCGGAATGTATGCCACAGCATTAAATCCTGGAGAGCTCATTACTGCTGTGAGTTTTCCTATCCCTAAGCGTGCGGCCTACGCGAAGTTCAAGCAAGGTGCTTCACGATTTGCGATGGTGGGGGTGTTTGTCGCGGATACGGCGCAGGGTGTACGTGTGACGGTTACGGGTGCTTCGAGTGGTGTGTTTCGTCATGCTGGACTAGAAGCTGCACTCACTAAAAACTTCGCGCCTGAATCAGTTGTCGGAGTCGAGGTCGATGACACAGAGCTCAATAGTGATATCCATGCTTCAGCAAGCTACCGTGCCCAGCTCATCAAAGTCCAGACGCGCGTGGCTGTGCAGATGGCGCTTGCATAGCGCTCGACGCCCCAGTGATGGGGCGTTTTTTGTTGGAAGCTTTCATGGCAGACACGTTAAGCGTTGATTCAGTCCAGGCGTTAACGTCAGCACTTGCCTCGGTGGGTTACTTGGCTGAACGACGTTTGGTCACAGCCGTGTATCTTAGTCTCACTTTGCAGCGACCTTTGCTGCTCGAAGGTGAACCTGGTGTGGGCAAAACAGAGCTCGCCAAAGCCTTGGCCTGTGTGCTGAAACGCCCGCTTGTGCGGTTGCAGTGCTACGACGGCATGGAGCAGCGTGAAGCGCTGTATGAATGGAATCACGCCGCACAGCTCATGCATATGCGTGCGCAACAAGATCACGCCACACCCGAGCAGCTTGAGCATGCAATTTATCAGGAAAAGTACCTGTTGCGTCGACCGATGCTACAGGCTTTGCAAACGCCTGCACCCGGCGCGGTGCTTTTGATTGACGAAGTTGATCGCGCCGATGCGCCGTTTGAGGCATTTTTGTTAGAGTATCTCGGTGAATACCAAGTGAGTATTCCAGAGCTTGGTACGATTCGCGCGAACATTCCTCCCGTGACGATTCTGACCAGCAATCGAACGCGCGATCTCAATGACGCGGTCAAACGTCGCTGCTTATATCACTGGATGGATTACCCCGATCGTGAACGTGAACTGGCAATCGTGCGTGAGAGGGTGCCCCAGGCGAGTCAAGCGCTGGCAGAGCAGGTCGCCGATTTTGTGGAGCGTCTACGCCGTGCGCCTTTTGTCAATGCCTTGAGTCGCTCACCCGGTATCGCTGAAAGCGTTGAATGGGCCAAGGCACTCGTCGCGCTCAATACCTTGCAACTTGATCCAGAAGTGATTCAAAGCACGGTTGGGATCTTATTCAAACAGCGCGAAGATCTTGCCGCGCTTGAGCCGATGCTTGACGCGTTGCTTGCGCCCCATTCAGACGTTTAGCGTATTCGTATGCAACTTGGTGATGCGCGCGTAGGAAAAATGGCTGAGAATATCGTCGGTTTTGCGCGCACGTTACGACGTGCTGGTTTTCCGATGGATAGTGGTCGCATTGGCTTAGCGCTTGAGTCTGCCCTATTGATTGGGCTCGACAATAAGCAAGATTTTCGTGCGGGTCTTGAGGCTACCCTAGTTTGCCGTCAGCAAGATCTCGAGGTGTTTGACCAGTTGTTTGAGGCCTATTTTCGTAATCCGGAATTCACACAGCAATTGCTAGCGCAAATGTTGCCTAAGACCACCGAAGCCGCGCCTATGCCTAAGCGCCGTGCACGTGCGCAGGAGGCCTTAGCCGCCATTGCGTCAAATGCATCACGGACTGCTGCACAAGAGGACTCTGTTGATTTTGATGCTGCGATGACGGCAAGTGATCGCGCGCGATTACGACAGGCTGATTTTGAAAGTTTAAGCGCAAGCGAGTTTAATCTCGTGCAGCGCTTAGCCAGCGAGATCCCTTTATCGTGGCCGCAAGTCGCTTCGCGTCGCACACAACGCAGCCATGCTGGCATGCGGGTGGATTGGACGCAGACGCTCAGAGAGTCCGCGCGCTTAGATGGGGAGTTGTTGTCCTTGCCCTATCTCTCGCGACGTACTCAAGCGTTACCAGTATTGATTTTGGTCGATGTGTCTGGCTCGATGGAGCGTTATGCAAGGCTGATGCTGGCTTTCTTGCATCAAAGTACACGCGGACGATCGCGCTCTGTCTACGCCTTTGGTAATCAGCTGACGGACTTAAGTCGTGCTTTTCGACATGCAGACGTTGATCTGATGCTCTCCAGTGCGAATCATTTGATTCAGGATTTTGCAGGGGGTACGCAGATCGGACGCTCGCTTGAGCAGTTGCGTTTAACCCAGCATCGCCAGTTGATCGGTCGTCGCACAGTGGTGGTGCTGATTACGGATGGTCTCGATACGGGGGAGCCAGGCGTCTTGGCGCAGGAGCTTGCCTGGCTCAAACGTAACTGCCGCAGTTTATTATGGCTCAACCCCTTGCTGCGATTTGAGCATTATGTCCCGAGCGCGAGCGGCGCAAGTGTTTTGCATCAGTATGCGGACCACTTGCTCGCGATTCATAACTTGGCGCATTTGGAGCAATTGGCGCAGTCCTTAGCAAAGTTAGTTAAACAGTAAATATTTCAACGAGAGAACACTATGGATATGCAAGGAAATCGCCAGCTGGGTGTTTCACAACAACAAGCTTGGGATGCATTGAACGACCCCGCCACCTTAAAAGCCTGTATCCCAGGATGTGAAAAATTTGAGCTGATTGCAGACAATCAATACGCCGTGCTTGTCGCTGTCAAAATCGGTCCTGTGGCGGCAAAGTTCAACGGTAAAGTCACGTTGGCAGATATTCAAGTACCCACGTCTTATTCTCTGCAGTTCGAGGCTCAAGGCGGTGTTGCAGGTTTTGGTCAAGGCGAGTCAAAAGTAGAGCTTGTGGCCAATGAGGGAGGCTGCGAATTACGTTACACCGTGCATTCCAAGGTTGGAGGCAAGATTGCACAGCTTGGACAACGTTTGATCGATGGTGTCGCGAAATCTCTAGCCGAGGATTTTTTCAAACGTTTCGAGCTTGCTCTTCAAGAAAAATACCCTGAGTCGCTGCATCTGCCTCCATCCGAAGTGCAGGAAGAGGGCACGACTATACCCTCTGCAGTTTCACAGGCTCAGCCCTCTGGGAAACCCCGTTGGTTATGGCCTTTGGTGGCGGGTGTTGTGTCAGGTCTTGTGATCTTTTGGTTCACGCGTTAGGGGTCAGGAGCAGTGCCTGAGAATCTGAGATTTCCAATATTTCCGTTGATTGCAACGCTCGCAACACAAAGCTTGGCGACGATGGCGGCGTATTCCTTTCCGGTCGTAGCACCCGTCATCGCCAAAGACCTTCAGGTCCCGGGAGCACTTGTTGGATTTTTTGTCTCTACAGTCTACGGCGTGGGGATTATTTCAGCCTTATTGTCGCCGCGTTTTATAAGACGCTTTGGTGCGGTGAGGGTGAGCCAACTCGTATTGATCGCAACACTCGCCATGCTGCTTGCGTGCTCTCTAGGGAGTGTCGTCTCTGTGGTAATTGGGGCGGCGTTGTTAGGCTTGGCCTACGGAGCGACCGCACCCGCGAGTGCGCATCTGTTGGTGCCGCGCACACCTCCGCGCGTGATGAACCTTGTGCTATCGATCCGGCAGATTGGTGTGCCGTTGGGTGGTGTATTGGCGGGACTGGTGATGGTGCCGCTGACGTTGAGTTTGGGTTGGCAAGCGGCCTTACTGTGGCAAACGGTGCCGGTGTTGGTGGCAGTGTTGTTACTAGAGTGCGTGCGCCGTTCGTGGGACGTCGATCGTGACCCGACGCGTCAAATATTAAGCAAAGGACTATTCGCACCAGTACAAATCTTGTTCGAGCGCCCTGAGCTTCGGCGACTGTCGTTCGTCAGTTTTATTTACGGTGGGATTCAACTTTGCTTTATCGCATTTTTGACTGTGCACTTGACCAGCAAAACGAGTTTTGATTTGGTTCAAGCTGGATGGGCGTTGGCGATCTATCAATTGGCGGCCGTGATTAGTCGACCGATATGGGGCTGGTTAGCTGACAAGTGGATTTCTGCACGGATGTTGTTAGCTTGGCAGGGTTTTATTATGGGTGGGGCTGCACTTCTGACCGGGCAGTTTGGACTGAACTGGTCGCCTTGGTTGATACTCTCGCTGTGTGCTGTTGCGGGGACTACAGCGAGTGGGTTTACAGGGCTTGCGTATGCAGAATGGGCAAGGCTGGGCGGTGCGCAAAGAACGGAGGCGACAGGTTTAGGTTCAGGCTTGATGTTCGCGGGCGTATTGATACTGCCGTCATTGTTCTCAGTTGCTGTGACGTATTTCGATGACTTTGGCGTGCCGTATGGTGTGGTTGGTGGGTTGGCTGTGTTGTCCGGGTGGTTGCTTTGGAGGCAGAAAATATTTGATTGAAAACCTCCCCACATCATTTGTAGAGACAGTTTGTTTCAATTTTTGGCTTGTTGGCAGAGATGGAGTTTGAGAAAATCTTTTGCCTGTACGTGTGGACAAGCAAAATGGAAACCAAAATCAGTGATTTAGAAGCATTTGCAGTAGATGCGCGCGACCGTCTGGCGCGCATTGAGACGCGTCTAGATACTTTTGCGATCAAGGCAGATTTACACCGTGAGCTTCACGGCATGACATGACGTCTCTTGGGCGGTGCTTCCGCCTTGGTAGGTATCGTTTATTGGATCGCTCGAACGGTCTATTGATCTAGCAGCCTTCAAAAAGCGAAGCTAGCCAACGATTAACTCATATCATCAATCAAAAATTATTTAATTTTAGTTATCATATATGATAACTAATAAAGTGTAGAATATGCTTTGGAAAATTAACTTTTATGAGGGTGTCGAAAAGAAAGTTCTTATGATGCCCCCTAAAATACAAGCGAGAATGATCAGGCTTTTAGAATTAATGGAGAGGCATGGCGCTAACTTGGGTCCCCCTCACACCGAAGCGATGGGAGATGGCTTGTTTGAAATAAGAGCTAAATCCCAAGAAGGCATCGGACGCGGGCTATTTTGTTACGTACAAGGCAAACATATTTTTGTATTGAATGCTTTTGTAAAAAAGTCTTCAAAAACGCCAAAATATGAGCTCGAACTTGCTCGAGCAAGACAAAGAGAGGTGCAAAAAAAATGACTCTTCAAAAATTAAAAAAGAAGGCTTTTTCTAATCCAGAAGTTAAAGCCGAATATATTCAACTTGAGCGTGAGTTTCACTTAATTGATCAACTCCTCTCAATGCGAACGAGAGCAGGTCTGACGCAGGAACAAGTAGCTGAAAGAATGCAAACTCAAAAAAGCAATGTTAGCCGCTTGGAAAAAGGGAATGCGAATCCAAGTTGGGCTACTTTGTCTAAGTATGCCCACGCTTGTGGGTTTGAATTATCACTCAAGTTATTGAGGTTTCGACGTTCGATCAATCGTTCTGCGCCAGGTCAGTGAGGATTTATTGTGAATTGATATTTCCGCTCAACGTATTAAATACGTGAGCCAATGAACATCATCTTTCTGTTCAAGTTTCAATTTAATTCAACTGCACATTCGCCTCTTTGGCGACCT
>Ga0247833_1002805_pt1 | contig 24719 bp, 26 predicted proteins | sample LaCruzMarch2015__7_FD_187117 | JGI IMG/M metagenome (GOLD analysis project Ga0247833, IMG submission 187117) | Freshwater microbial communities from meromictic Lake La Cruz, Castile-La Mancha, Spain - LaCruzMarch2015_8m | ecosystem: Environmental > Aquatic > Freshwater > Lake | place: Spain... | reverse complement strand
GCAGGTAAAATCATGCTCAGAGAATTAAACAGTGCCACACTACAAAAAGAAAGCTTTGCATTTGAAACAACTCTAGCAAGCCTCAACTATTTAAAACATATAAAGCATTGGAAGCAGCAAGGTTATCACATAAGTCTATTTTTCCTAGCTCTTCCAAATGCTTCTATTGCTGTTGAAAGAGTTCTGGAGCGCGTTAAGCAAGGTGGGCATAACATTAAAGAAGATGTTATTCGTCGTCGCTTTTCGGCTGGGTTGCTGAACTTTGAAAATTTCTACAAACCTTCTGTAGACACTTGGATACTGTATAATAACTACGGTTTATTACCTTCTCTAGTCGCCTGGGGAGAAAATTAATTCAAATGAGAGACCTTCAAGAAGCCAGCGATCCTGATATTCGTGGTTCTGTTGCAGCAATGAATCGAGCGGCTCAATCAGCACGTGAGATAGCAATTCAAACTAACACGGATTTAATAATAATGAAAAACGATAATATTGTGCGAATCTCTCCAGAAGAGCTAGGCCTAAATAGTTTAGATAATTAGCCAAGAACAGATCAATGCATCTATCACATAAAACCACTTAATCAAACATATCAATATCCGTTGCTTTTATCTCCTCCCAAAATGATTGAAAGCCATACCAACCTGCAAGTTCATTGCCGATTTGCTGGCTTGTGTAACTTGCCCATTCATCCCTTATTAATTTTGGTGTTCCAGCAGCTTCTGCTAATAGCTGCGCTTGGCAGCAACGCTCCATTGCAATAAACCAAAAAGCAGCTGAATCTATTGTTTCACCAACAGTAAATAAACCATGGTTTTGATGAATTGCCGCTTTTCCAGCTAAGAAATTATCTGCAAAACAATTTGCAGATTCTTCCTCAAGCACCACCCTGCCGCCATCAATTGAAATTAATTTATGCTGGTTATAAAATGTGCAAGCATCTTGCGTAATTGGATCAAGCGGTTTGCCAAGGCTTGAGAATGCCTTGCCATATGGTGAATGGGCATGGGCTGCTGCTATCACTTCTGGCCTTCTTTGATGGATCGCTGAATGCAATACAAATGCAGCACGATTAACAGGCAATTCACCAATCACAACATCGCCTCTATGATTTACTAATAACAAATCACTAATACGCACTTTCTTAAAAGACATCGCAAATGGGTTTACCCAAAAATGATCTGTATATTCCGGATCCCGGGCCGTGATATGACCAGCCACACCCTCACCAAAACCCATAGCACCAAATATTCTTAGTGCACCAACTAAGCGCTGCTTACGATGTTGCCTTTCCTGTTTTAGATCAGAAAAAACTGGTGGTGCAAATTTCTTCAGTTGCTTTGGGGCGAGCTGAACCCCATCAATTTCATACATACCAAGAAATTGTTGCAACTAAAACCAAACCTACCACGCATAAACATTGCACCGCTTGCTCAAACGAAATTGTTTGCTTAATATTAAATGGTAGATTTATATTTAGCATTGGCCGATTAGACCAGCCATGAGAGGCATCAAGCACAAACAAAACAAACATTAATAAGCACACTATATAGGCATAAACATAAAGACGATCTAGATAAGTGAGGTATGGAAAATTTGGCAAATCGCTACGGTAAGCATCATGTAAAAACACAAGCGTTAGCAGTGATGCCGATGGGATGCCAATGCGGGCTTCAAAATAACTGGAGCCTAAAGATGGTGCAATAATTACAATTGCCATTACCACCAATAAAGGCATTATCCAACGAAAGAAACTAGCCCAAGCTGAGGTTCTTAGAACAACATCACCAACCATCCATGAATATGAAATACCAGGCCACTTTCTGATTTGTGCCTGCAACGATGAATTAGAGAAATTATAACCAATTGGCACTTCCAGATTGGCTGCTAAAACATTAGCCGCCTTTAATTTCTTTCCCTCATCATCAAATACTAAAACAATCTTTCTGGAAGAGTAATCAAAATTGCAGATTGGGCTTACAATTACCTTTAGATGCAAATCACTAAAAGGGCTGCGGCGATGCTGCCGTGCATCGCCCATCGCAAACTTTCCGCTAAATTCGTATCCTTTTTCATAGGCGCGTTCCCCTTTTCTTACTTTCTGATCATATTTAAGCATCGAATACTGACTCCTTTCTACATCATTTTCAAATGTAAAGCAGGGATTTTCAGGTCCTAAATTTTTCACATTAGCCGCAATTTGCTTAGGGAAATTAATACTTATGAAGCCGTCCGCTTGGAAGGTACTATCTTTTAGTGAAATATCATAAATTCTCTCAAGTTCCATCCAAATCCCAACAGGAATTAATCCAGCCTGTCGAGCATCCGAAACAGACTGCACAGATTGAATTTGATTGTTATTTTCAATTTTAGCCAATAGGCCATAGGATCCATTGCACATCAGGATGAGCATTAGTCCTAAGAAAAAAGAAAATATATATTTTAATCTGCGTGGATTAAACATAGAAATTCAACTTTCAGACGAACTTTTAAGCGAAAGTGCCATCACTGTTAAAACTAGCACTGGAAGCAAGCTGCCACCCTCAAGATCACCAACAACAATTGGTAAATTCAATGATTGCGATGCCAATAAAGTAAAACGCAACCTCTCTTTAGGATCTGATAGCGCTTGGCGATATAAAAACCACTGCGGCAAGCCTCGAATTAAATTGAGCCACAGGCAGATACAAGCCACACTGATGGGGCGTAAATCGCAACGATCAATAAATTAAGAAGTTGCATTGGTTTTGCTGCACCCAATAACAAAGCCACAGCTAAAACAGGTTCTAAGTGCCCCCAACTGCCCGCACTAAGCAACAAACGACCTAATGGTGAATCCCATTCACCCGATTCCAGCCAGATCTACCACTTAAGGAAATTGCGATCAATATTTAAACCAATCAACGCAGAGATCAAACCCAAAAGGTTTAATGGCAATACCTCCAAGCATTAGTAATGCCACAACCAGCAAAGCTCACCTAAGAATCCGCGATTTCCGCCATAAACCTAAAACCCACACCAACCGCGGCAACCAACCATGGTTTTAAGCGTCAGAATGAGATTCATAAGCATCCCACCGCTGGCCAATGGAATCGACTGGAATCACCCTCGGCCAGCTTCTACCTTTACTAACAGTGCTGTTCAGCATCAGTTTGTTTGTGTTTGGCAGCACCGGTGGTTACTACGACACTGATTCCTACGACGGCAATGGCACAGCCCACTAAGGCTGTGGTTTTAGTTGTTCTGCCTCTGGGCATTCACCTTGCTCAGCCACGATCAAATCCTCAGAAGCAGCACTACGGCTGAAAAATGCCAATCGGGTGCTCACTGCACCAATTGAATCGATCCGCACAATTTCTTCCCAGCTGTGCAGTTCGTCTTCTTCCTCAGCGTCGTAACGCAAAGTAACGCAATCGCCTTCAATCTCCAGGATTTTGGCCTGTTCGATCCAGCGTTGCTGATCTCGCAGAAACACCCACACCGGGCGTTGTTCTGCGCTGAACTGATAGAGCTTGCGTTGCAACATGGTCGAGGCGCTCCCGCGCGCTTTCGCCATCCTAGGCAGGCTCCGCCACTATTTTGCAGCGATGACAACAACTTCACCAGCTTTAAACACCGAAGCGATCCGCCTGCAGCTACGCAGCTGGCCGGAAGTTGAAACCTACCTACTGCGCTGCAAGGGAATAATCGTTCCACTTGGTTCCACCGAACAGCACGGCCCCACTGGTGCAATCGGCACCGATGCCCTCACCGCAGAAGCTGTTGCCCTAGAGGTGGGGCGCCGCAGTGGTGTGCTCGTAACACCAGTTCAAGCTTTTGGCATGGCTGAACATCACCTGGGCTTCCCTGGCACCGTGAGCCTGCAACCCAGCACCCTGCTGGCTGTGATGCGGGATGTGGTGCTCTCACTGGCGGGCCACGGCTTTGAACGAATCTTTGTAATTAATGGCCATGGCGGCAACATCGCCACCAGTCGTGCTGCTTTTGCTGAAGCCTATGGAGAAGCGCGGCGGCGCCAGCTACCTGTAGCCGCGCAATTGCAATGCAAATTGGCAAATTGGTTTATGGCTGGTGCTGTGATGCGGGAAGCGCGGGAGCTCTATGGCGATCGGGAAGGGCACCACGCCACCCCAAGTGAAATTGCCCTCACCTTGCACCTTGAACCAAGCCTCGAACAACTGCAAAAACCCCTAGCGGAAGCAGCACCCGCCGGACCAATCCACGGCCCGGATGATTTCCGCCGCCGCCACCCCGATGGCCGCATGGGTTCTGATCCATATTTAGCAAAAGCAAGCCATGGCGAGCGTCTGCTGGATCTAGCCGCCACCTCCCTCTGCAAAGATCTAGGGGAGTTCCTCACCCCGAGCGCCCCATGAGCCGCATCAGCGCCAACGACGTACGCAAAGTGGCCCAGCTGGCGCGGCTGCAATTAAGCGATGAAGTAATTGAAACTTTTACACCGCAGCTAGAGGAAATTATTGATTTTGTTGCTCAATTAGAAGAGATCGATACAACTAATGTTGCCCCCACCACCAGAGCAGTGGAGGTGGTAAATGTATGCAGAGAAGATGTAGTTAATACAACAGAAGTGAGGGAAGAATTATTAGATCTCGCCCCTGAGAGGGAAGGTGATTTTTATCGAGTTCCCAAAATATTGGCGGATTAAGATCTAGGGCCTACTGATGTTTTGTGAAGTAGTGAGATCAACTTTCTTTTATCAGAAAACCTAGGGGCAAATGCAGCAAGCCAGCGCAACTTCGATCGATTGCGGCTATGGCTGCGAATTCCAATAATAATATCGTATAAAAAATTGCTAAAATCATTAAAAGATTCAAAGATACCAATTCTTTGTGGTGAACTGTGTTTGTCTAGCAGTGGTTTTGTTGCTCGGTAAGCCTTTTGATACAGGAACCAAGGGATCGATGGCCAGAGGTGATGTATGAGGTGATAATTTTGCCCCATAATTAAAATATTCATCGTTTTACCTGGATATACCCTGGCATTGTGCCAACGATTTCTTGAATGAAAGGGGCGATGGGGCAGGTAATCAAAAAACAATCCAAGCGTTACGCCCACCATCAATGCAGGAGCAAACCAGCAATTAAATACAAATTGCAAATTCCCCCCCTGAGCGGCCGCAATAATAATAAAAACAAATATTGTGCGCGCTAGGGCCCATTCAAATAATTCATATCTACGCCACAAACGCCGCTGGAAAAAGAAATATTCGTGATAGAAAAATCTTGGTGCTATCAGCCAAAGGGGTCCAAAAGTTGAAACGATATGGTCTGGATCATGTTTTGGATCGTTTACATGGGCATGGTGTTGAAGATGCACCCTTGTGAAAACAGGAAAGCTAAATCCCAAAAGCAAAGCTGCCCCATGGCCCATAAAGGCATTCCAAAAATTATTTGGATGGGCGGCGTTATGGCAGGCATCGTGGATAACAGTGCCCTCTAGATGCAGGGCAAGGAATCCTGTTAACACCAAAACGGGCAGCCCCCAGTGGCCAACAAACCAACCCCAAATAGTGAGGGCAGCTAATAAATATCCACCAACAAATAATCCCAGCGTTGGATTCCACGCGGGAGGGGGTTCAACAAATTCGCGGGGCACTGATCGCAGCGCTGCAGAGTCGCTCATCACATCCAGCCTAAAAAGCCACCGGCGCAAATACCAGGAAGTTGATTTTAACCGTTTTCTTTAGCCATGAGCTGGGGCAGCAACGTATGGGTGGGTTGGCGGCGACCAGGCCTTCCGCAACTCAAATCCAATAGCGCCATCACCGTGTCTGGGGGAAACGTATTTGCTACCCAGCGAGCCTCCAATTCATAAAGGCGTTGATCTGGGGGATATGCAGAAAAGATATGCAGCTTTTCCTGCGCCGGGGTGGAGGCCATCATTTTCTGCTGCAGCTGATCTAGCCCCTTGGAAAGAGGTGCGGCTTCCCTACAGATCTGCATCACATGAACCGATTCATGGGCAAGGGTGTTCCAGTGGGTTTCCGCTTGGGGCGGCATGGTGTTTTTACACATCAAGATCTGGCCGATGCGGTGGTTGTAAAGACCCTCCAACCCCTTGGGGCAGCTATTGGAATGCACCACCTTCACCCCATGGAGCGCAAGGCGCTGCTCTAACTCTTGCAACTGCAACCAACTGGCGGCCACAGGGGTTGGGAATCCAGCGCTCAACTGATGAAAAGCGCCTTGCAAAGGCAAGGCAGAACCAAGTGATGCCGCAGCCAGGAAAGAAACCAGCAGTGCACGCGCCGCCAAGGCAGGAGCCCATAATCACCAACCATGGACTCGCGAGACCAGTGCTGCGACTAGCTACATATTTATTTTAGATTTATGCCCACCGGGGGACTTGAACCCCCACGACCTAAGCCACTGGTACCTAAAACCAGCGCGTCTACCGATTCCGCCAGGTGGGCGTATTAGCAACTCTAAACAGCGCTTGAATATGGGCAGCCTTAAACCACCCATTGCTGGCCAATTTGATTGGTGTGCTGGCCCTTATTGCCGGCCTCTTACTGCTTTTCCTGCCGTTGCTGGCCTCTGATCTAACTCGCCCCCGCGATAGTTTCTGGGGTGCCCTAGTGCTGCTGCTAGGCCTGGTGCTCATTACCACCGCCGAGCGCTTAAGGGGTGCCCCAATGCTTGCGGTGCTTTGCTCTGGATTGCTAATCGCTCGCTTAACAAACGAGGTGGCAGCTAACCGCTGGAAGGCCTTAGCCCCTGAACAAAAAGAACAGCTTGCCGATCTTGCCCTTTGGCGCCAGCGCTTGGATGCAACAGCAAAAAGGCTCCAAACCCTGTTCAGCTCATTAAAGAAAGCAAACCAAAAACCAGCAGCAACAAAAAAATGGGTGCGCGTGGATAATCAACAGCTGAATGCCCCTGCAGAGTTGCAGGCAAGCAAAATCTCTTACAAAGACAGCCTGAACCTTCTGGAAACCCCGTTTTCAATGCGGGCTAATGCCAAAACCCGTGAACCAGAACTCCAAAATTTCTGGCATGAAATAGGCCTCTACGAGCAATTAAGCCGCCACAACCCCGGCAGGCCCTTCACGCTGCACGATGGCCCCCCCTACGCCAATGGAGCGTTGCATGTGGGCCATGCTTTAAATAAAACCCTAAAAGACATTGTTAATAAATATCAGCTGATGCAAGGGCGGCGAGCCCGATTCATACCCGGCTGGGATTGCCATGGCTTACCAATCGAATTAAAAGTGCTGCAAGGCATCAGCCAAGCGGAGCGCTTAAAACTCAGCCCCCTTGATCTAAGGCGTCGCGCCCATGCCTTTGCCCTTGAACAGGTGGAGATCCAAAAGCAGGGCTTTCGCAGGTGGGGGATCTGGGCTGATTGGGATAGCCCTTACCTAACACTGCAAAAAAAATATGAAGCGGCTCAAATTGATGTTTTTGGCCGGATGGTGCTGGCGGGCCATGTATATCGCGGCCTAAAGCCTGTGCATTGGAGCCCCAGCTCCCGCACAGCCCTTGCAGAAGCTGAGCTCGAATATCCAGATGGCCATATTTCACCGAGCGTTTATGTGGCCTTTGCGGTGCTTAAGCCAAGCCCCGCATTAGCTGCATGCCAAGCGCTTGAAAATCTGAAGCTTGCAATTTGGACCACCACCCCCTGGACCCTGCCCGCAAACCAAGCAGTGGCAGTGAACGGTTCACTTAATTACGCCGTTTGCGCTGATGGGAAAGGTCGCACTTTAATAATTGCAGAGGATTTAGTAGAAAATCTACGCACCAAGTTAGATCTGAATCTAGAAAGTTTATTTATCATTAAAGGTGTTGATCTTGAAGGCACTAGCTATCAAAACCCCATCCTAGATCGCATTAGTGAAGTGGTAATAGGTGGCGACTACATCACAACTGAAACCGGCACTGGCCTTGTGCACACTGCTCCAGGCCATGGTGTGGATGATTTTAATACCGCCAAAACCTACAATCTCCCTGTTATCTGCCCCGTAGACGAGGGGGGCACTCTCACGGCGGAGGCGGGAATCTTTGCTGGTTTAAATGTATTAAAAGATGCCAATTCTGTGATCATTAGCGCTTTAAAAGAAGCCAATGCTCTTCTCTTAGAGCATCCCTATGAACACCGCTACCCCTACGACTGGCGCACGAAAAAACCAACGATTTTCCGTGCCACAGAACAGTGGTTTGCATCTGTTGAAGGCTTTCGCAGCGAGGCGCTTAAGGCCATATCAGAAGTGGAGTGGATTCCAGCAAGTGGGCGCAATCGCATCGAAGGAATGGTTAAAGAACGTGGCGATTGGTGCATTAGCCGCCAACGCACTTGGGGGGTGCCAATCCCTGTTTTCTACCATCGCAGCAGTGGAGAAGTGTTATTAAATAGCGAAAGCTTAAATCATATTCAAGCCCTGATTTCTGAACATGGCGCTGATGTGTGGTGGGAAAAAGATGAAGCGGATCTGCTACCCGAAAGCTATGCCGCAGAGGCAGATCAATGGCGCAAAGGCACAGACACAATGGACGTGTGGTTTGATTCAGGCTCATCCTGGGCCAGCGTTCTTGGGGAAGAAACTGACCTCAATTATCCAGCAGATCTCTATCTAGAAGGCTCTGATCAACATCGAGGCTGGTTCCAAAGCAGTTTGCTCACTTCTGTTGCTGTGAACGGCTGCGCCCCCTACTTAAAAGTATTAACCCATGGCTTCACCCTTGATGAAAAAGGGCGAAAAATGAGTAAATCCTTGGGTAATGTTGTAGATCCAGCTGTAATTGTAGAGGGGGGCAAAAATGAGAAACAAGATCCCGCCTATGGCGCTGATGTATTAAGGCTTTGGGTAAGCTCAGTTGATTATTCAGCTGATGTGCCGCTCGGATCTGGCATCCTTAAACAACTTGGCGATGTGAATCGCAAGGTAAGAAATACAGCTCGATATTTATTGGGCAATTTACATGATTTCAATCCCAAAGAAGATGCCATAAATTACGAAAATTTACCACTATTAGATAAATGGATGCTATATCGCACAGCTCTTGTGATCGATGAGGTTACCGAGTATTTTGAAAATTATGAATTCTATCGCTTCTTTCAAACGCTTCAAAATTTCTGCGTTGTTGATCTCTCTAATTTCTACCTTGATATCGCCAAAGATCGCCTTTATGTAAGCGCAGCAGATTCCCATCGCCGCCGCAGCTGTCAAACAGTTTTAGCTTTAATTGTAGAACGTTTAGCTGCTTTAATTGCACCGGTGTTATGCCATATGGCAGAAGATATTTGGCAAAATTTACCTTACGAAGTTAGTGAAAAATCAGTATTTCAACGGGGTTGGCCCGCGGCCGCAAACGAATGGAAAGGCGAGCCGCAAATAAGCCTTAGTTCAAATGTAACTAGCTTGATCGAATTGAGATCCCAAATAAATCGTTTATTGGAGAGCTGCAGAAACAAGCAAGAGGCTGCATCGATTGGATCTTCCCTTGAAGCCCAGGTGCAGATCGAACTTGGCCATGGTGATCAAGCTGATGCCCTCACAACTGCTCTTCAACAATTAGCTGCTAGCAATTATCCGGAAGTTGACAACTTGGCAGATTGGCTACTAGTTAGCGAACTATCATTCAACTCCGCTCCATTTACTGAACCTCTGGCTGAATTTTGCAGTGATGGCGTTACCTTACGGATCGCCCGTGCCGCTGGTGAAAAATGCGAACGCTGCTGGCACTACTGCACAGATATCGGTGAAAATGCAATTCACCCAAGCATCTGCGGCCGTTGCATTGAAGTGATTTTATAATTTTTATAAATTATTAATTATTTATTAATTAGTTATTAATTGGCAACTTCTTAGTTAGCTAAAACCCTCCCGCCAAGCGACCCTGGCGCGGCAAGCGCACCAGCAGCCATTGGATTATCCCCACCCCATAAGCCGCAAGCCCCAAATAACCAAAGAAGCCAGATACAGCTGCTGTCCATTGGGCGCCAAAGAAGAAGCCCAGCACCAAAGCCAGCACCCCTTGGAAATGACCCGGCGCCTCTAGCCAGAGGGCGCAGCTAGCTGCTGGTGCTTGCCCCCAAGCGCAACCCAAGGCCATTGCACTCAAGCCAAATCCCAGCAGGCTTAATGCCGTTAAGGCCCAACGCCACAGCCGCATCGTGAAAGGCAAGGCTCGAAACGGCGGCAGATCGGCCAACTCTTCATTTAGATCTACCCAAAACCACAACGACACCACAATCAATAACTGGGCCAAGGTGGCCGTTATGAATGCCATTGGCCTAGCTGCTGCCATCAGCAGCACTGTTATCCCCAGCAAGCTGCTCACTTTCCAATACAAATTCAGCAATCGCACCAAAGCAGGCTCCTGCCGCATTGCCGCCCACACCAGTAACACCAGTGGCAAACCCACGGCAAACACCAGCTCCAAGCGATAAATCATCCACACCAAACTGCGTAGCAGAGGAAGGGCCATGGAAAAGATTGAGTTTGGGCCATTATCCGCAACATGATCCGCAATCAGTTCAGCACTGGCATTAAGGTCGAAAAACTATCCGCCCCTTCATGCTGCAACTGTTTAAAGGCAGCAAATCCACTCCTCTGGTGCGCACTGCCCTTTCCCAGCAGCCTGCACTGGAGCAAGCGGTTGCTGAATTAGCCCAGCAATTGAAAGGGCTTGGTGAGATGGATCTCGCCCTTGTATTTGCCAGTAGTAGTTACGCCAGTGATTTACCAAGGCTGCTGCCTTTGCTGCAAAAGCAATTGCGCTGTAGCCACTGGCTCGGCGCTTGCGGTGGTGGCGTAATTGGCACAAATACAACCGGAATACCGCAAGAAATCGAATCCGGCCCAGCTATCAGCATCACTTTGATGCGCTTACCGGGGGCAAAACTGAGCCCATTTCAGATAAACCTCAACAAATTGCCCGATCTCGATGGGCCCCGGGAACCCTGGATGGAGGCCGTTGGGGCAGATCCAGAAGCCGGTGGAGCGATGTTGATTTGGATTGATCCAGCCAGTAGTGGCATAAACGACCTGATCAGCGGCCTTGATTACGGTTACCCAAGCATGGCCAAGCTCGGCGGCTTGGCTGGTCAACACAGCGCAAACCATGGTGGTTTGTTTTTTGGCGATCAAGTTTGCAGCGGTGCTGTGGGTTGCGTGATCAGCGGCACCTTCAGCCTTCAGCCATTGGTTGCTCAAGGCTGCCGGCCGATTGGCCCCATATTTGAAGTGGCTCAAGCTCAACGCAATGTGCTGCTGGAATTACGCCAGGGCGATGCCTTGCAGAACCCCCTAGCGGCCTTACAAGGCCTGATCGGCGAGCTGCCCAGCAGTGATCGCGATCTACTGCGCAATGCCCTGTTTGTGGGTTTAGGTAAGGAGAGCTTCACCATGCCAAATCCAGAAACACCACAGGTATCGCCCTTTTTAGTGCGCAATTTGATGGGTATGGATCCGCGCCTTGGCGCAATTGCAGTAGCCGATCGCTTACGCATTGGGCAGCAACTGCAATTCCAATTGCGCGATGGCAACAGCTCACGCCAGGAATTGCATGAACTGCTAAAAATCCAGCAGCAGCAACAGCCAAAACCCCTAGCTGCCTTGCTTTTTGCCTGCCTTGGTCGTGGGAAGGGGCTCTATGGCGAAGAAAATGTTGATGTGGGCCTCTGCCGTGATCTTTTCCCTGATGTGCCCGTTGCCGGTTTGTTTTGCAATGGTGAGATCGGCCCCGTGGCAGGCAGCACCCAAATGCATGGCTACACCGCAAGCTGGGCTTTCCTTGTGCCAAACCCTGAGCTAGAGCCTGGTAAGTAGTTGCGGCAACACGTAAATCCCCTCAGCAGTTTTTACCAGCTGGAACGCCAGCTGCCAGCAATTGCTGAGCTGTTTCCAGATCCAGCCCTTCCCCTCCACCTAGATATTGGCTGCGCCAGGGGGCGCTTTCTTTTAGCCCTCGCTCCCCAAAGGCAAAACCACAATCACTTAGGCCTTGAAATCCGCAGGCCATTGGTGGATTTAGCGGAGGCTGATCGCCGCAAGCTGGAACTAACGAATCTCTATTTTCTTTTTTGTAATGCCAATATTAGCCTTGAAGATTGGCTACAACAATTACCACCAAATCTTTTGAAGCTGGTAACAATTCAATACCCGGATCCATGGTTTAAAAAAAGGCACCACAAACGCCGAATGGTGCAACCATCTTTAATCACTGCCCTAGCGAAGGCGATGGCGCCTGATGCACAACTATTTCTGCAAAGTGATGTGCCCGAGGTGATTCGCTTAATGCTGGAGGCTGTTGATAACTGCCAGGCTATTGATAACACTCATGTTTTTTACCCCTGCGATGGCGGCAGCTGGATGGAGCTAAACCCTTTTCCCTATGCCACTGAGAGGGAAGCTCAGGTGCTCGAAAAAAACCTTCCTGTTTATCGCAGGCTCTTTGCAAAACGCGCTGGCTCCATAATCCAAACCAACTAAGTTTTAAAAGTGCCGTTTATGGTTTCAACCCCTGCGATCCCGTGGTTGCTGCGTTGGCAGGGGCTATGGCATGGAGGCGCAAAATCAAGCCGGCTAGCACCTCTATTGCCACAGCTGGCGGGGGGGTTATTGGTAGCGCTGCTGCTGCTGCTACCCCTCGCCGATCGCGGCGGGCTTGGCTTATTGATAAGCGCTTGCAGTGTGTTGTGGCTTGTGTGGTGCCTTTCCGCCCCCCCAAGCTCAAAACCACTGGGGGCAATTAATGGCTGGTTGCTGGCTTATCTCGCCTTGGCGCTGCTCGCAACAGGGTTTTCGCCCGTGCCTGCTGCTGCTGCAAAAGGTTTATTCAAATTATTGAGTTACTTAGGTGTTTATGCATTGATGCGCAGGCTTTTGGATGAAGCCCCCCGTTGGTGGGATCGATTACTCGCTGGCCTGCTGCTGGGGGAGCTAATTACTGCCGTGATCGGCTTGCGCCAGTTATATGGCGACACCACTGAGTTAGCCCGTTGGGCTGATCCAAATTCTGTTGCTGATGGCACGCAGCGGATCTACAGCAGCCTTGAAAATCCGAATTTACTTGCTGGATATTTAATCCCAATCTTGCCGCTTGCCTTAGTGGCTTTGCTGCGTTGGCGGAGCCCTTGGTTGCGCTTATTTGCCCTTACTAGCTTTTTATTAGGTGCCGTTGCAATGCTGTTCACCTACAGCCGAGGCGGCTGGATTGGCATGGTGCTGGCCCTTGCTGTTTTAGGCCTACTCCTATTACTACGTTTCAGCCACTTACTGGCAGCTCCTTTAAAACGCTGGTTGCCGCCATTAGTAATCGCTTTTGTGGTGCTGGCCTTAGTGGTTGCAGCCGTGAAGGTGGAACCACTGCGGGTGCGGTTGATGAGCATGGCTGCCGGCCGGGAAGATAGCTCCAACAACTTCCGCATCAATGTGTGGTTAGCAGCTATCGAGATGATTCAAGATCGCCCCTGGCTTGGTATTGGCCCTGGAAACACAATTTTCAACTTGATCTATCCCCTTTACCAACAGCCGCGTTTCACCGCTTTAAGTGCCTATTCAGTACCCCTTGAACTTGCAGTTGAAACCGGCATTCCCGGTTTGCTTGCGGTTTTTGGATTGCTAATTACAAGCTTAAAAATTGGCTTCAGCCAGATCTATAGAGATTTGTTTTTAAGCCTGCCTTGCCTTGGTGCAATTGCTGCTTTGGTGGGATTAGCGGGCCATGGCTTTGTAGATACGATCTTTTTTAGGCCTGAGGTGCAAATCAGCGGCTGGTTTGTGCTCGCAACCCTTGGCGCCAAACAAACGGATGACTAAATCAATCGTTTTGGCTGGATTTGATGCAGGCCAAACCCATACCCGCTGCCGCCTTGCTCTAGCTGATGGCACCGTATTAGCGGAAGGGGAAGGCAGTGGCGTAAGCCACCTCAGCAGTGCCGGCGGCCCAGAACAATTTCAAGAAGCCCTACGCAGCAGCTTTAATGCGGCAAGCAGTTGTTGTGAATTAAAAGAGCAAATCCAAGCTGCTGCGATTGGGGCCAGTGGCATTGAGCTCCATAGCCCCACTCAAAGCCTTGGCACCCGTTTAGCCCAAGAAACCCTGGCGATGCAAGCGGTTTTGGTAACTGGTGATGAACGCACTGCCCTTGCCGGCGCCTTTCCCGCTGGAGCAGAAGGCATTGTTTTAATCAGCGGCACTGGCGCCATTGCCGTTGGACGCAATCAATTAGGCAAGCAACATCGCTGTGCTGGTTGGGGTTGGTTGGTTGATGGGGTGGGTAGTGCCATGGATATCGGCCGCGATGGCTTAGCCCTCAGCCTGCGGATGGCCGATGGACGCCTCCCCGAAACAAAGCTCAAATCCGTGCTGTGGGCTGCCCTTGGCGTTAGCCAGCCCCATGAATTAAAAGCTCTGGTGGTTGATCCAAACTTCGGCGCTGCAGGATTTGCCCGCCTTGCCCCTTTGGTGAGCGATCTAGCTGCAAGCGGTGAAATCAATGCCCAACGGGTTATAGATATTGCTGGCGAAGAATTGGCCTTGATGGTGGAGGGGGTAGCTACCGCCCTTGAGATGCAAAAGGTGCCACTTTGCTGTTTTGGTGGAGCGATCGAACATCTAGCTCCACTGCAAGCAAGTTTTCAGGCTGTGTTGCAACAGCGGCTGCCTGGCTGCAGCCTGCAAAAACCCCTAGGAGATGCCTGCCATGGCGCATTACAACTGGCTGGGGAGTTACTTATTTAATTCCCGCTCTGCAATTACCGAGAGGGTATCAATCCAGCGATCAACTAATTCCGAGCTAGAGGCCTCCACCATCACTCGTAGTAGCGGTTCAGTGCCGGAAGCGCGCACTAAAACCCTTCCCTCTGCTGCCATTTCCGCCTCTGCCTGGGCCACCGCTTCCACTAACGGGATGCATTTCTGCCATTCCTTACGGCGTTCACGGTTTGGCACCTGCACGTTTTGCAAGCGTTGCGGATAAGAAACAAAACTCTGGTTGCGGCGATCCGCCAAGGTTTCACCTTTTTCTAAAAGCGCCGCAAGTTGCAAAGCAGTAAGCAAACCATCACCGCTCATGCCGTGATGAGCGCAAAGAATATGGCCCGATTGCTCACCGCCAAGGGCTGCTCCCTGCTGCTCCATCGCTTGATGCACAAATTGATCTCCCACAGCAGTGCGCTCAAGTGCGCCGCCACGGCTATTCCAGGCCCGTTCAAAACCAAGATTGCTCATCACAGTTGCTATGAGCAACTGTTTTGGCAGCTGGCCCGCTGCCGCTAAAGCAGAGCCCCACATAAACAAAATGTGATCACCATCTACCAAGCGGCCCTGGCCATCCACTGCCAACACCCGATCGGCATCGCCATCAAAAGCAAAACCCATCTCAGCGCCGTGTTGCAACACCGCCTGCTGCAATGGCTCCAAATGGGTGCTACCGCAACCCACATTGATGGCCTCACCATCAGGGGTGCCATGGAGCTCTATCACTTCAGCGCCAAGGCTCCTAAATAATTCCGTGCTGCAAGCAGTGGCAGATCCCCAGCAAAGATCCAAAACGATGCGTCTACCGCTGAGCTGGTTATCAACCAGCCCCTGCCGCACCAATTGGCGGTAGTTATCAAGCAGGTCTTGGCGTTGATAGATGTTGCCGCAACGGTTGAGCGCTGGGGTTAATTCTCCCCGCAAACCCAACTCAATCGCCTGCTGTTGCCGCCTACCCAACTTGGCGCCACCAGCTGCAAACAACTTGATGCCGTTGTCTTGCGGCGGGTTATGGCTAGCCGAAACCATCACGCCACCTGCTGCCCCGAGCTGTTGCACCAACCGCGCCACAGCGGGAGTGGGGCATAAACCCAGGTTCCACACCTCACGGCCTGCGGCAGTGAGGCCAGCTTCCAAAGCAGCAGTCAACATCGCCCCACTAGTGCGGGAATCGCGGCCGATTAACACTGGCCCCTCCCCTTGCAACACCTGCCCGCCCCAGTAGCCCACCTGAAGAGCTAAGGCGGGGGTCATCAAAGTGCCAACGCGGCCGCGAATGCCATCGGTGCCAAAGCTCACACCTGCAGGGAAAGGGGAACCCACCGGGTGGCCAGAAAGATCAGCCATGGCAGAAAAATCTCTTGCCCGCAGGGTAACCGCAGCTGCTGATCACCAGCTAAATCCCCCTACTGCCAGCGTTGAGGCCGCCAAGCAAGGGCCGCAAGTTCAATGGCGCCCCAAAGCAGCAAGGCGCCAATTACAGCCCCGGGCAACCACTGAAAAGGTGGAATTGGCCGCAATAACCAACTGCCAAGGCCTAGGGCTACGGCTACGGCACAGCGGCGTTTTTGCAGCTCTAAGGGCAAAAGATCTGGCCCTAAATAGCGCTGCAACCGCTGTAAAAATCCGAGCGCTGAATTAAGCAATTGGAATAGCCGGATCAACAAAGCCATTGTTGCCCCCATACGATGCCAGCGCCAATGGCACAGAAAAAGTGTTGGGCTTAAAACAACGGGGAGCAGTGGGATTAGCTGCTGTTGCCTTGGGCACTGCCATTGCTTTAGCGCTATTGCAGCAGCAGCTACTACGCCAAAGGCCCAGCCTTAATAGCAATAGCGATTTATCTTTTTTACGCCGCAGCGCCAGGTTTGATCCCGATCCACAGCGTCGAAGGGAGGCACGCCTAATCCTTGTAGGCCAAGTAGTTGATAGCGCCAGCCAATTGCAATTATTGCGGGGGCAAGGTTGGGGAAATCCCAGGCAGGAGACACTTCTGGCGCCAATCAGCCTCAAATTGGAGGCCCTAGCCCAAGCGCAATTAGGCCAAACAGAAGCAGCTAAAAAGAGTTGGCAATACCTGTTTAGACAGTTTCCCGCCGCTCCCCCCAGCGCTGATGCCCTTTACGCCTTAAGCAAACCGGTGGAATTGTTTAAACAATTCCCAGCCCATCCCGCTGCCTTAGCCGCAGCGGTTAAGTGGCACCAGCAAAAGGGTGGCAGCGAAGCAGGTTTGCACCTGGCTCGTTATGGCAAGCGCTGGCCTGGTGCCGGGGCAGCAATGGCAGCCGCCTGCAAGCAATCGAAACAGCCTGTAAGCGCTGAAAACAAGCAACTACTGGCAGCTGGCTTAGTTGCCCAAGGGGATCTAGCAGCTGCCAATCGCTGCCTAGGCGATAAAAAAACAAAGCTGCAAGAACAAGTTGAACCGCTCAGTGCCACAAGCAAGGCCTGGCAAAAAACTAGAGAATTACTTGTAAAACGCCAATGGGCAAAGGCCTACAACTTCCTCGCCCAAGCAAACCCAGATAAACAAAGCGCTCCAATCGCTGCGCGCAGCCGCTTTTGGATGGGGTTATGCGCCTGGCAGCAGGGCCAAAAAGCAGAGGCAAGGGCTATTTGGCAAAACCAATTGCAGCAATATCCCTATGGCTATTACGCCTGGCGGGCCAGTGTTCGCTTGGGGGTTACAGCGCCAGCGCCAGCGCAAGCTGCAAAAAGCGCTGGTTTACTGCCCGCACCGTTAGCAAAATTAGAAAGCCTGGGCTTGCATGCTGAAGCTTGGGAGCATTGGCGCACCTGGCGCTTGGGCCAATCGGCGCAAACAGCTGCAGATCTTTGGAGGGAAGGCCAGTTGCGGCTTTCAGTGGGGGATAGCTGGCTAGGGCTTGCTCAACTTGATAGCGCAGCCCTGGCTGGAGTAGCCAGCAACAAAGAACAACAAAGCCTTCTGGAGAAGCAGAGGCATCCCTTAAGTTTCAGCGCAGAACTTGGCGCTGCTGCTCGCAAAGCGGGGATCGAACCACTGCTGCTGCAAGGGGTAGCCCGGCAGGAATCACGCCTCAATACAACGGTGCGGTCGCCGGCTGGGGCGGTGGGGCTTCTGCAACTGATGCCCGCTACGGCGCAGGAACTAGCAGGGGTAAAACTCACGGATATGGAGCTGGAAAAAGCAAGCCTTAATTCCCAACTGGGGGGGCGCTATTTAAAACAAATGCTTGTGAAATCAAAAGGTAATATCTTTATTGCTATTGCCAGTTACAACGCCGGGCCAGGGGCTGCAGGCAGCTGGCAAAATGAAACATTGCAGCAAATTCCTGAATTATGGGTTGAAACAATTCCATATCCTGAAACTAGAATCTATGTAAAAAGTGTGCTCGGTGGCAAGTTTAGCTACGAACAGCTGAGCCGCCTTAAATAATTTAAATGCATCTTGACTATTTAACTTATTGGCTCCCTAAAGTTTCAGCTCTAGCAGGCTTCTTATCATGGGTCATTTATGCAATTCCAGATGCATCATTTCACCATAGATTATAAAAAACATTACAAATGCAGTAAAGCCAAACAAAGCCAGCCAAGATGATGGCCAAATTCTTAAACGCGCCAAATCAAGCCTTGCCAGCAATAACGCACTAGCCAATATAGTAAGATCATTGCCTGGCTTATACCATAAATATATATTGACAAGCACGAAGAATAAAAGCGCTACTGAAAGAGCTAAAAATTTGCTCGCCCCCATAAATAAAGTTAGCTGGCCGAATACTAATTTAGGCAATGTGCAAAAAAGTATAATAACAAATACTTGGGCTAAATAAAAAATCCAATACGCTTTATCCGCCATTGTTGCATCTATCCCACTACCCCTAAGTGCATCTTGCTCAAATCCCCAATTAGCACCCAAATAAAAACTAATCAACCCCAGCAGGGTGATCATCGGTGCCCTAATAGGCAGTAGTAACAATTTCACAGGTCCGTTCATAACAAAGATGCGCTTGCAAATAATGCTGTTGTTAAAGGGTGAGGCTGATGGCATCCAGGGGGCACACCGCTATGCATTGTTCGCAAACAACACAGCGGCGCAGATCAAACTGCAATTGCCATTTTGGTGCCCTGCAACTCAAAGCACCACTAGGGCACACACTGGAGCAGATGCCGCAATCCACGCAACGCTCCGGATCGATATGTATTTCTCCAGCGGCACTGGTGATCTCTAGCCCAATATCCCTTAACCATTGCTCAGCTGCCGCCAGCTCATCTATATCGCCGGAGAGTTCCACCACCATGGTGCCCCGCTGATTTGGGGCCATTTGGGCCTTGATGATGCGGGATGCCACGTCGTAATCAACCGCCAGGCGGTAAGTGATCGGCTGATGCACCGCCTCACGGGGAAACAGCAGTGTGAGCCTGCGTTTCAAGGCAAGATTTTCATAGTGCTGCCAGCATGGCAGCGATTCTTATTTCTGGCTGCCATGGGAGCTTCCCCCACCCCTGCTCGCCGCATACCTCAATTGGTATTGCTAGCTGTTGCCCTACTGGTGGTGGCAATCACCTGGTTGCAAGGAACGCTCGGCCCTGGTGATCTGCTCGATCAATTGGCGCGCCGTTCGATACCCCTAAATCAAGCCCTAAGCAACGGCAAACCAAGCCTTGTGGAATTTTATGCCGATTGGTGTGAAGCCTGTCGCAGCATGGCACCTGCCATGGCAGACCTCGAAAAACAACATCCTGAAATCAATTTGGTGATGCTCAACGTTGATAACCCCACCTGGCAACCAGAATTGCAACGCTGGCAGGTAAACGGCATCCCACACCTCCAACTTTTTGATAGCAAAGGGGAATCGGTGGGTCGTTCGGTGGGTTTGCGTTTGAACGCTGAATTACTAAGCCTTGCTGCTGCCTTAAGCGAAGGCCGCTCCCTTCCCGATCTAGCTGGGGTTGGCGCGGTGAGCAGCCTGGATGATGAATCTAAAATCGGCCGAGAAAACTCAATAAATTCAGCGGCGGCGGGTCCGCGTAGCCATGCTTAATTCACACAGCAAATGCACCAATTGCTGATCCGCATCCCGCACCGCTAGCCGGGCCATGCCTGCTGCTAACTGCGTTAGCGGATCTGCGCACCCCTCGGCGCCCCTTAAACGAGGGCCTAGCAAACGCCAAAGCATGCGGCTCAAGGGCTGCCCCTCAGGTTGATGCTGCAGCATTAATACGGCTGCGCCAACCGCCATACACGCCTCGGCGTTTGCTACTTGATGATTATCGGCCGCTTGGGGGAAAGGCACCAATAGGGCAGGGGTGTTGCAGGCCGCAAGTTCGCTAATGCTGCCAGCCCCAGCCCTACTTATTGCCAGGTTGCAATGCTGCAATAGGCCAGGGATTTCGTTGCTGAATTGCCGCTCCACATAGCCGGGATGCTGCAGGCTGCCGAAATCTGGATCATGGCTGCCGCTGAGTTGCACAACTCTGCAACCCTTAGCTAACAACGCAGGCAGCACCGGCCGCACCATCCGATTCAACCCCAATGCCCCCTGGCTGCCACCAATCACCAGCAGCAAGGGCCCCTTTCCCTGTGGCACCCACTCAGGGCAAGGGGCTGGGGCAAGAAAGCCCTGCCTCACAGGGGTGCCGGTAACCAGGGGGTGGCATGCGGGCAGAAATTGTTGCGCCTGGGGAAACCCAAGAGCAACTTTTTGGCAATAGCGGCCAAGCAAGCGGGTAACGCGGCCTGGTGTGGCATTTGATTCATGCAACACCACAGGGATGCCGCACCATTTAGCTGCCAATATCGCTGGCGCAGCTATGTAGCCACCAGTGGTGAATACCACCTCGCATTGCTGACGGCGCAACAACTGCGCAACAGGAATGGTGCTCGCAAGCAACTGCCACAACTGCAGTAGTTTTTTAAAACCACGCCCCTGCAAACCGCCAGCCCGCACCGTATGCAACGGGTAATGGGTTGGCACAAGCTCACGCTCGAGGCGATCAGGCACCCCAAGCCAGCTCACCTGCCATTCAGATGGCATGCGATCTGCCACGGCGAGGGCCGGAAATAAGTGGCCACCAGTGCCGCTGGCAGCGATCAAAAGCCGGGCCATGAACTTGGGGCAGGCGGCGCCTAACTTAAAGCTAGTTAGTGCAGTTTTCGTGTTTGATTCCCTGCGGCGTTTATTTCCCCACGCCCTTGGAGCCTTAATTGCCTTAGTGCCGATCGCCGCAATACAGCCCAGCGCCCAAGCACGTTTGAGTGATGATTTAGTGCGCGCATTGGAAAATGCACTCAATAACAACAACAGCGCTGGCCTCAATGCTCTTTTAGAAAAGGGACCAGGCCTAAACCCCGCCGGCTTAGAAAACAGGGTGCAATTGCTGCGGCAAACCTTTGGAGATGCCCGCTGGCAATTGAGCAATGGGCCAGATCTCAAAGACGGCCGCAGCACTCTGCTCATAAAAGTTACCGGTAGCCATCAAGAAGCAGGCCGTAGTTTTCGCTTAGAAGCAAATCAAAAGTTAGCGGTGCAACAAAACGGTAAAAAATTAAGTTCCCAAGAAATAATTGGCCAGGAATCTATCTTGCGCAGCGGCAAAAAAGATCTTGAAGTGAGTGTAATAGCCCCGGAGGAGGTATTAACAGGCCAGCGTTATGATTTTGATGTGGTGGTGGATGAACCGCTAAAAGATGCTGTTATAGCTGGCGGCATTGTGGAAGTATCCAAAGAAGCAATCGCTAATTTGCGTAGCCCTGAAATATCTCTCGGTGCTTTAAATGGCGGCGGTATTTTCAAAACAATCCAGGCTCCATATAAACCAGGAAGCCAATCTTGGGCTGTGCTTTTAATGCACCCAGAAGGCACCGTTAGCGTGAGCCGCATGGTGCGGGTGGTATCGCGCCGCTAATTAAGGGAGTTTGTAAAAATAAATATATTTAGCGGCCCAGTATTAGTGCAAGCGCGAATGCTAACGCGAATACTAGGAGCCACCAACGGGCCTTGCGGCCCAGCGGTGCTCCGCGGCGGGGCAATAAGCGCCCCCCCTTACGTTGTTGCCAAAACTGCTTAGACAGTTCCCGTTCCCGATCAGTAACCACAACAGGCGATCAAATCAAGCCTCATTAAGGGCAGCTACCCCAGGCAACACCTTGCCCTCCAACAGCTCAAGGCTGGCGCCACCACCGGTGGAGATATGAGACATCTTGTTTGCAACACCAACCTTTTCAACTGCTGCAACGGAATCGCCACCACCAATGATCGTGCAACAACCGCTGCCGCTTAATTCCGCCAGGGTGTGGGCAATAGCATTGGTGCCGGCTGCAAATTTATCGAATTCAAAAACACCCATCGGGCCATTCCAAATCACAGTTTTGCAATCAGCCAAGGCCGCTTGAAACGCTTTGATTGAATCTGGACCAATATCTAAACCCATCCAGCCATCGGGGATCACATCAATTGCCACTGTTTGAGTGTTGGCATCAGGGGAAAAGTTGTCGGCCAGCACCACATCAGTTGGCAACAACAACTGCACACCCTTGGCAGCAGCTTTGGCCTCTAATTCCTTAGCTAGCTCCAGCTTGTCCTCCTCTACCAAACTCTTACCAACAGCTAAACCGCGGGCTTTGTAGAAGGTAAAGATCATGCCGCCACCGATTAAAACCTTGTCGCATTTATCGATCAACGCTTCCAAAACACCAATTTTGCTGCTCACCTTGGAGCCACCAACAATCGCGGCTAAGGGGCGTTTTGGCTCATCGATTGCACCCTGTAAATATTGCAGCTCTTTTTCCATCAACAAGCCCGCCACACTGGGTTTGAGGTGAGCTGTTACACCTTCGGTGGAGGCGTGGGCGCGGTGAGCTGCACCAAAAGCATCATTCACATACATATCAGCCAGCTTTGCCAACTTGGCAGCAAAAACTGGGTCATTTTTTTCTTCCTCTGCAAAAAAGCGCACGTTCTCCAGCAGCACCACATCACCATCTGCCATTGCTGCCACCTTGGCCTCAGCATCTGGGCCGATGCAACTTTCTGTTTTAAGAACAGGCTTACCAAGCAGTTCAGTTAAACGAACAGCCACTGGTGTTAGCCGCATCGCTTCATTCACCTCACCTTTGGGCCTGCCGAAGTGAGCGGCCAAAATCACCTTGGCACCGTTGCTGATCAGGTGATTGATTGTGGGTAAGGCAGCGCGGATGCGGGTGTCATCGCTGATGGCACCGGCTTCATCGAGGGGCACATTGAAATCAACCCGAACCAGCACACGTTTTGAGCGCAACTCATCAGCGGTGAGAACGGTGAGAGAGCGCTTAGCCATGGGTAACAATTGGGGCAACGCTGCTGAGATTAACTCGGAATCACTTGCCACAAGCGATTGGCGAGCTAAGACAAGGGTTGTGTTGGTTATGCGCAATAAATGTTTGGCACGATCCTGTTCCCCCTAGACCACAGCCGCAGCGCCCTTGATACCGCTGCAACAGCAATGAAAATGGTGCAGCAGCACAACAGCCGATTGGTGTTGCTTTCGGTAGTGGATCCAAGCGATAGCAGCATGGCTAATGCCGATGGCGTGGCACAACTGCTGCAACAAGCCCACGACACGTTTCAACGGGCCGGCATCAACTGTGAGGTAATTGAACGGGAAGGTAACCCTGCGTTTGTAATAGGTGATGTGGCCGATGAAATCGAAGCAGACCTAATCGTGATGGGCACCCGTGGCATCAGCCTCGACAGCGATCAACAAAGCACTGCTGCCCGCGTGATTCAACTGGCACCATGTGCAGTATTGGTGGTGCCCTAATGCTTAGTAGCGCCGCTCCGGCGATTCAGTGGTATCCAGGCCACATCGCCAAGGCGGAGAGAGCCCTCAATGGCCATCTAGCAAAAGTTGATCTTGTAATTGAAGTGCGCGATGCGCGCATCCCCAATGCCACTGGCCATCCCAGGTTGCAACGTTGGATCAAAGACAAGCAACACCTTTTGGTGTTGAATCGCCGCGACATGGTGAGCAAAGAAGCTCAGCAGCAATGGGATGCCTGGTTTCGATTGCAGGGCCAAACCCCTTGGTGGTGCGATGCCAAGGTGGGAACTGGCGTTAAACAATTGCAACAGGCAGCAATCCGCGCTGGCAACAGCCTCAACAGCCGCAGAGCTGATCGTGATATGAAGCCGCGGCCAGTGCGAGCTTTGATGTTGGGGTTCCCAAATGTGGGGAAATCGGCCCTGATCAATAGGCTGGTGCGTCAGAAAGTAGTTGCCAGCGCCCGTAGGGCAGGGGTTACCCGAAGCCTGCGTTGGGTGAGATTGGGCCAAGACATTGATTTATTAGATGCACCGGGGGTGTTGCCACCACGGCTTGATGATCAGATGGCGGCTTTACGGCTTGCACTTTGCGACGACATTGGCCAAGCCGCCTACGACTCAGAAGCGGTTGCAAAAGCTTTTTTAACAATGCTCACGCAGCTAGAAGGCACAGCCGCTGCTGGGGTTGCTCCCAATTTGTTGCAAAAGCGCTACGGCCTGGAATTAACGTTTTTGGATTCTGGTGCACCGGATGTGGAAAGTTGGTTTGCGGCTTCTGCCAACCGCCATACGGGTGGCGACAGCCTGCGAATGGCCACCAAACTGCTGGATGATTTTCGAGGGGCCCGCCTAGGCGCTATTTCATTGGAACTGCCTGAAAACGCAATAACTGAGTTCAAAGTTCCTGTTCCAGAACCTTCCTCATAACGAGCTTCAACGGCATAGGGCTGCAATACCTGCAGGCAATTGGGTAAATCAATTCCTGCTAACTGAACGGTAAAACCCCATTCCTCATCAGGATAGTTCGGGTTGAGATTTAGCGCTTAAGCACATGGGGATGCCACCCAAACGATTTTGCCGGTGCGGGCGGCATGACCGATCACATGCCAGCGGGAGCCCGCTAATTTATCTGCATCCGAAACTCCGCTTACGATTAAATCAACTTCGAGAGTTAATCCTTGAAGTTTGCGGTAATGATTCCACCAAA
>Ga0247833_1002801_pt1 | contig 24766 bp, 18 predicted proteins | sample LaCruzMarch2015__7_FD_187117 | JGI IMG/M metagenome (GOLD analysis project Ga0247833, IMG submission 187117) | Freshwater microbial communities from meromictic Lake La Cruz, Castile-La Mancha, Spain - LaCruzMarch2015_8m | ecosystem: Environmental > Aquatic > Freshwater > Lake | place: Spain... | reverse complement strand
CGAGAAGGGACTCCCCCGACTCGCCACGTGACCTCAACGAACCGAACCGCCGGATGCGGACCCGCTTGTCCGGTGGTGTGGCAGGGGAGGACGGGCAAAACCCGTCCCCCCTATGCCGATGTGCGCCCGGATCCCCCACCCGGCACCCCGGCACCCCGGCCGTCGGCGCGCGGGCCCACTCCCACTTCCGGGGGAGGAGAGCGGGGGGCGTAGGTGCTTGAATATACTCGACTCTGTGCGCCTATCGACCCGCGCATTGGACGACGCCGTAGCGGCCGCTGACCAGCCAATCGGGGCATTGGGCCCGGGCCCGGGCGCAGACGGCGGCGTCGACGCCCACCAGGACCTCGGCCTTGAGGGTGCGCAGGGCGATCACGGGCGCCGGCAGGACAACGGCGTCTGTGAACGACCGCCGATCGCTGCTGGCCCAGGGGGCGTCGCCCACCAACCGCCGGTAGTTGCAGTCGCCCTTGGCGATGATCACGTCCACGGCACCGAGGGCCTCGCGGAACGCCCGGGGAAGGCCGGCGGTGGTCAGCAGGCCCGGGCCCGTCAAGAAGGGCTCAGCGACGACGGCGGCCTGGTCTGGCCGCTGCAGGTGGCGCCTGGCGATGGCGATGTCGGCGGGCATGGCGTCGGACACGAAGAACGGTCGATCTTTCGCATAGAGGGTCACGGCGGCGCCGGCGTCATGGAGGGCGCGGGCCAGCTGCAGGTCGGCGAAGACCTCGGTGCCGGCGTTGTCGAGGAGGATGGCCACCCGCCGGGCGTTTCGGAGCCAGCCGAGGGCCACAGACCGGTCGTCGTGCAGCAGGTCGCTGTCTGCGGCCCGTTCGTGATCACGGGCAGTGGGCAGCGAGAGGTCCGCCCGATTGCCCCACAGGGACCGCCACAGGGCCGAGGCGATGGGGTCCGGGTCGTGGGGGTTGTCGCCGTCGAAAAGGCCGGCTTCTTCCCGGGCCTTGGCCGGGCGGAAGGGGTCCCGCCGATGGTGCTGGTAGCCCACGGCGGACCGGATGCGGGCATAGAGCCAACTCTCGCCCACATACCAGGGCAGGGCGGTCCAGGGCCGGCCCCGCCAGGCGTCGACGACGCCGAAGCGACGTTCGTCGTCATCGCCGACGTTGGTGGCGCGGCCGGGCACGACGCCGTCGGCGATTTCATCCCGCAGCCTGGTGAGCGCCACCCGATGAGCGGGAGCCTCGACAGAGAGAGCGTCGACGATGCGGGGCCAGCGCTCGGTGCAGGTGCGCCAGGCGAAGCTGCCCACGACGTCGCAATGCCAGGGGGTCACGGGGCCGCCAGTTCGGCGGCGACGTCGGCGGCGCGAGCGCTCAGTTGGGCCCGCAGGTCCTCTGCCGCCCGGGCCCGGGCGTCGGTGTCGAGCTCGGGGAGCAGGGGGGCGACGCTGGCGACGGCGGTGCCGACGTCGTCGATGAGGTCGGCGATGGCGGCGTCGGTGACGGCGGCCCCGGTCAGGGTCAGCTCCTCGAGATAGGCGGCCTGGCAGTCGGGATCGATGCGGCAGGCGTCCACCAGGGCGGCTCCCGTCGTCAGGACCTCGCCCCGCAAGGTGATGTTGTCGAGGTCCCCGGGCAGCAAGCGGGCTTCACCGTCGTCGTCGACGTGCACCAGCAGGTCGCCCCGAGCGGCGCCATAGCCGTCGGTGTGGCCAAGCCAGGCGTCGATGGCGAGGTAGCGGATGGTCGCCGACATGCGAAACACGCCGTCGCCCCCCGCGAACAGGCCGGGCGCCGTGATGAGCGGGGCCAGGCCGTCGACGACGGCGCCGAGGTCGGTGACGTCGGCGGGGTCGCCGACGAGGACGGCCCAGCTGGCGACGTCGGCGCTGACGAGGTCGGTGGGGCCGTCGCCGCTGCCGTAGAGGTGGGCCGTGCTCGTGAAGGTGCGCCGCAGCAGGCGACTGTCGATGACCTCGACGGTGCGGGCCAGGGCCAAGGGCCGGCCGCTGATGGCAGCGAGGGCCAGGCCCACCCGGGGGGCCAGGATGCCCCGGGCCCGAATCAACCCGGCAGCGACGGCCTGGCGGGCGAAGGAGGCGTCGTCGGCGCGGAGGTCGAGCAGCAGGTGCTCGAGGCCACGCAGGCGGGCGACGTCATCGAAGGCCAGCAGCACCACGTCGGTGGCGGGCAGGGACACGGTGGCGGCCACCGGTGCGTCGCCGTCGAAGGCGACGGTGCAGGGCACGGGAAGCAGGGGATCGGTGATGAGGGAGGCTTGACCGGCAGCGTCGATGACGACGCCGAGGCTCGGGGCCCGGGCCAGCTCGAAGACGCCGTCGCCGATGACGACGGGGGCCTGGTTGATGGCACCCAGGGTCTCCTCGCCGGCGGCGAAGGCCCCCACCCCATCGGGCAGCCGGCTCCAGGTGAAGGCCTCGGCGTGCTCGCCGATGACGACGCTGTCGCTGACGACGCCGGCGCTGTTGGCCAGGGTCAGCAGCCCGTCGCTGCAGGTCATGGTGAAGGCGAAGCCGCCGACGCCTTCGCTGACGACGACGCGGCCGCCAGGAGCCACCACGCCGTCGCCAAACGTGAAGCGGGTGGCGGCGTCACCGTCGGCGGTGAGGGTGAAGCCGGCGAGGTTGACGTCGACGGCGCCGGCATTGATGACCTCAACGCGCTCCACGCCCCGGCAATCGATCTCGTTGAGGCGCAGGTCGCCGACGGCAAAGGCCTGGTTGGGCTGTCCCCGGGTGGCAAAGCCCTCGCCGAACGTCGAGGACCGGCCGATGGGCTCGGGGAGCCGCGACCAGGTGGCGTCGGTGCGGCCGACGGCCAGGGTGGTGCTGTCGACGGCTGTGTCGCCCCGCAGCAGGACAATCTCCTCGTCGCAGGCAAGGCCGAAGACCGAGACGTCGACGACGACGTTTTCGCCGGCGGGCAGGGACCCGGCAAAGGGCTGGCGACGGGTGGCGTCGGCGGGGCGATCCGTCACCGTGAGGCCCGTGAGGTCGACGGCGGTGGCGCCGATGTTGCGGACCTCCACCCAATCCTGGCCGTGGCAATTGAGCTCCGACAGGATGACGTCGCCTTCCCCCTCCCCTTCCCCTTCACCTTCGCCCTCGCCTTCGCCCTCGGCGGGGGGCTCGGACGGGCAGCCGATCAGGGTCGCGCTGGCGACGGCGAACACAGACGACAGGAGCAGGGAGGCCGGGCCGGAGGAAAAGCGCATGCCCCACGATACAGAATCACCCGCCCGACGCCCGTCGCTGCTGACGCCGACGGGATGGATAACGCATCGCGTTATCGTCGGTGGCGCCCCACCTCGCGTCCGCGCGAGGCTTCACCTCGTGTCCGCGCGAGGCTTCACCTCGCGTCCGCGCGAGGCCTTCCGCTCGCGTCCACCCGAGGCCTTGCCAAGACCAGACGCAGGCGCCAACCGTCGGCCATGAGCGAGCACAGCCCGTCGACGTCGACCCGTGTCATTGACGGCAAGGCCGCCGCCGAGCGCGTTCGCCACGAGGTCCAGGTCATGGTCGCCGAGCGCCGGGCCCGAGGCCTGCGGGCCCCGGGGCTGGCCACCGTCCTCGTCGGCGCCGACCCCGCCAGCGCCGTCTACGTGCGCAACAAGCGCAAGGCGGCCGAGGGCGCCGGCATCGTGTCCCTGCACCACGAGATGGCGGCGGAGACCACCACCGCCGAGCTGCTGGCGACGGTGGCGGCCCTGAACGCCGACGATGCCGTCGACGGCATCCTCGTGCAATTGCCCCTGCCCAAACACATCGATGAGCACGCGGTGCTCGTCGCCATCACCCCTGCCAAGGACGTCGACGGCTTTCACCCCGACAACGTCGCCCGCCTGGCCATGGGGCTCAAGGGTGGATTCGTGCCGTGCACGCCCCTGGGCTGTTTGCGGCTCCTCGACGACGAGGGCGTGACCCTGGCCGGTGCCCACGCCGTGGTGGTGGGCCGCAGCAACATCGTCGGCAAGCCCATGGCCAACCTGCTGTTGCAGCGCGACGCCACCGTGACGATTGCCCACAGCAAGACCCGCAACCTCGCCGAGGTCACCCGCAGCGCCGACATCCTGGTGGCCGCCGTGGGCCGCAGCAAGATGCTCGGTCGCGAGCATGTGAAGCCCGGTGCGGTCGTCATCGACGTCGGCATCAACCGCGGCGCCGACGGCAAACTGTGTGGCGACGTCGACTTCGACGCCATCCAGGGCGTGGCCCTGGCCGCCACCCCCGTGCCCGGCGGCGTGGGGCCCATGACCATCGCCATGCTGCTGCAGAACACGCTCACATCTTTCGATCGCGCCACGTCGTCATCAGCGTCATCACCCTCGAGGGCTTCATGAGCACCGCCACCCTGCACCGCACCGCTCTCTTCGATCGCCACGTGGCCGCCGGCGCCAAGATGGTCGACTTCGGCGGCTTCGAGATGCCCCTGAAGTACAGCGGCGAAACCCTCGAACACATGGCGGTGCGCAACGCCGTGGGCGTCTTCGACGTCAGCCATATGGGCGAGGTCTTCATCGAGGGCAAAGAGGCCCTGCAGGCCCTGCAGCGCCTGGTGACCAACGACGCCGCCCGCATCAAGGACGGTCAGGCCATGTACGCGGGCCTGTTGCATCAAGGCGGCGGCTTCGTCGACGACGTCATCGTCTATCGCTTCTCGCCCACGCGCTTTCTGGTGTGCGTCAATGCCTCCAACCAGGGCAAGGACTTCCTGTGGATGCGGGCCGTCGTCGCCGGCGCCGGCCTCGACTGCGTGGTGCGCAACGAGAGCGAGCGCTGGAGCCAGTTGGCCATCCAGGGGCCCAAGGCCGCCGACGTCGTCGCCACCCTCTGTGGTGAGCGCATCCGCGAGATCGAGGGCTATCACTTCCAGACCATGCCTGTCCTCGACGACGAAGACGCCATCGTCGCCCGCACGGGCTACACCGGCGAAGACGGCTTCGAGCTGTACGTGAAAAACAGCGTCGCCACCGCCCTGTGGGACGCCGTGCTGCGCACGGGAGCGCTGCCCTGTGGCCTCGCCTGCCGCGACACCCTCCGCCTCGAGGCGGGCATGTGCCTGTACGGCAACGACATCGACGAGGAGCACACACCCCTGCAGGCGAATCTGGGCTGGATCGTCAAGCTTGAGGACCGGCCTCCCTTTGTCGGCCACGCCGCCCTCGTCGCCGAGAAGGCGGCCGGCGTGCCCCGCCTGCTGCGGGGCCTCGAGATGATCGACCGCGGCATCGCCCGCCACGGCTACGAGATCCAGGATGCCGGCGGCGCCGTCATCGGCGTGGTGACGTCGGGGACCCAGTCCCCCCACATCAACAAGGCCATCGCCATGGGCTACGTGGCCCGCGAGCATGCGGCCCTCGGCACCGAGGTCCACGTCGTCATTCGCGGCAAGCCCTTCCGCGCGCGCGTCGTGAAGCTGCCGTTTTACAAGCGCCCCGCCATCGTCTGACCCTGCCCCATCCACCGTCCCGACCCACCGTCCCGAGCTGCTGGCAAGAGGAACCACCCATGAGCAATGTCCCCGCTGAACTGAAGTACACGGCTGAACACGAGTGGGTCCGCGTCGAGGGCGACCTCGTCGTCGTCGGCATCACCGACCACGCCCAGGATGCCCTCGGCGACGTCGTGTTTGTGGAGCTCCCCGAGGTCGGTCGCGCCCTGCACAAGGGCAAGGCGTTTGGCGTCGTCGAGAGCGTCAAGGCGGTCTCTGACCTCTATGCGCCCATCGACGGCGACGTCGTCGAGGTCAACGCCGCCGTGGTGGCCGCCCCCGAGCAGCTCAACAAGCAGCCCTACGGCGCCGCCTGGATGCTGAAGGTCCGGCCGAAGAACGCCGCCGACGTCGCCGGTCTCCTCGACGCCGCTGGCTACAGCACGTTGTTGGCGTCCATCGCCAAGTAGCCAGTCAGCGCCGGCGGCGCCCTTGCCGTAATCGTGACGCGCTCACGAGAAGGCCGAAGACCCCGGCGACGGCCTCCCGGACATCGTCGTCGCCTTCGTCTGGCGGTGTCAGCAGGCCATCGAGGACCTGGCGGCGCCGGGCTGCACTGGTGGCTTCCCGGCCAGCGTCGAGGACGGGGGCTGCGGCCGCTTGCTTGATCGCGGCGGCTTCGTCGGCGAGGCGCAGCCGCTCGACGATGGCGGCCACGATGACGTTGTCGACGGCGTCGAAGCGGGCCCGGACGGCGGCCAGGGCGGCTGTTTGCTCCGGGGTCACGCCCGGGCCCCGGCGCTCTTGTCGTCGAGGACCCGCAAGGACCCCTTCACCACGCCGTAGCCGGCGGCCGTCTTCAGGCGCTTGAGGGTGGCCTTGGCCGACGTCGTCCCCGCCAGCAGGGCGCGGTAGGCGGCGACGAGGTCGGTGACGGCGGCGGCGTCTTCGCGCACGAGCTCCAGCCGAAAGCGGCGCACCCCGCCGTGGGGGCCGTTTTGGACGGTGTGCACAAGCTCGGCCCCGCTCTGGGACCGGGCATGAAAGACCGTGTTGCGGCAGCCCACGTCGGCTTCGACGGGGTGGGCCAGGCCGGCGCGATCCTTCAGGGCGATGGTGTGGGTCTCGCAGGGGCGGCCGCAGGTCCGGTAGTCGTGGCCCTTGCCGTCGGACAGCAGCGCCGCGAACACGCAGTGCTCGGTGTGGAACAGGGGCATGGGGTGGTGGATGACGAGCTCGGCAAAGGGGGCTGCCTGGGGGTCCGCCAGCAACGCCGTCAGCTGGGCTTCGTCGAGATCGAAGGAGGGCGTAAACGCGTTCAGCCCCCGGCCCAGGACCTCTTTGACCGTCAGCTGGTTGGTGACGTTGAGGGAAAAGTCCCCCACGAAGAGCTGGGAAGCCGACAGGCTGGCGTCGCCGGCGGAGCGCCGCTGCCAGAGCTCCTGCAGGGGCCCGAGGCCCCGGACCAGCCAGCCGTCCACGGGGAGGCCGTCGATGAAGCGGCTGACCTTCTCTTCGCCGGGCTTGCGGATGCGCGGCGGCGCCACCCCCACAAAGGCCGGTGTCGACCGGGCCCGCAGCCCCTTGATGGCCTGGGAGAGGCCGGTCATGGCCAGGAAATCCAGCCAGACGCCGTCGGCGCCGGCATCGAGGGCGGCGTGGGCCTGGGCCTCGGTCCGGCACAGCACGAACAGCCCCGGCGGCGGTGGCGCCGAGGTGGGCAGCAGGGCCATATTCGACGATTGTGCCGGTGTCGAAGTGACACCGGCCGACCGATTCGATGATTCCGATTTCGTCGAACTGGAATCTTTCGACGGTTCTGTTTTTGACGAAGCGATCGGCAGACGGCGTCCCAACGCCGCAACCTGCAGGGCGTCGGTGAGCTGGCGGCGGGCCCGGTTGAGCCCGGACAGGGGCAGGGTCACGCCGTCGGGCAAGGCCACCGTCAGGGTGCCGAGCACGTAGGGGGAGTCCCCCAGGCGCCCGAGCTTGTCCGCCAGGGTGGCGTGGTCGATGGGGCGGTTGCGGGCGGCTTCGACGATGCCGTCGGAGACCACCATGGCCGACAGGCCCCGGCGGCTGCGGGCCTCCAGCACAAAGGGGACGCCGATGTCGCCGCTGACGACGATGTCGATGATTTCCCGCACGGGTTCGCGCTCGGCCCGGGCGAGGATGGTCTTGTCGAGGGTGGGGTCGTCCGTCTGAAAAACCCGGCGGCCCCGCACGACGGGGTCGAGGTCCACATCGGGGCCCAACCACAGCCAGACCTTCTGGCCCACCACGGTCTGGTCCAGGGTCTGACCGGTGTCGTCGCTGATATCCCACACCCGCCCACCCCGTTCGCCGACGCCGCCCCGGCCGCCCTGCACGAGGACGCCGTCGCCGCGCTTCAGGGGGGCCTGCAGGGTGAGCTGGACGCTGTGGCGCCCGCGGGTCCGGCGGACGTCGGCCACCACGCCGATGTCGAGGCCCACATGGTCACAGGTGGTGCCATCCACCAGGCGTTGGTGGTCCACGCCCAGCAGGAAGCCCGTGTCCGAGCCGCGGGAGAACGTGAGCCGGGCGGCGCGGATCGCGTCGGGGTCCACGACCGCGCCGGCGGGGGCGTCGAGGGCGTCGACGGCCGCCCGGTACAGGCGGGTGGCGGCGGCCACGTATTCGGGGCCCTTCAGGCGCCCCTCGATCTTCAGACAGTGCACGTCGAGGGCCGCCAGCTGGGGCACCAGGGACGCGGCCTCCAGGTCCTGGGGCGACAGCAGGTAGGCGATGTCGCCGAGATCGCGGACCACGCCGTCGACGACGAGGTCGTAGGGCAGGCGGCAGGCCTGGGCGCAGGCGCCGCGGTTGGCGGAGCGGCCGCCGATGGCCTCGCTGGTGAGGCACTGTCCCGAGTAGCTGACGCAGAGGGCGCCGTGGACAAAGACCTCCAGCTCGGCGCTGGTGCGCTCGCGAATGCGGGCGATGTCGTCGACGGAGAGCTCCCGGGCCAGCACGATGCGGGTGGCGCCCAGGCTCTCGGCCAGGGCGATGCTGTCGGCGTCGGTGCACGTCATCTGGGTGGAGGCGTGGACGGGCAACGACGGCGCCACCCGGCGGGCCAGGGCGCAGACCCCGAGGTCCTGCACAATCAACGCGTCGACACCGGCGGCATCGCAGGCGCGGATGGCGGCTTCGACGGAGCCAAGCTCGTCGTCAAAGGCCAGGATGTTCATGGGCACGTAGCCCTTGACCCCGGCGGCGTGGAGCATGCCCATGATGCGGGGCAGGTCTGTCACCTCGAAGTTGTTGGCGCGGGCGCGGGCGTTGTGGCCGCGGATGCCGAAGTAGACGGCGTCGGCGCCGCTCTGGATGGCCGCGATCAAGCAGGCTTCGTCGCCAGCGGGGGCAAGGACTTCGGGACGGGTGACCATCCCCGGGTGGTACCAACGCAGCCGACGACGTCCATCGGGGTCGTCGGGGTCAGCTACCAGATGGCGTCTTCGAGGGTGACGCGCATCCGCTTCAGGCCGAGTTCGCCGCTTTGGGGATCGAGGCGGATGGCCTGCACCTGGGCTCCCGGCTCCAGGCAATCCTGCAGGTCAAACACCTTGGTGTGGCGGCGAATGCCGTCGGTGACCGCCGCGGGATCACCAAAAAGGCCACAGCCAAACATCGGATTGTAGACGTCGTAGCGGCATACCCCCGACGACGCGGTTTCGTCGCCGTCGACCTCGACGAGGACCCGGGCGTAGCTGACATGGGCGGGCAGGCTCAGCATCAGCTGCAGCTCGCGATTGCCGGTGCCGATGGCGAGAATGCGACCCAGCCGGAAGTCGTTCTCGATCTCCATGTTGTTGAAGCGGTCCCAGGCCTCGGGGGTGGTGTCGCCGGAGCCAAACGGATCCTGGTAGGCCCATTCGGTGGGACCAAAGCCCGGCGTGTTGGAAAAGCGAAACGCCGGGCGATCGGAAAAGGTCGCATTGGAATAGTCGATCTCCACGAAGACATCGCCACGACCGTGGAGGCCGGGTTCGCCCTCGCCTTCGCCCTCGCCCTCGCCCTCGCCTTCAGCGGGCTCGCCTTCGCCTTCGCCCTCGCCTTCGCCTTCGCCCTCGCCTTCGCCCTCGCCTTCAGCGGGCTCGCCTTCGCCTTCGCCTTCGCCCTCGCCTTCAGCGGGCTCTTCGCCTTCGCCTTCGCCCTCGGCGGGTTCGCCCTCGCCCTCGCTGGCAGCGGGGATCTCGCCACAGCCGTCGCAGGCGCCGGTGACGACGACACAGAACGCACAGATGGCCAGTGGGATGAGTCGAAGCATGGGCTCATCAGGCCATGGTCGTTGGTCCCCGACAACGACAGATGTCGTGCGGCCGCGCACAGTGTCGCTGTGGCCTGGACTCAGGCGCCGGTCAGGGCCGGCAGGTGGGAGGCCAGGCCGCCCACATCGAGAAACAGGAAACTGACGTCGCCCAGGTGAACGACGTCGCCGCTGCGCAGGGTGTGGGAGGCGCCGGGCACGAGCACCATGCCGTTGACGCCGGTGCCGTTGTCGCTGTCGAGGTCGACGATGCTGAAGCCGCCGTCGTCGTCGATACCGATGACGGCGTGTTGCCGCGAGATACTGCGCTCCAGCACCCGCACGGCACTGGTGACGGCGCGGCCCACGCGACCGCCGCCGACGGGGACGACGACGACGCTGGCGCGCTCGCGGGCCGGGGGCAGGGCGAGGGGAGGCTGGGAGGGACCCGTGGCGGTGGCTTCATCGCTGTCGGCGGCGAAGGCGGGGTCGACAAAGACGTCGTCACCGAAGCCGCCATCGCTGGCGTCGCTGCCGTCCATGGCGGCCTCCAGGCGTTCCGGCGATGGAAATGCCCAGGGGGCGGCCTCCAGGGGGCCGCCGCGTTCGTCGAGACGAATCAAGACCGCGGGGCCTGGCACGGCCCGCACAAAGGCGTCGGGCCCAAGGATGGCCCGCGATCGCTCAAAGAGCCCCAGGGGTGCCGACCGCGGCAGGGGGTCTGCGTTCACCGGGTCCTCAGTCGCTGCCGAGGGTCTGACCGAGCAAGCGCAAGGCCAGGGAGGCGTTGGGGTCGTCCTCGTCGGCGGGGCGGTAGGCCTGCCAGCCGCAATAGATGCAGGAGTAATACTCGTCCCCCGAGTAGCTGCGGGCCAGCACCACGCCGAGGGATTTGCACTTGGGGCATTCGCCGCGCGCCTTCTTGCGGGGGCGGGGACCGCCGGCGACGGGCTCGGCGATGTTGCGGGCGCCGCGCGCAGGGGCCTCGCCGATGCCGAGGGTCACGCTCGTCGTCGACAGCTTGGGTGGCGGCGGCAACGGGCGCTCGGGCTTGTCGACAGTCTTCTTTGCCGACGGTGCCGAACGACCCTCGCCCCGATGGTTGGCGGACCCGCCGGCCGACAGCGGGGACGCCGAAGTCGACGATGACGAACCAGGGGACGAACCAGCCGACGACGATGACGAGGACGTACCGGATGACGAACCAGACAGGGGCGTCGGCGTCGGCCGCCGTGGGGCCGGGGCCGGCTTGTCGCTGCCAGCCTGCTTCAACTGCATGCGGAACTGATCGATCAAGGTCTCCATACGGGCCCTGGTCGCGTCGTCGTTGCTGCCGCTCTTCCACAAATCGTGGAGCTTGACGCCGAGGGCATCGCGAGCCGTCGGACCCGTGCCGATGTCGACACCGGGTTTGGTCTGCACCCGGTAGCGGGTCATGATCTTCTTCAGCTCGGCGCCGGATGCATCGTCGGCACTTCGTGCCAACAGCGCCGTCACCTCGTCATACAGCAGTTCCCGGGCCGTCTTCATCGCCGCCTCCGCGCCTTGTCGACGTCAACGATTGGGAATCGCACACTGCCCGGTAAATGCAAACTCCCCGGCCTCTTCACCGTGGGCATCACCGATCGTTCGTGGCGCGATTCCAGGCCTTGCGAACAGCCCCTGACGCCGTTGCTGCAAAGGCGGGCGCCCACACCGACGGACTGTGACGGATGTCCGAATGCCGTACCCGTTCCCAGCCACAACGAGGGTGTAGACAATCCACCGACATCCCCTTCGGTCCGTTCTGATGCTTCTCGGGTTGGCGCCGAACCACCTGACAAACCTGGACAATGCACCGCGTTCTCCGCGGTCGGGCCCGGACGGGCGCGGACGGGCGCGGACGGGCGCGGGGATGACAGGGGCGGCGTCGTCAACAAGACTCGGCCCATGTCGTCGTCAGGCTCCTCCGATCCCACCGCGTCGCTCACGGTTCGCTTTGAAGAGGGCGGTCAGCTGCAGGTCGAAGAACTCGCCCGGGCCGTGCTCAGCGTGTCGCCGGCGTGGGCCACGGTGGCGTTTCTTGCCCGCGAGCGCGATCCGTCGTCGGGGACCTTCGGCGCTCCCCGCGTCAGCCTCCGGCGCTACAAAAAGCGCGGCGGTCGGTTCGTCGTCGACAAACACTTCACCCTCACCAACGCTGCCCAGGCCGAGGGCCTGGCGAAGGCCCTGCACAGCTGGTTCGCCCCCGACGGACCCGGCCAGGGCCATGAAGGCGCCGACGGCGCCGAGGACGGCGACGGCGACGGGTGACGCCCGTCGGCTGACGGCTGACGGGTGACGCCCGTCGGCTGACGGGTGACGCCGGTCGGCTGACGGATGACCCGATCTGCTAGCGTGCCTCCCGTGCGAAACAAGAACGTCGTCGTGTTGTTGGCCGCCAGTGTGGCCCTCCTGGTGCTGGCAGCGGTGCTCGCCCGTTGCGGCGACGAGCGGGTTGGGGGCGTGACCGCTCCCGTCGTCAAACAGGTGGAGTTCCCCCGGGAACGGGCGGCGCGCGAGCAGCGCCAGCAACGGGCGGCCCAGCACGCGTCGGGCACGAAGGCGCCAGCGACGCCGCCGACCTCCCCGTCCAAAGACCGTCTCACCCGCGCATTGTCGTCGCCGTCAAAAAATGGCGCCGTGGTCTTCGAGGTCAACGCCTTGCGCCACAGCCCATTGGTCGACGCCATCATCAATTGCCGCCGTCAGCAGGGTGGCGACGAAATGCACGGCCTTGATCTCCTGAAGAGCGAACTGGGCATCGACGTCACCGAAGACGTCGACCGCGTGGCTGTCGACGCCGAGGTGCTGGCGGTCTCTGGGTTCTTCAGCAAGATGCAGCTGCCGGCGGAGCTCGGCGAGGGCGAGGTCTACGGCGACGCCGGCCGCATCTTCACCCTCGAAGGCGACAAGGGTGAGCCGGCCTATATGGCCAAGGTGGGCGACGACCTCGTGATGACGAGCACCGACCCCGTCCAGCTCAAGGCCGCCATCGATCGCGCCGAGGGTCGTTCCGAGGTGGCGTCGTCGTTCCCCGAAGGCGTCGTCGGCGGCGAAATCTACGGCATGGTGGGACCCGCCATGTTGGGCCAGCTCGTGCAGTTGGGGGGCGCCGGCGAATTGGCCGGCCTGACGAAGATGCTCACCACCAGCCAGGTCCGCATGTCCGTCGACGACGCTGCCGCCCTCTCCCTCGACATCGGCACCACGAGCCCCGAGGACGGCAGCGAACTCGCCAAGGCCCTCGGCGGGGCGGTGGCCATGGCGCGCGCCGAGGCCCTGTCGTCGGGGCGCGCCGACCTCGCCGGCATGCTCGAGCAGGCCCGCGTCGAGGCCCGTCCCGATGGCAGCATTGCCTTCGACCTCGCCGTGCCCGGCAACGATCTGCTGAAGGCCATGGGCTGCCCGCCCCTGCCAACGTCGCCGACACCGACACCGAAACCGTCGTCGTCGTCGTCGTCGTCGTCGTCGTCGGCGCCGACGTCGCCATGAGCGCCGGCCGGGGATGCCCCCTCGTTGTCGCTGCCGCGCTGACACTCGCTGTCGGCGGCGGGACCTGGTCCCCCAGGTGCCTCGGCGCGCCGCCCCCCGACGACGTGGCCGTGGCCGAAAGCGATCCCCTCGTCAGGCCCTGGTCGATGGGCACTGCCATCGCGGGCTTTGATCGTCCCGTCCTTGTCACCCACGCCGGCGATGGCAGCGGTCGCACCTTTGTCGTCGAGCAAGGCGGCCTGATTCGCGTTGTCAGCGGTGGCGTCATCGGGGCGAAACCGTTTGCCGATCTGCGCGCCCTCCTCGGCGGCAGCAGCGGCGAACAGGGCCTGTTGGGCCTGGCCTTCCACCCTGCCTTCGCCACCAACCGTCGCCTGTTTGTCGCCTACACGGGACCCCGGGGAGCAAACACCGTCGCCGAACTGCGAACCGATGCCGCCGGCGCCACCGTCGTCGACGTCAAACCCCGGGTCCTCCTCGCCATCGAGGACTTCGCCGCCAACCACAATGGTGGCCATCTGGTGTTTGGCGCCGACGGCAAGCTCTGGGTCGGCACCGGCGACGGCGGTGGCGGCGGCGATCCGAAAAAGACCGCCCAGGACGACGGCTCGCGGCTCGGCAAGATGCTGCGCCTCGACGTCGACGCCGCCAACCCGGCTTCAGGGGTCACCGTGTGGGGCAAGGGCCTGCGCAACCCCTGGCGCTATGCGTTTGACGGCGCCAGCGGCGACCTGTGGATCGCGGATGTGGGTCAAAATGAGTGGGAGGAGGTGAATGTGGTTGTGGGCGCTGTCAGCCCTGTCCCTTCCGCCGTCGTGGCCGCCGACAGCGGTGCCCATGTGGAGAAAGCACCGACATCTGGGGGCCAGCCCCGGAACTTCGGCTGGTCACGGATGGAGGGCCGCGCCTGCTACGGCGCCGACACCTGCAAGACGGCGGGCCTGATCCTGCCGGTCTTTGTCTATCCCCATGATCGGAAAAATGGCTGCTCCATCAGCGGGGGCGTCGTCGTCGACGGCCGGTTCCTCTTCTCTGATTATTGTTCGGGCCGGGTGTGGGCCATCCGGCGCAGCGACCGGGGCACCCGGGTGGCCGTCGTCCTCGAAAGCGGTCGCCGCGTGTCCAGCTTTGGACTCGATGAGGCCGGGCAGGTCTGGCTCGTCGACCATGCCGGGGCCATTGTGCCCATTCGACCGATCCCCTGAGTCCACGTGCCCTGGTCGCCGCCGTGCACCTCGGCGGGACGCTTTTGCATCCTCGACAAGTGTGCTCTTCTCCAGCCGTGCTTTTCCCCCGCGTCCTCGTCGCCAGCTTTGTGATGGCATCGTCCGCCTCCGCCTTCGACGGCGCCTTCAAGGCATTGGGTGGCGTGTGGGATGTCGAAGGCGGCCCCATCACCTACGTCATCGACCCCACGGGCAGCGACGACATCGCCGACGACAGCGACCTCGACGCCATTCGCAGTGCGTTTCGCGGCTGGGCGTGTGTGCCGGGCACCTCGGTGCGTTTCGAAGAGGGCGCCGAGCCCGGTCCCCGGGTCGTCTCCACCGACGACGGCGTCAACACGCTGTTCTGGGACGAAACCGGCAACGATTGCCTGATGGGGCCAGGCACCCTCGGAATCACCGTCGGCGACGTGGGCAGCACCCCGCGCAATGCCGCCGACATCTGCTTCAATGGCAAAGACCACACCTGGGGTGTCGCCGCCGAGACCGATGTGCAGAGCATTGCGCTGCACGAAATCGGTCATTTCATTGGCCTCGATCACCCCTGCGACAACGACCAGGATGCCGATTCCTGCATCCCGTCGACGCGGGCCTTGATGTTTCCCGCCTGGAGCGGTGTTCCCGAACGGGAACCCCTGGAATCCGATATCGCCGGCGTCGTTGGCCTGTATCCGTCGGGCCCCGGCGACCCCTCGGGCTGCGAGGGTCCCTTTCGCGCCGGCGAGCGCTGCGCCTGCAACGACGAATGTGTTGAAGGCCTGGTGTGCGCGCCCGACGGCACCGGCGAGCTGCGCTGTGGCCGCACCTGCAGCAGCAGCGACCGCGATTGTGGCACCGGTTCCACCTGCGTCCTCGACGTCCCCCAGGATGGTCAGGATGCGGTGGGCCTGTGCATCCGTGCCGGCCAGAACAGCAAGCCCGCCGGCGCCATCTGCGGTTCCGGCAGCGAATGTGACTCGGCGGTCTGTGGCGCCCTCATCACCCTCGGTGCGTCGATCTGCCAGGTGCGCTGCACGGGCGACAGCGACTGTGCCGGCGGTTCCTGCTTCGAGGGCTTCTGTCTGGGCGGCTTTGCCAGCGAGGCGTGCCCCGCCACCGAGCCTGAGTGCGCCTGCACCTCGACGTCGCTCGAGTCATCCTCGTCCTCGTCATCGTCATCGTCGCCGCCCGTGGCCGGTGTCGCGGTGGTGGCCGGTGTCGCCATCCTCCTGCTTCGTCGTCGGAGGCGCTCATGAACCAGGAGGTCCTCGCCAATGGGCGCTACGTCGTGCAGCGCCGCCTGGCGACGGGCGGCATGGGTGAGGTGCTGCTGGCGGAGTTCGGCGGCGATGCCGAGCTGAGTCCGGGGCTGCTGGTCGTCAAACGCATCCTGTCGGCGGCCCCGGGGCAGGCCCCCGCCGAGGGCCAGGTCCGCATGCTCCTCGAGGAGGGGCGGTTGGGCCAGCGCCTCAACCACGAGAACCTCGTCGAGACCTTCCGCCTCGACACCGACGGCCAGAGCCCGCTGCTGGTCATCGAATTGCTGGCCGGGCGCTCCATGGCCCAGGTGCTTGGCCAGGCCAAGAAGCGCAAGGAGATGGTGCCCCCCGACGTCGCCGTCGCCATCTTGCGCGGGGCCTGTTGCGGGCTCCATTTTGCTCACACCCTGAAGGGCCCCGACGGCCGCTCCCTGGGCCTCGTCCACCGCGACGTCAGCCCCGCCAACATCTTTGTCACCTTCGATGGCAAGGTGAAGGTCATCGACTTCGGCGTCGCCAAGTCCGACGACAGCGAGGTCAAGACCGCCACCGGCATCCTCAAGGGCAAGCTCGGCTACATGTCGCCAGAGCAGTCCCTCGGCGCCAGCAAGCTCACGCCCCAGGCCGACGTCTGGTCCCTCGGTGTGTTTTTCTGGGAAATGCTGCTGGCCGAGCGCCTCTTCAGTTCGCCCAATCCGACGGCGACCCTGCTGCAGATTTCCCAGAAGGACATTCCCCGGCCAAGGGACCTCCGCGGCGACCTTCCTCCTGCCGTCGAAACCCTCGCGATGGGCATGCTCGAGCGCAACCTCGAGGCCCGTTTTCAAAGCTGCGCCGACGTCGTGCGGGCCATTGACGCCCTGCCTGGCATCAACGCCGCCAGCGTCGACGTCGGTGGTTGGTTGGCGGGGCGCTTCCCCGACGAGGCCGTCGCCGGCGCCGCCGACGCTGCCCGCTGTGCCCGTCGCCGTGGGCGCCAGGTCGTTGCCCGGGGCCTTGCTGACGGCAACGCCGGCAGCGACCCCGCCGACGACGATGAGTTCGCCACCGCGGTGCTGCCGGCCTCCCTGCGCGAGCAGCTGCTGGCGTCGCTGCCCGCATCGAACCCATCGAACGCCTCGAACGCCTCGAACGCCCACGATGATGAGCACGACGACGCCGCCACCATCCGCGTCAGCGCCGACATCGTGGCCCAGCTGCGCAACACCATGGGGCAGGGCGTTCCCACCGCGGAAGAGGACGACGACGAGGCCGCCACCCGCCGCGTCGACGCCGACATGGTCCGGGCCCTCCGCGAAGGGTCGCTGACGGAGCGAAATCCCCTCGGTGCGTCGTCGAACCCCGGCTCGGGGCGGTCTCCGGTGGCGCCGCAGTGGCCCACGCCGTCCCCAACGCCGTCCCCGACGCCGTCCCCCTCGCCATCGTCGGCGTCGTTTCCACCGGCGCCCTCATGGATGGGGCAGTCGTCGGGTCAACCTGCCCAGTCCCCTCCAACGGCGCAGCCCGCTGCCGGGGGGCGTCGCAGTGGCATGCAGGTGACGTCCCTGGGTGGTTCGTCGACGTCGCAGTCGGTGCCGGCGGTCCCCCAGCGCCCGTCGACGGTGTCGGCGACGCTGCCGGCAGCCCCCATGCGGCCGTCGATGGAGTCGGCGCCCATGCGGCCGTCGACTGAGTCCGCGACCCTGCCGGCGGCGCCCGGGCGTCCGGTGACAGAGGCGCCGCCGAAGCCCCAGCCTCCCCAATCCTCATGGTTGGCCGTCGCCGTGGGGACCTTCGGGGCCCTGGTGGTGGTGATGGGCATCGCGTTTTCGTCGATGACGCCGCCCCCGGTGCCGCGGGCCTTTGTGAGTTATCTCGACCCGGCTGGGTTCAGCGTCGTCGTGGCCGACCCGGCCCACGTCCCCGTCGGCCGGGCGTCCGAACAGCTCGACCAGGCCAACCCGAAGCTCCTGAAGGCTGGCGAGCTCGAGGTGGCCGCCGTTGCAGCGCCCGTGCTTGAAGAGCGCCTGAAGAGCAGCGGTGTCTGGGCGCGGGCCTCGTTGCCGTCGACGTCGAAGGCCAAGACCGCGGCGATGTTGCCCTTGATCATCGTCGCCATCGGTTTGTTGGCGCTGGCGTTTGCGGTGCCGAGCGTGTTGATGCGGGCGGGTGGCCGCCGGCTTGGGCTGCAGGGCGTGCTGATGGCGCTGTCGGTCGCCCTGGTGCTCATCATGTTGCAGCGTGGTGGCTTGTCGTGGCCGGGATACGCGGCCTGGTCCAACACCCCCCGCCTGGAGTGGCGCTGAAAAGCGAAGTTGTCGGCGTATGTGTTCGAATTCGACCACGAAGTGGTCGAATAGTCCTTATTATTCAAGTCGTTGGCGCTGCGCCAAAGACTTGAATCTGAACGATTTTTCCCCGGCAGTGTTGGCTGTCGGCCGCCCACATTGCCCTCCACATCACACACGACGGCAGGTCGATGCGTTTTCATGCACCAGAAATCGAAGATGAAGCCTGGTGCCCGGCGGCCCTGCGCGACGGCCTGACGGACTTCCTGCAGGTGGCGTCAGAAACCATGCGCCTCTACGACGGCGCCACCCCGGTGGTGGCCGACGTCATGCGCCGCCACGGGACCAGCCGCATCGTGGATTTGTGTTCTGGCGGCGGTGGGCCCGTGCAGCGGCTCTTGTCCCACGTCGTCGTCGAGCCCGGCCTGGGCGACGCCAGCGCCGTGCTGACCGACCTGTACCCCAACATCGACGCCTTCAACGGCGCGGTCGCCCGCGGTGGCGGCCGACTCCAGGCCCGCACCGAGAGCGTCGACGCCGCCGCCGTCCCCGAAGACCTCGTGGGCGTGCGAACGATCTTCAACGGCTTTCACCATCTGCGCCCCGCCATCGCCCGCCGCGTCGTCGAGGACGCCGCCCGCAAGCGTCAACCCTTCGTGTCGGTGGAACTCGTAGAGCGCCGCCTCCTCACTGTGGCCATGGTGATGGGCACGCCGCTGGCGACGGTGTTGCTGACGCCGTGGTCAAAGACGGTGTCGCCCCTGCGACTGGTCCTGACCTACCTGCTGCCGGTGATTCCCCTGGGCGTCTTGTGGGATGGGCTCATGAGTTGCCTGCGCAGCTATTCGGAGTCGGAGCTGCTCGCCATCGTCGACGGCTTGAGCGACGACAGCTACAGCTTCCGCGTCGAGCGCGTCGGGGTTGCCTGGTTGCCCGCCCGGCTGACGATGCTCATCGGCGAGCCGCGCTGAGCAGCGTCGTCGACGACGTCATCGTCACTCTTGCAGAGGGTCTGGGTCAGCTCTTTTGCAGGCCCGTCAGCAGTTCATCCACCGCCGCGAGGTCGAGCTTCTTCTTTTTGGGAAGCTCGGCTCGGCCACCCTGGCGAATGGCTTCGGTGGTGGCGGCGGCGACCGCCTCGGCCTGCAGCGTGACGCCGAGGTTGGCGGCGACCTGCAGCATGAGGGGACCGTCGACGACCTGTCGCCGGGCGAGAAACGCTTCGAACAGGGCGTTGTCGGCGAGGGTGTTGATGACCCGGGGAATGCCGCGGCTGAACTCGTGGAGGGCGCCGACGGCGTCGTTGTCAAACAACATGCGTGAGGCGCCCGCCAGGCGCAGCCGGTGTTTGACGTAGGCCTCGGTGGCGTCGTGATCGAACGAACTCAGCCGCACCCGCAAGGCCACCCGCTGGGCCAGGGGCGGGTCGAGCAGCAGGTTCTGCTCAATCTCAGGCAGGCCGAAGAAGACAAACGTGATCAGTTTGCGCTCGGGGACCTCGAGGTTGAGCAGCCCGCGCAGCTCCTCCATGAGCTCGCGGGTCTGGAGCATCTGGGCCTCGTCGATGAGGACGACGGCCTTCTTGCCCGACTCGTAGATCTGGATGAGGCGTTGGTAGAGCTGCCCGAGCAGGGTGAGCTTGTCGGTCGCCGGGTCTTGCACGCCGAGTTGCAGGGCCACCCGCCGCAGCAACCACCCCGAGGTGATGCCCGAATGGATGATGACGAGGAGGGCTGCTTCGTAGCGGTCGTCGGGCAGGGCATCGAGCATGCGCCTGGCGAGGGTGGTCTTGCCCGCGCCGATATTGCCCACCAGCAGGGCCAGTCCCTTCATGCTGTCGACGGCGTAGGTGAGGCGCGTCAGGGCCTCTGCATGCTGCGACGAGTTGAAATAGAAACGGCTGACGGGAGCGTTGGAAAACGGCTCCTGTTTCATCCCGAAGTAGTCCACGTAGTTCATCGTCAGACGTAGTCGATGTTCTTGTGGCGCCCATCACCGCCACCCTGGTGGGCAACGGAGGCGGCGTCGATATCGCCGTGGGCCTTGATGAGGGCCTGGATGCGACGATCGAGGTCAGGAGAGGTGCCGCCGAGCAGCTTGCTGCGCTTGAGGGCCGAAAGAGCGAGGGGCCCCTTGTTCATGTGGTCGACGAACACGATGCCCCGTTGGTACTCAGCGGCCGCCTGTTGGGCCTGTGACGCCGTCGGACTGCCAACCGCACGATCGAAGGCCGCCAGTGCGTCGTCGGCGCGACCCTGATCGATGCGCACCAGGCCAATCAGAAACCAGCTGTCAGCGGCTCTGGTGGCGGCCTTGGCGGCGGTCTCGAATTCTCCCACAGCGTCGTCGAGGAGACCCATCTCCCGGTAGGCGATGCCGAGGTCGTAGTGGGTGGCGGCGTCGTCTTCGGGGACGGTCTCGGCGATGCCCTTTTTGAACTGGGAGAGCACCTCGGCCACGGAAATCTGACCGGGGTCGGACATCTCGGGGCTTGGACCCGCTTCGGAGGCGACGTCGTCAATGAGCCGTTGCTGCCAAGGGGGCGGCGGCTCGGGTTCGCCGGCCTCTTTGGCGGCCACCCGCGCCAGCATGTGCTTCACACGCTCGGAGTCTTCGATCTCCTCGAGAATGGGCTCGAGAATTTCGCGGGCCTCGTCGAGGAGTTCCTGCTGAATGAAGAACTCGGCCTCGGCGAGCTCGTCGGGGAAGAACGTGTTGGCCGGGTCGTCCTCGAAGCCCCGCTCGGGGGCAAACAGCGCCCGGCTCTGGGACATGCCATCGGGGATGTCGTCAGCTGAGGCGAGGGGGGCTGCAAAGGGCGGGGCCGAAGCGAGCTCTTCAACGGCGTCGGCGTCCATCGACGCCAGGGACGGAATGTCGCCAAATGAGAAGGCCCCGGTGACCTCGGGGTCGCCATCGAAGTCGCCAGCGTCGCCGACGGGCGCCGGCGAGGCCAGCATGGCCTTGACGTCGTCGGGGAGGTCGAACTCGTCGGGATTGAACTCCTCGGGGCGCGCCGAACCGGGGTTCGTGAAGTCGTCGACGATGGCTTCGCCGGTGGCCTCGGTCATGACCGGGGGCCGAATGTAGCCGGTGTCGTCGCCCACCATGGGAGGCGCCGCCCGGCGCTCGCCAGTCTCCAGGAGGCTGTCGTCGGGGACGGGTCGCGTCGCCGTCGGCTTCGGCAGGGCCGCGATTTGCTTCTGCCAGTCGGTGCCGCCGTAGGCGACGGTGCGCTCCCCGAAGTCGTCGTCGTCTCCCGGCGGGGCGGCTGCGGGCGGGCCCTCCTGGGAGGCGGCGCGGGCAAAGGTCTCAAGTTCACCAAGCTCGTCGTCAGACAAGCGCAACACGGGTCCGGCCTCGATGGGGCGATGGGTCGGCAGGGCCTCTTGCACGGCCTGGGCTGCCAGTGCGTCCAACATGCCGGCGTCGTCGTCGAGGAACGGCGCCGGGGCCCTTGCTGCCAGCACGGGCAGGGGCTCGTCCTCCGGTTCGGCGGTGAGCACGTACTCGTCGGCTGGCATGCCCTCTTCAGAGCCCAGGGGCGGTGCCAGGCCCACCGGGGCCGGGTGGTTGTCGGCGGCCAGCGCCGACCGGACCAATGCATCAGCGTCGGCCTGCAGGCTGCCGTCGTCGGGCTCCACCAGCATGAGCTCCGGCACGGACGGCGGGCGTCGACGAGGGGCGGCCACCGCGTCGAGGGGCAGATTCATGGTGGGCGCGTCGTAGTCTTCATCCGCCGGGAGTGCTGCGGGGACGCCGCCACGTCGTGCTGGCTCAAGAGGCTCGTCGAGGGGCTCGTCAAAGGGCTCGTCGACGGGGGCCGGCTGGGCCGACCGACGCTGGGGGACGGGTTCGTCGAATGGTTCGTCGAACGGCTCGTCGACGGGGGGCGGCGGTGGTGCCGGTGCCGGGGCTCGTTGGGAAGGCTGACGCGACGGCGTCACCACCATCGATGGCACCGATGCCAACATGTTGGGGGCCCGACGAGCGTCCACCAGGGTCGACAGGTCCGGTGGCGGGTCCTCCTCCACGAGGATGACCTCGCCCTCCATGGACTGGGGGGCTTTGGCGACGGCCCTGGGGGGGGGCGGCGGCGGCGGCGGCGTGGCCAGGCGCGCCAACTCAGCGGTCCATTCGGCGACCTTCGGGTGGGCGATTTCCCCACCTTTCTCGACCATACGGCGGAGGGTGTCGTTGGCAGCGGCCTTCTGCCCGGTCTTGTTCTGGAGCTGGCGGAGCTTCTCAAGGGCGGGCAGGTGATCGGGACGCAGCTCGAAGATCTTGTTCAGATGCTCGATGGCTTTGTCGCGCAAGCCGTACTTCACGTAGACGTCGGTCTCTGTGAGCAAGCGTTGGAGCTGTTCGTCCTCGGGAGTCATCCGGGGACCGGCGGGTGCCGCTGCCGCTTGTGGCGACGCGGCAGCCGTGGCGACGGCGGTGGCTTGCCGACGACCCAGGTCAATCTCGGCGTCGTCGTCACCCGGGGTCAGGCTCAGCACCCGTTCCCACATGGCCCGCCCCTCGGCGTGGTTGCCGTCGCCGTCGTGGATGCGCGCCATTTCCTTGTAGACAGACACGGTCTTCAGGGTCTGATCCAGGGCCAGAAACGCGCTGGCGATGAGCCCAAGGACCTCGAGATCCCGGGGCGCCACCTGAAAGCACAACTGGAGCTTGGCGAGGGCGCTCTTGGCCTCGCCGCGCTTCATGTAGATGATGCCCAGCTCACGGGCCATGTCGACGGCGGTGGGCTCCCAGGCAAAGACCTTCTCGCCCGCCCGCAGGGCGTCGTCGTACCGCTCCTGGGCTTTCAAGAAGCCGAAGGCCTGGCGCATTTCCGAGACGGCCTCCTGGACCATCCCCTGGTGGAAAAACAGCTCGGCGACCTTCACCCGTGACTGCAGGTTCTCGGGGTCGAGATCGACCATGCGCTTGAGCACGCCGAGAGTTTCGCGACTGCGCCCCTGCTGCTCGTACAGCACCACCACCTGCTGGTAGTGGTGCAGGCACTGGGAGCCATAGCCCATCTGCTGGTAGAGCTCGGCCAGGCGCATGTGCAGTTCAGGGGTCGTGGCGTCGACGGAGAGCATCTGCTTGAAGACCGCGACGGCCTTCAGGAAGAAGCCCTGATCGGAGTAGATGGACGCGGCCCGGTCGTAGGCTTCGAGGGCCTCTTTCCGCTTGCCCATCTTGACGTGCAGGGTCTCGGCAATCTTGAGCAGGGTGCGGACGTCTTTGGGGTCTTCAGCCGTGAGCTTCTGGAGCTCGACGATGCCCTTGTCGAACTTCCCGGTGGCGAGAAGCTTCATCGCGCCTTCGTAGACCTTGTCCCGATTGATGGCCAAGCAGCGCTCCGAAACGACCCGAACCCGACGACAACGACACCGACGACGGCAGCGACGAACCTCGTCGCCTTGCGGCAAGACTGCCGGACCGACCGACACCGCGACGACGATAGGGGGCACCCCATGGGGGGTCAAGCTTGTGGGTCGGCCCGCCCGGACCCGTTCACCGGACCCTGGCGCATCGGCGTACCGCCCCACCTCGAGACACCGACGTGTCGTCCGGCTCGTCGCTGTCTCACTCTTGACTTGGGCCGTTTGCCTCTACCGGCACGGCCACGTGCTGCGCGGTTCCGTCCGCGGGGCGTATCTGGCATGGGGGACCCATGGTTGCTGAGTCCGGCTCTCCCTCCTCGATCTCCTCGATCCATGACGCTGGCCCCCGGCTCGGCCAGCGGTTCTTGAGCTTCGTTGTCGAGCGACACCCATTTGCATGGGGCGCTGCGAAAACCACGTGGGCCACCGTTGGCACCGAAACCGGCGACCCCGACGCCATTGCGGTCCTCGGCATGACCGTGGCCCGCACGGTGGCCGAGTACCTGCCGATGCCCGACCGTGATCTCCCCGAAGCCCAGCCCTTTGTCGACGTCTCCGCCCGCCACGGCGTCGAAGTGGCCCGCCTGGCCCGGGACATCGAGGCCTTCTTCGCCCGCGAGGCCATCGCGGCCTCCATCACCGACGACGAGAAGCTCTGGCTCCTGCGCGGCATCATCCTGACCCGCGCCGTCGACAACAAGATGAAGCAGCTCTTCCTGTCGTCGGCCATGCGCTACGGCGACAAGGGGTTCCAGGGCAAAGGATTTCGTTCCCTGGGCCAGGAGGCCATCTACGGCGCCGCGTTGCGCTTGCGCCGTGGCGTTGAGTGGGTCCGCCCGGGTGGCTGGGCGGGCGATGTGGTCGGTCCATTGATCCGCGATCTCGGCGTCTCCCTCGCCTTCACCGACGACGTCGACATGTGCTTGAACGCCCAGGTGGGCAAGGCGGGCGCCCCCAACGACGGCCGCGATCTCCACCTCGGCCAGCCCGAGCGTGGCGTGTTCATGGTGGCCGCTCCCCTGTCGATCGCCACCTGCACGATGACGGGGGCGGCCCTTGGTTTTGCCCGCAAACAGCAGGATCGCGTCGCCGTGTCGTTCATTGGCGAGGGTGGCAGCTCCCTCGGGGAGTGGCACGAGGCCATCAACCTCGCGGCGGTCCACAAGCTGCCCATCATCTACTGCGTCGAGAACAACCAGACGGCGTTGTCGACGCCCCTGCACCAGCAGAGCAGGGTCCGCACCTTCGCCGACAAGGCCCTTGGCTACGGAATTGACTGCGTCACCGTCGACGGCACCGACGCCATGGCCATCGCCGCCGCCTTCGCCTGGGCCGCCGAGCGGGCCCGTCGCGGTGATGGGCCAACCCTCATCGAGACCGTGGCCATGCGCATGTGTGGGCACGCCCACCACGACGACATGCTCTACCTGGGGGGCGATCCTGCCTTGTCCTTCGAACTGCCG
>Ga0247833_1002791_pt1 | contig 24841 bp, 19 predicted proteins | sample LaCruzMarch2015__7_FD_187117 | JGI IMG/M metagenome (GOLD analysis project Ga0247833, IMG submission 187117) | Freshwater microbial communities from meromictic Lake La Cruz, Castile-La Mancha, Spain - LaCruzMarch2015_8m | ecosystem: Environmental > Aquatic > Freshwater > Lake | place: Spain... | reverse complement strand
GAAGCGGCCAGGGAGAACCGCAAAACTAAACGACAACAACAAACCCGACTCGTAGCTTAAACTCTCTCAGCCATTTGGACATTCACGCTGAGGCATTACACAATGAGCAGGGATGAGTCGTTCATATTAGTGCTACTAGTGGCTTTTTGTCGGTAGATATACAAGGGACAAATCGTCATATCGCTGGTCGGCTCCTCAGCGCGATTCTCTTACTCTTTGGAACCGACTCCATCAGCTTGCGAAGCTTGCGGTGGGACACACTAACAAAACCTGAAGCACTTTTTTTTCTGCCCCCCGTCGATTGATAGGCTACCAAGGCAGCGCCGTTGAAGACTTCTTCGATTGTCCCGTCGGGCAGCAACTTAAGCACGAGAAGCATCTGCCCGCGTGCAGCCTTTTTGATCGACGTCGAGTTCCGCTGATTGCACCGGATTAGCACGTTGCGCCCAAGCGAATCAACGGCTTCGAAGGGCTGCGCTTTAGGTGGTAGCAATTCCAGATCGTATTTCTCCTCAGCCAAAACCTCTCCCAGGGCTCCGACCAATACGCCTGCCGGTGTGAAAGTTTCCCCGAATCTTTTAGTGAGGCTTCTCACCACCCGGTAGATGGCCTGCTTTTCTTTCATCACTTTCTCATCACGATTTGCACGCGACAGCAGCCTTTATGATGCGATCTTTGGATCGCTTAAACCTGCGCAGGACAAAGAAAGCACCGGGCGTCCCGAAAATCACGCTGAGAAGAAGCGGATCCCAGTGCTGCACGATTTCCAAGTAGCAGAAGAGATAGGCGTTAACAGCCCCGTGGATACAGCCCACGAAAGTTGCGCCCATTAGCTGTAGAAAAAACGTGATCATGGCTCGGAATCCTGCACCTCCGAGAGAAACTCCCAGATAGGGGCGAAGCAAGTGCTATCGAGCGCGCTGGTGATGGCGTAAGGGTCTTCTTTCAGCGCCAGTCCCATGGCCTCGCGGGCTTCATCGAGTCGGTTGAGGCTGCACAATCTGCTGGCAAGACCGTAGTAGAGGATAAAGTTGGGCCCGTGGCGATCGACTGCCTCACGTAAAACCTTGGCGGCGGCTTCATGCCCCTCGCTGTCAGGTCCGGCCACGGCATACTCGAGACTGGTCCAGTTGATGGCGTCGTAGGGCTCTGCCTCGACCAAAGCACGCGCCCATCGTGTCAATGCGGCAGGGTCGACAAAGTCGGCATAGTGGCAGTAGAGGAGACGTCGCCGGAGCACCTCGACATGGTATTCGTGTTCGGCCGGTATGCGCTGGAGTTCGTTCCAAGCAGCCAACTCGTCACCGTCCTGGTTATGGCCCTCGACGCGATGCAAGCGCTCGAGAAGATCCGCGTCTTCGACAAGATCGATCCAGTTGTCGTAGTCTGAGCTGTCGCCAATGTCCCCAAACAAGTCGCCGAAGGCATCTCGCCTTTCAAGCCACGAATCATCCCAAGTCTCGAGATAGCGCTCCATGTGGTCGGCAACGCTGGAACAGCCGGCATGGAACTGTGCGAGCATTTGCGGCTTTGCACGGAAGCGATGGACGTGCCGACAAATGGTCGGGCCGTTCTCCACGCGCAAGCGAAACCAGTAATACCAGCCATCCTCTTTGCTGAGGCTCGCAGTGCAGCTGCCGTCGGGGGAGGAGCGGGCGAACTGTCTCAAATGGCGGATAAAGTGGAGGTATTCCTCCACCTCGGCAAAGAGAGTTCTGACAAGCTGGGTTTCCACAAGACCGCTATGATTTATGCAAGTTTCCATGCCCCGCGGCAAGAAAGACAAAGACTGGGGGATGCCAAAATTTCGACTTCGTTCACTTGCCTCAGGGACGAAAATTCCAGTACCCTTCCTTTTGACGACATGGCCTGGCAAAGTCCCCAAGATGAGATCGAAGCACGCGGCGAGCAGTTGGCCGAGTGCATCCGCAGAACACCGACGATCCGGCAGGCACTGGCGCTCACGGTCAGTCATGTGTGCGAGTCGATCGATCTGGCCATCGACCATGGAGGCTATAGTGAGGAATACAAATCCGACCACGCGGCGTTTTGCCAATTGATGCACGACAGTGAAGATGACCTCGACGCTGAGGGCGTGCGTGGTTGGCGGTTGGCTTGGCGGGTGGCCCGCGAAGCCTTCCATATTTACGAGCAAGCATCCCTCATGACTGAAGAAGACTTGCTGGCAAACATCTTCGCCGCAGGCCCTTACGGGGCCGGGAAAGAAAAAGTCCCCAAGGAAATCTACATCAGGGATTTCTTCGCCGGGGCCACCGAATTAATCCACGCTTGGGCGCAGAGGTTCGCTTGGTAGTTGCCAGCTGCCATTGCCTCAAAAGAACAGACCCTGCACGGCAGCGGTGACCGAGCGTAAAAGATTTACCTTTGGGTAATCTTATCGCAGTGTGCCTTCTTTTCCAATAAATGACCCCGCCCAAGGATTTGAAGCTCGCTTTCGTCGCCATTTTCTCGGCCGGCACCGCCTGCATTGTTGCTGGAAAGGTTCTCTTCCCGGAGCAGCCTTTAGTGGTGACAGCGGCGCCTCTGCTGCTCCTTGGTATTTACGGCTATCTGGTTTGGCGCCTTCCGGAAATGTACAGGGGGGGTGGCGACGCCGACAATGCCTACTATCTGGGATTTCTTTTCACGATCGTGAGCCTCTCGGTCACTCTTTACCAAGTGGGCTTCAAAGACGACGCGGGGGTGTCTGTCGTCCTAGTGCAAAACTTCGGCATCGCGCTCTCTACGACGATAGCGGGGCTGCTATTCCGGACGTTTCTAAGCCCCCACCATATTGATGTTGGACAGCAGGATGAGCAGGCAAGATTTCAACTCTACTCCGCCACCAATGACTTTGTCGCGGCACTCGAAACCAGCGCCGCGCGGATCAACGAGACATTTGAGGTCCATACCGGAAGACTGGCCGAATCTTTCATCGAGGCGGCCCGAATCATGACCGAACAGCTGCCCAGTGAAACCGCAAGAGCCACACAGGCGCTCAGTGTTTTCGGAAGCGATGTGACTCAGGCTCTTGACCGCGCATTGACGGAGCTAAAGGGACTGTCAGCCTCCTTGGCTGAAACGGCATCGGAGATGCAAGATCATTTGCGCACCACCATAGGAAAAGAGGTGAGCGCCGTAGAAAACAGCACTGCAGAACTTCGCGCGGTCGCAAGTGCCAGTGCAAAAAGTCTGGGTGCTTTGGAAAAATCGGTTCGGCTACTGCAGGCACGCTTGGAAAGCGTCAACGCTCCCCCTGACATCTTGGAGCAACAAGCGGAGAAGGCTTACGCCGTATTCGCCCAGAGCGCAGGTGCGGCAGGGACAAGCATGGAAGCCGCGGCAAGGTCCTTCGAAACCTCTGTTGCGGCTTGCTCCCAAGAAGTTGCTCAGCTCTCCAGACAGATTCAGGGAATCCACCAAAGGGCCAGCAGTGAACTAGCACAGGCTGTCGGCAAATCACTAGACGCCGCTACGCAGGCACTGGAAAACGTTGTCTTTCATGCAGCGGACAGAATGGCAAGCGCGTCGACCGACAGCTTGGGTCCCGAAAATCGGGTGGTCGCACCACCTGCGGATGAGTCATACACCCCTTTTCTGGACCCAGTCCAGTGGCCAAGACCGAGTGCCTAAAAGGAAACTCAGGGCGTGAGACACTATCGCAAGGGTGTCCTTCTGGGCATGTCGCTGGCGGAGGTTTTCATACTCCTGCTTTTCCTGTTCAGCTTCGTTGTCCTCAGCGATCGAGTCCCAGCTCCAGTCATCAGCAGTGCCACTACAGCAAGCGGGCGAGTTGGTACACCATTTAGCTATTATATCACGGAGAGCAACTCGCCGACATCTTACGGCGCGACAGGCTTGCCTGCGGAGTTGAGCATCAAGACGACCACCGGAGAAATAATCGGCACCCCGACCACCGCGGGGGCTTTCGCCGTAGCCATCTCAGCAACAAACACAGGCGGCACGGGGCAGGCCACGCTGACCCTGACGATTGAGCCACCTGCCGAACCCGAGGTTCCCACTCGCGACGAGTCCGATGGGGTTTTCCCGCCTGCCGAGTCAATCCCCACCTCCTCGAACCCATCTATGTCCGACGGGCTGGCCGTAGAGGATGCTCAGGAGGATGTCTTTCCCGCAGAGTCAACGCGGAGCAAGTGGCCTCCGATCATCAATCTTTACGAAGCCGGGGGATACTCGTTCCCCAAGGGCCAAGCTTCTTTGTCTGCGGAATTCGTGGAAGATTTGAATGGTCCCATTGTCTCCCGATTACTCGGCTATATCGAAGAGTACAGGGGCAAGGATATCATGGTTGATGTCGTCGAGGTCGTCGGCCACACCGATGAGCAACCCGTGCGGGGTTACTCCAACCTGGATGAACAACTTGTGGATGTGATGCGGGGTTCAGGTGTTCCCGACCGGCTCTCGGCTGCCGACAATGTGGGACTTGGTATGGCACGGGCGGCCGCCGTGGCGCAGGTCCTCAGGCCGGCCATGGAGTCGCAGGGCGTCAAGGTTATCGCTTATTCGGCGGGCCAGACCATCGAGCAGGGGGACAAGATCTCGGAAGGACATGACGTCGGCGACAGTGCGCGGCGGCGGCGGATCGAAATTCGCATGAGACCTTCAATGGCTGCCGACTAGTAGCGGGTCCTTCCGCAAGCTTTCAACCCAAGGAGGAACCTCACCAAATGAAGCGAAAGACAGCCCGGTCAAGCCTGACTACCAGCGGTTCCAGAGTCGAAGCGTCCAGAACGATCCATTTGGTCTCGTGTATGGGACTGGAGACATCAATAACCGGAGAATCTAAGTGCGAGGAAGAGGACACAGAAATAAGAATTTTACCGGTCCCGTCTTTGAGGCGCTGCATGTCGACAATTTTTGAAGGCGGCCTTGCCACAACCGTGCAGTCAGGCAGTCCCCTTCCGGAAGCAGCATCGACAGCCATCAAGGCATAGGCTCGGGGACCGGACTTGCCATCTACGGTCAAAGATTGGGAAGAGGACGGAAGACGCAATTTGAGATAGTGAAGGACCCTATTGTCGACGTCGCGCAACTCGAAAAGAGCAATTTCGAGGCCCTCGGTCTCGATACGCTTCCCGCCTGGAAAGATGATCTCGCGCGGTTTGTCCCCGACGAATGCGTTGGCAAAAGCCACCAAGTCTGCCTCATCGATGAGGCGACCCGGTGGCTCCTTGGAAGCGGCGACCACGCAAGAATCGATGAGTTGGTCACGATAATTCGCGAAAAGATCAGGGGCGGCAAAAATTTCGATTTTCTGCACTGCTCCGCGATAGGCCACAGCTAGACCGATCACCCTCCGATCATCGGCAATTTTCCGTTTGAAGTGCGCAGCTCTCTCCCGGTTGGCAATGAAGGTGCTCGATTTGGCCACCTCACGATAATTTCCGGTGGGCGCCTCGACACCGAGAGAGGAAAGCGCCTTGGATACCTGCTCCCAAACGGCGAGCTGGTTCGACTGCGCCGCGCCGCCGCTTTGCCCGGCAGCGCGCGCATCGTCGTCTAGAAACACACCGGAAGGCTTGAATTGCGAGTTGTCGCTTCCGGCGAGCGGCGACCAACGGCCTTTCTCGACGCAAAACGCTCCTACCCGCACAGATGACTTGGGAGGAACGACATTGTCGGAGGCGATGGCACGATCCTGAAGTCCGCCCTCGACGATCTCTCCTCCAAGGAGAATCAATGGATGATCGGAGAGATTTTCAATCTCCAGCGAGTTGACATTGCCCGTCTCCCGGATCTGCGCCTGGCCGTCAGCGAACGCTTGGGCAAGGCTCAGGAGCGGTCCGGAAATCACCGAATTGTTCTTGTAGACGGGCGCAAGCTGGAGGCCGCCGTCAGCGATGATTTCGCCGAATTCGAAAGGGGCGGCAAGGACGTGCGCGTGCAAAGCGCATACCACGAAAGATGCCGTGAGGGAGCGCAGTGATTTGCGGGTGGTTCGAAAGACCATCGGGGCAAGGACCTGCTGTCTCATCGCGCAGGTCAGAAGACCATTTTTAGGAACTTCTTCTGGAGCAATACCTCGGTGTTGGCTCCCTCGGTGGCCGTGATGTCTTTCGGTTGATGAGTTTGGGACTCCACCGAAATTTGGGGGGTGGAGTTCTCGGGACAGCGGACCATAACACGGGCAAAGCCCGGTCTGCCCTTCGGTTCCTCCACACCGATGACAGTGGTATCGCCGCGACCCGTAACCGTGAGCTGGTTTATGGGGAAATTTGTCTTCTCGTCCCTGACGACAAGAGTCACAAGTTTCTCGGAGAATTTGAGGACAGGGATGTCCCCGGTTATGCGGCCGCTCGGCGGCGGAGTAGAACTGATTTCGGCGGGAGGCGAAGACTCATCGGTGATCGTTGATGTTTGCCCCGGCTCATCCTCCAGTTCTCCCCCATCGGTTTGGATCTGCATTCGCGATGGCTCCAACTGGCGCTCTTCGCTGATTTTCACACCTTCCGTTATCTCTCGAAAAAGCTTGTCGAAAATTGCCTGCGTGAATGTCTGGAACGAGGGGGCAAAAGCAGTAAATGCGCGGGGACCGCCCGAGACGTGTTGGGCAAAGTAGTCCTCCAAGGACGGATCTTCGATGGCAATGCAGTTTATCGTTATTCCTTGGTTTGCGGCGTAGTCTCGCAAGTCATGAAGGCGTCGCACGGTTGCAGGCGACAAAAGCACGGGATCCATGGGTGGGACGGCGCCGCCTGTAAACGCGGAAAACAGTCCCTGAACAAGGGCAAAGCCCAGCGCGGGTGCCATGTTGGCCATGTCCTTGTTGTCCCAACCATCGCCCGACAAATCGATGGTGGCGGCCGCGAAATCAAATGGGCACCGCGAGATGTGGTTTATCGAGGCCTCGAGACCGTCGGCCACAAAAGTGCCCGCCCCGGACATGTAGGGAATATTGACCAGAAACTGCGCAAATTGCGCCGCACTCTCGGGGCCGTCGAGAACGGTCCAAGGAATGTATTCGTTGACGGAGTCGGTAAAGGCCACCACGCTGACCGCGATCGCCTTGTTGGGCCCTTTGGTCATTGCGGCAATAACCCTGGGGTCGGAGAAAGCCTCGGCGTATCCGGAAAATTGCAGCTGGGATTCCATGGGATCGATGCTGCCTGACACGTCGACAAGAAGCACAAGGGCCAAATCCACGGTTCTGGCCGACGCGCCGGAAATGGCAAGGAAGGCAAAGCCCAGCGCGAAAATCAAAGCGTCAAAGGGAGATGGCAGGAGCGCGCGTGTTTTTCTGGAGCCAAGACTGTTCATGTTCGCTTCGTTTGTGATAGTTGCATTCTACTTCACCGAGTCGAGCAGTTCCTGCACCCAAGAGCTCGCGGTGAATTTGCGCTCGCGGGCAAAACTTTGGTAATGATTCCGGGCAGTTTCAGTAGTTGCAAGCTGCTCATTGTAATCAATTTCCGAGGCTCTCAGGGACCTCATCTGCTCCGCAAAAGCTCCCTCTACAATTTCAGGATCGATATCCGCCAAGAGTTCCAGAGACTCGCCATACACTTGCAGCATGTTTTTGAGGTCGGCGTCGGCCGTCTCTCTCTTGTACTCGGGAAACATCGTGACCATTTTCATTAGGTTGCCTATGAGCACGTAGACTTCGGGCTCGACTGCGTGTTCATCGAGGACTTTTTCGGTCATGTTGTTGATGCCCGAAAGCAGGCCCCCTCCCAAGACCTCATTGAGCAGGGCGGAATTACTGGCAATCCTGAAACTGCTCAGCGAACACAGTCGGACCAGCGCTTTTGCCGAGCGTTGATCACTGCGAACTTTCTGGGCCGTCATGTCGCTTGCTTTGGCCCGCACATCCGCGATTACTTTGTTGTCTTGGGATTCGGGCTGGCGAGCTGTTATTTCCTCGAGCTCCGCCCTGCCCTGCTCGAGCAAAACGCTGGTAGGTTGGACCCTCTTTGTTCCGGGCATGGGAACAATTCGTGAAGAGCAGTAAGACTGCCACTTCGCTTTGATTTCCCGCACACGCGCGATGTCGGAAAAAACGATGCCGGAGACGACCAGGCGGAAGCCAAGATCGGAGTATCCGGCTTCGCTTCCATCTTCAGCGTACGGCAGAAACTCCCCCCGCAGAGAGGACCGCAACTCCGCAAGCGGTGTTCGAAAGTTGCCGCCGCGACGAACCATGGCGCCAACCGGACCTTGTCCAGGCTCGAGTTGAAAGGGTGTCGCGGTCATCTCCGCCGCGTTGCCCAGCATGTCGTGCAATCCGAGCGGGCCAGGCTTCAGCGCGCCGGCTTCCTGCAATTCGTTCTGCGACGAGGAGGGGCCGCCTCCCCATTCGTATTGCTCGACAGGCGCCTCGCTGTAGGGTGTCTTGGCGTCGAAGGTTCCGCGCCCGACTTCAGTGCCGCCGCGAGCGGCGAACTCCCACTCCGCTTCTGTGGGCAGCCGAACAAAGGCGACGACTTGTTCGTCGCCCGAGGGAAGCAGGTTGCTGTTTTTCCGTAGCCATAGGTTGTAATGCCGCAGGAATTCCTGAACCTGAAACCAGCTGACATCGGTAACCGGCAGACCGGGCAGATCGGAGGACTTGGCTTCCGGTCTGCCGGCATAGCGCATGACACTGTTGAATAGCGCGGCCGTCACCTCCTTTGTTGCCATATAGTAAAACCAGTCTTTCTTGCCGTTTTTTTCGCCAAGAAATGACCCTCCTACGGTCGTCAACGTGGGGGTTTCTTCGGGAGTCGTGCCGGCAGTTCCGGAAACGAACTCGGCGGTGCCGATCAAGCTGTCTCCGGACCCGATGAAAACAGGCACGAATTCGATAGAATGGCCCTCCGGAGCCGGAAGCTTGAGAGGATTGGGAGGATTGGGCCATTCGACACCCAAGGAACATGCTGCGACGATGAAATAGAATTGCACCGCTATTACTGCTCGATTGGAAATGTTCATGAATGTCTCAGTTCGCGGAGGATTTTGAAGACTCATTATAACGCCGGCAGGAGAAGTGGCAAAGAAGGATCAATAGTTTAACCTGCATTTGACCGCCTCCAGTTTGGTGGCAATAGCGAAAACGCGGAGGATTTCACTCGATTGGATAACGTCAAATTCGCATATGCGATGTTTTTGACCCGGCTGAACTACTCCGCGCGGTATTGCAGGATGACTCGGCGTATTTTTTGCTCGTTAGCCCTTCTCGTGGTGTAATGTACGAGGCTTAGTGAGGTGGTATCTTGCGTCCACATCCACCCTTTGCGCGAGCGCCACGTGCCGCCGTCATCTCTATTCTCATCGGCAACAAGCCGACCGGGTCCGTATTTCTTATCCGCTTCCCGTTTGATCGTCGCGACCCACGCCGCGACCTTCTCGTCAGACCATCCCTCGCGGTCGTATTGCAGCTGGACTTCGCTCAATCCGCCGGCGGCGAAATAGAACAGCGTACGTTTGAGCCCCTCCTGCACGATGCCGGTCACGACAAGGACTTCGCGGGGTCCGGCCGTGCGTTCTTCGACGACTTTAGCTTTCCCCTTGGTCAACAACTGCTTGATGCGGGCCACCGACTCGCCCCACTTCATCCCGAAAGGAGCCTTGATCCGGGCTGTCACCATCGGGGGCGAGGCCACGGCAGGAGTCGGTGAGGCTTGAACCTGCTCTTCGAGCAATTCCTCAAGCTCCCCGACACGCACAATGTCGGTAAAGATCGGCGCAGCTAGGACGAGCCGAAAGCCAAGGTCCAGAACTCCTTTATTGTCGCCGGACATATCATATGGGGCGAACTCTCCGCGTAGCGAACTGCGTAAATCCTCCGGGCGTGTACGAAAGTTGCCCCCGCGTTTGACCAAGCCGCCTGTCTGGCCCTGCCCGGCCTTGAGCTGGAAGTGTGTTCCAGTCATCTCCGAGGCATTCCCGAGCATGTCGTGAAGCCCAAGCGGATTGGGCTTAAGCTTGCAGGTAGGCTGCAATTCGTTGTGCGAAGAGGAAGGACCACCGAACCACTCGAATTCTTCCAAGGGTCCTTCGCCGTAGGGAGCTTTGCGGGAAAACTCATCCGCACTGACCTTGCGCCCTCCCCGCGCGGCAAATTCCCATTCCTGCTCCGTGGGCAGTCGCAGAAAAGCTTTAAGACCGTACTCGTCGGACGGAAGCACATCACCCGCCTTGTTGGAAAGCCACCGGTTATAAGCATCGAGGAATTTTTGGACCTCGAGGTAAGTGAGCCCAACTGCGGGGAGATCTCCTGCGCCGGAGAACTGCTTTGCCGGCTGGCCGGCGGATCGCATCACGGCGTTGAACAAATCGGCCGTTACCTCGGCTTTTGCCATGTAGAAAAACCAGTCGGCTGCGCCATCGCGCGTTGCGCGGAAAGAGCCGCCGACTTCGACCTCGGTCGGACTCTCGTTGATGCTCTGGCCCCCCATGCCCATGACGAACTTTGCCGTTCCGTGCACGGGGTCATCGGCGTGGAGGAAAACAGGGACGAATTCGACATGCTTTTCCCTTGGCGCAGGAAGGACCAACGGATCGGGCGGAGCGGTCCAATCGACAGCCCATGCGCGCGAAAAGGCGACAAACAGTGCGATGCCCGCACTGGTCGCGTTGCCGCCGTAGTGAGACTTACTCAGGAAGAAGGACATCGAAATTTCCGGTGAAGGAGGTTCGCCTGATCACAGTCAAAGGATTCGATTCGGTGAAAACCAGGCGCTGGTCGGCGTAAGGAAGAGTCGCGTTTTGCGGGAAGAAGAATCTCATCTTGTCAGGCTCACCCGCCTTCTCATCGGCCTGCAGGTAGGTCTGTCCGGTGCTCAGGATTCTCGTGACAAAATAGCCCACGACTTTGATACCTCGGACATCTCTGGGAAATTTTTGCGAGGGACGGTAAAAAGGCCCTTGGAGGGGCTTATTCTTATTCTGCCTTTGCTCCCGTTGCACTACGCCGCCGGTCTGCCCTGCGAGAAGATCGATGGCGGTGAAAAATTCAGGATAGGAGCTGCTATCCCATCCGCTTGAGTTGGGATCGAAATACAGCCCATTGAGCGTTTGGTGCCCATTGAGAAAACTGATGAATGACTCCGTCTCGGCGATGATCACTGGAATCCGTGGCTGCATTTCCGATTTGACGCACGAAATGTAACGGGCCATCTCCTTGTAAACCCTGAGGTCATGGCCGAGCACGCTGATCAACGACGCGGCTATTTGTCCAACGAGCGGCGCCCGCTGCGGTGAGTTTGAAGGAAGCGCGTCCAATTTCGCCACCAGCGTCCGATACTGCTGCCACCGCGCACGACCGGATTTCTCCTCGTTGGCGATGAAATCTCGCAGGTTTGCGCAATCCCGATCAGTGACGGCGCTTGGCAGCGGCTCTTTTTCGGCCATCTTGCGAAGGTAGAGGTCAGCAATCGTGCTTCCTGCCTGGGCAGCGCGTCGGAGCCATTGCGCCGCCTCGGCCTCGTTGCGCTCCACTCCGCGACCACCCTCGTACATAATTCCCAGACTTAGCTGGGCGTTCGTGTCTCCTTGCTCTGCGGCCAACTGGAACCAGCGCACCGCCTCGGTATCGTCGCGCTGCACTACCTGACCCTCGGAGAACATATAGCCGAGATATTGCTGTGCACCGGCATTGCCTTTCTCCGCCGCACGACGCAGCCAAGCCAAACCTTCCTCGCCGTTACGAGATCCGCACCACCCCTGTACAAGCATCTTCCCAAGGCAGAATTGGGCGGCGGCATCACCCTCCTCTGCCGCCTTGCGAAACCAGCGTGCGGCTGCATCACCTTGCTTGGCCGCTTGGCGCAGCCAGCGCACTGCCTGCGCATCGTCTTTCCGCACGCCGCGCCCCTGCTCGTAGGCAAGGGCAAGACATATCTGCGCCGCCGCAAAACCCTTTTCTGCCGCGCGGCGAAACCAACGAACCGCTTCATCGTGATCCTTGGACGCGCCAGAACCCTTTTTGAGCATCCATCCGACATGGTGTTGGGCTTGAGCATCTCCCTGCTCACCGGCAAGGCGGAATAACCGCAAAGCCTCGCCGTCGTTACGCTGGGCGCCGCGACCCTCTACATACATCAAGCCCAGATTGCGCTGCGCTTCGACGTCTCCCGCATCAGCAGCTTGGCGGAGCGTCTTCAGTGGATCAAGATCGCTTGGCTGAGGTGGCTGCGCCGAGGATTCTAGGTTCAGGCCAAAGGGATTTGCGCTTGCGGTGGCCGAGCCGGTTTCTGTCCCTTCAGGCGTTGGGCTCGGCGCCGCGCGGGAGGTATCACGCGGATCCGGGGAACTGGGCGCGGTCCAATAAGACGCGAGATAGCCTGCAAAAGCATGCAGCCAAGATTCCACCTGTGCGGTTGCCTGAGCGACAGTGGTCTCGGTCGAAGTGCTGGGTGGTGCGGCGGTCTGCGGCTTCGGAGTTTCGGTGCTTGGGGTTGGAGCTTGATCCGGCTGCTCCTTTTCAAGGAAGTTTTGGAGTTCCTGTAATCTTGTAATGTCTGAGAAAATCGACGCCGCCACGACTAATCGAAACCCCAGATCGGAAACGCCTTTTCCGTCGCCCGCCACATCGTATTGATTGAACTCTCCGCGTATCGATGAACGCAGTTCATCGCCTCGCGTCCTAAAGTTCCCGCCACGCTTCACCCATCCGCCGGTTGGGCCTTGTCCTGCTTTGATCTGGAATGACGTTCCAGTCATCTCCGATGCGTTCCCGAGCATATCGAACAGGCCAAGGGGATTGGGCTTAAGCTTGCCGGCAGGTTGCAGTTCGTTATGCGAGGAGGAAGGACCACCGAACCACTCGTATTCCTCGAGCGGTTGGTCGCCATAAGGCGTTTTTTGTCGAAAGACCTCCGCACTAACGATGGATCCTCCCCTCGCAGCGAATTCCCACTCTGCCTCGGTGGGCAAGCGGACAAAGGCCTTCAGTCCACTCTCGTCATTGGGAAGGATATTGCCCGCCTTGCTGGCCAGCCAGCGGTTGTAGTTATCGAGAAAATTTTGCACCTCAAGCCACGTAAGACCGACAGCTGGAAGGTCGCCATCACCGGCAAATTCCTTGGCCGGCTGCCCCGCAGCTCTCATGACGGCATTGAAAAGCGCGGCAGGCACCTCCGTCTTGGCAATGTAGAAACACCACTCTGTCGATCCCCAGCGCTGCCTGCGGAAGGAGCCTCCGACCGTAGCCTCGGTCGGCGTTTCGTGGATACCTTGGCCGCTCAGTCCCATGGTGAACTTCTTTGTGCCCATGACCGGGTCCGCTGACTGCAAAAAGACCGGAACAAATTCCACGGTCAAATCTCGCGGAGCCGGCAGACTCAGAGGGTTGGGCAGGTCAGGCCACTCGGTGGCCTCGCTGCGTTGCGGAGAAGAAGCGCTGAGGGCGACCACTAACAAAAACAGGAGCACCGCTCTTTGCGCCGCGCTCGGGCAAGACCGAGGCATGAAGAAAACTGGCTGCCGTGCAGTCACGGCTCACGGGCTGCCTCGCTTAGCGACATGCCGATAAAGCGCGGAATCATCAGCAGAAAAGAAAGGAAGGCAATGGCGAGCAATACGGCAACTGCAACGAAAACGGCATCGGCAGGAAGTTGGCTCAAGTTCTCGCCGCGCTCGAGCCGCGCGCTGAAAGACGCATTCACCATGGAAGCGAATACCTCGTTGCCCACCCAGGCAACCAAAGCGCCGCAGAGCGTCAGAACAATGCACTGGTAAAGCGGAAAGCGGGCCGCCTGCTTCCTGGTAGCGCCCATGATCTGTAGGAAAGCAAGGGCGCGCTTCTTGCGTTCGGCGGCGGAGTAGGCGATGGCGATAAGGCAGGTCACGGCGCCAACGCCGCTGACCGCAGCAAAGATCGTGAAAATTTTCCCCAGTTGGCGGTCGAGAAATTTGATTTCCTCGATCCGCCGGGTTTCGGCTAGGACACTGATGCCCTGCGATTCGAGCTCCGCCTTGACACTAGACACAAAGTCTAGGTTGGAGACGGCGATGCGAAATGCGGCGTAGCCTTGTCTTGAGTAGACAAGCCGATCGCCTTGCTTGGCCAAAGCACGAACAGAGGAACGCTTGATTAGACCGGCATTGGCGGCGTCGACCCAGAGCAGGCCTGCAGGCGTTTGCGACGGCACAACCTTGACGTCCATGACCAGCGCACCAGCCAAGGCAGCCCACTCGAGCTTTCCGGCTGCGGGGCCATCGTTCGGGCCGAGCACAGGCCAAGGGTAAGTACTCGGGAATTTTCCCAGCGGCGCCAATCCAAGTGCCGAGGCCTCCTCACTCCAAGCGAGAATTTCGACATTCGTCGCTTTGGCGCGCGCCAACGTTTGCGGCGCGAACGAACAGCGCGCTGGCAAAGTCCAAGGCACCACGATAAGTCCGAGTGGCTCCAACTTGGAGCGCAGCGTGGAAATGTTGGACTCGTCGACGAGCGAGTTCGCGTTGCTCAGATAGAGGAGCTCGCCGGGCCACTCCACGGCTACACCGAGCTGCTCGCGCAGCCCGGTATCGTCTTCTTTAATCGAAGTAAAACCCGTGGTACCGAGCCTCTCCATTACCGCGAGCCGCAGGCTGACGAGTGCCGACTCTTGTGCCTCTGCCGGGTTTCGTGCCTTCGGCTCAGGTTGGCCGTCGTTGGGCGCGGCGGCAGGCACCACCGGTCGGTCAACTGCCGGAGCGTTGGCCGACACGGCTGATGCATCCACAGGTGGGACGACCGGCTGCGACGATGGCTCTTGGCTCGGTGGCGTTTTGGGTTCGCCGACAGGAATCGCTCGCGGCGCAGATTGCGGTTTTTCCAGCAACGCCACCAGAGCGCCGTCGAAGACAGGGCTGGCCAAGGGAGCCGAGCCGGGCCATGCGAACTCCTCCACGGCAAAACCGCTCAGAAAGTCTTCGACGCCTTCGGCCACTGGCAGGGGCGCATAGATAGCCGGGAAATCGCAGAGTGTGACCGGCAGGATACCCCCGACGCGCAACTTGGCCGAAGCTTGGTTAACGCCGGATGCATCGTTGCGCTTCACACGCAATTCAAACTCGTCGCCCTTTTTGAGCTTGGCTTGCAATGCGAGCGGCTCGGATATCGCACATTCGGTGCGACCGGAAAGTTGAACTTTCGCCGCTGCGAGAATCGGGTCACCATTTGCCGTGGGTGTGATGTCGCTGTCGATAAGCATCTTGCCGACGGGGATCTGCACGGTGGCGCTTAGCGAGGCGGGCAGTCCCGTGGCGAAGGCGACACGCGGGTCGCCCCTCCATTTCTGGACCCATTCGTTTTTAAAAAACGAAGACGCCTGCGGCCTGAGTTCGCGACTGCGCGGATCGTTGCGCAGGCGTTCCTCCAAGACCGAAATGACCCCGAATTTCAACCCGTAGAGAACGGCAAGGGGCAGAAGGATCGCGGCTATGCTGAGAATGACGCAGAGCGTCAACGGCCACTCGTGCATCAAATCGGCCATGGCGCACCGAAAAACGGCATTGCGTCTGGAAATCTTTTTCATTCGGTCCGGATCGTGCTGCGAATCACACCGTGTTGCAGAATTTCGGGATAAACTCGGTAAATCCGCGCGCCGAGATGCTTCGCTAAGTCCAGATCATGCGTAACCAAGACGGTGCCTAAATCATGCGTTTGCGTTGTCTCCTTCAGCAACGATCCGATCTCCAAGGCCTGCTGGGCATCGACCGACCCCGTAGGCTCGTCGGCGAGGACAATCCTCGGCTTGTGAACCAGAGCACGGGCCAAGGCCACCCTCTGCCTCTGGCCGCCGGAGATCTGAGATGGCTTGGCGCGCAGAATACCGCTCAAGCCGAGTTCTTCGGCCAACCTTTCAAGGTCCTCCCGCCGAACGGGGCGCCGCGCCAAAGCCGCGGCCAAAGTGATGTTTTCCGAAACCGAGAGAAAGGGTAGCAGGGCCCCGTGCTGAAGGACGAATCCGATGGATCTGCGGTATTTGGCCGCGTCTTTAAGGCGCAGTCCCTTAAATAGTATCTCCTGGCCGCCAATCATGAAAACATCGTGCTGCGAAGGCGGCAGGAGAAGACCCAAGATATCCAGAAGCGTGCTTTTCCCCGAACCGCTCGGTCCAACCAGAGCGACAAGCTCACCTGCACCCACCTCGAAACTACCGACCACGAGCTGAAAGACTCGCTCGCGGGCTCTTCTTTCCGCCTCGACGCCATGGAGGAGGATGACAGGATCCATCTTAAATCGCTCCGTTGCCGGTTAAGGCAGACGGTTCAGGGGTATGGCCGCTACGTATGCGGTAGGGTCATCGCCGTCGTTGAGGGGCCTCCACTGCGCGGTGTCGGCGTTGACCGTCTCGTAATAGGCAATATGCGACTGGCAGCGGTCCACCAACGCATCGCGTTCCTGGTTGTTCATTTTGCGCCAGGCTTCAGCTGTGAGCTTTAGCACCACCTCACTGTCATAGGGAAGGCCCTGCAAAAAACCTCGCAGAGATTCCTCATCGGCGGACGAGGAAATCTGCGAAGGGTTGACGGCCGCTTGTCCCACGATGTTCTGGATCCGGGAAAAGAAGTCAACGCCTCGTATTTCGGACTTCACGTAAGCGTCAATGATTTTATCCAAAGACTTTTTGAGAGTGTCCAGCTGGCTGCGGGTGATGAGAAACACGACGTCCAGAGCTTGCACGTCGGTGTTCACCAAGTCCTTTTCGAGCACCCATCCCTGCAAATTACTGCCCACCGCTTCTGCTTCCCCTTCTTGGGCCGCCACCCAGTCCAAGTAAGCTCCGCTGAAAATTGAATCTGTCATTTGTGCAACTGTGGTGGGATTTTGTGGCGCTGACGCGGCTAAGCTCTGCGCGCTTTCACCATTGGCGACCCTCTCAATATTGGAGAAAATCTTGGCAAAGAATTCATCATTAATGTCGTCCCTAAAACTGCTCTGAGACTCCCCCTGATTAACAGTAGCGAAAAATGAAGCTCCGCTCAAATTGGGGTTTTGTGCTAATTTATTGAATTGCGGCCTCGCTTTATCGGCATCATCGCGCGCGGCCAGAGAATTGGCCTTAATGTAAAGCGGCATAATGTAGCAATTGTTTTGCGTGGCCAAAGCCCTAACAGATCCTTCATCCAGCCTGCTTGGATTTTTGGCTTCATTCGAGAGCGGATGGCTACTTGCATCACCAACCAAGACAATTATCCGCATAGCGTTCGCAGTCCAGTTGGTGTCCTTGATCGCATCATTAACGCCGTCGAGGACCGATTCGGGCCAATCGCCGGCGCTAATACTGCTCACCCTCACTCCCTGCAGAGTGCGGACGAAATCGGAGCGCTCCTGCAAGGCGGGGGTGAAATTTTTGGTCACGCGCCCGTCACCAAAGTCCTGGTCAGGCTTGCTGTCCTTGTAGCCCCACAACCCGAAGCGAAACGAATCAGACCGCCCCGAGCTTTCGAGACTGCCGGCCAAATCGCGCATGGCTTCGAGCGTCGCCTGAACAAAGGGTCCCATGCTCGCGGTAAGATCCATGACAAAGACCACGTCCATCGGCGGCAATCGGCCGCCGGAGGGTTGCGGAGCAGGCGTAGCGCTCCCCTGTTGCTTCATGGCGGCAACCCGAAGCATCATAGCTGGTCGGTTTAGTGCGGGAAACTGGCCCCCAGCGAGTTTCTGATGCTGGGTAATGGGCAGAACATAGAACTCGTTGCGGCTGACAACAGGCGGTTGCACGGCAATAACGCCGGCCGCTTCTGCTTTATCGCGGTTGGGGTTACCCACGGCAGAGAGATTTACCGCCTTCCGGTCCGCATCGCTCATGCGCAAGACGTTCTCCAACTCCGGAGAGGCGCCGAAAAATGGAACTTGGAGCCGGTTGCCTCTTGCCTCGTGGGCGAATCTGACAGCTAAATTGTGCTGCCAAAGAATGGCCTCCGACTCCTGCAGCCATCCAAGCGGCGAGCCGCCTTGCATGCTGGCCACCTGAAACCAGCCGGGCGTTTGGTCGACGATGTAGTAGACCATGAAGCCCTTCATGTTTTCCTGCACTTTCGTGCTGGCTTCGGAGGCTTCAGCATAAAGCGAAGATGCGGGACGGTTGATGAGCTTTGCGGGCAGCGAGTTGTCGATCGCTGGCGGAGGTTGTGCGGTGGGTGCTGTCGTAGGTGCAGTGGCCGACGGTGATGCGGAGGCGTTGGCTGTCGAGCTAGAAGGCTGCGGAGTCGGATTGGTTGTGGACGACTGACTGGAAGCGGGTGTAGGGGAAGTTCCTTGGTCCGACGAAGCTTCGGACTGGGAAGGGGCGGTCTGCGCGGGACTTGGTGCGGAAGGAGGAGAGGAAGGCGGGGTTGCGTTGGCACGGGCACGGGAGCCGCTGCTGAACAGCTGCACGACGTCACCAGAGCTTAGTCCGTTCTCCGAGGCGATCAGCCTGAAGGCGGCATCACGGTCTCTGTTTTCTTCCTCGACCACGGCGTTTTGCTGCTCGGTGAGCTGGGCGATGGGATCGAGCCTACCGTTGGCATCTTCTTTGATCAGCCCGTCGCTGCGCAGTTGCGAGATTTCGGCCTTGCGACCATCCACTCTGGCCTTGATCTGCGTTAGAGCATTTTCTGTCTGGGCGTAAGATGTCAGCGCAAGACTGGTCAAACAAACCAAGATCGCCAGCAGAGCGACGCCGGTGTTTTTGGAGCTAGTACTCATTGGCCGCGCTGCATCTCGTAGAACAGTGATTTGATTTCCGAAGGCGCGAGTTTGTAAGTCTTGGCCACGGCATTGAAGACCAACTCACGGTGATAGTTTTCTTTTTCTAGGACTTTGCGCTCTTCCACACCTGCTGAACGCGAGGCACTCGCCGATCGCACCAAATTGCCCGAGCTGGTTTCCGTGCAGATGCCCTCAGATTTCATCTGCTTGAGGGTTGACTGGCGGGCCAGAATTTGAGGCACCACCAAGTCACCTGTCACAGGATCCCGCAAGTCCCGTATTTCAGACAAGTCTGGGCCTGCGCCACAAGCAGTGAGCGCACAAACCGAGGCGGCGCAGACTGCGCATCGCAGGCGACTTAACGAAACTGCAACCACGGCCAGATTTCCTTGAGTTGCGCTGCTGCCGCCTCCCGGCGCGCTTCCTCGGAGGGCTCGCCTGTGAGCAGGAACAACAGGACGAGCAGGGCCAAGATTCCCGCCCCGATGGCGACATACTTTATCCAAGCCCTCGACTTTTGCTCGGGAACTTCTTTCAATTCCCGGTCGCAGTCTTCGTAATTGAGCGGACATTTGGTGATGGATTCGTCCCCGAGCCTCGGAAAAGGCTCCACCCAAGTGCTTGTCTCGTCACGGAAGATGATGCTGCTTGGGTCGTTGGGATCGTCGGCCAGCCGGCAGGTACCCAGACGTTGGCAACGGTATCTTTTGCAGTTGGTGGTCATTGGTCCCCCCTGATCATGGCAAGAGCGGAGCGCAGGGCCAGTTCTTGCTTGGTGCGGTTGGGATCAAGAACGCTGGTATATTCTTTGTCGAGGTTTACGATCAGGCCCTCGATGTTGGCCGTCCAACCAGACACCTCGTCGGTCGTGTTCGTGGAGATCCGGTCTTTCACTTCGGTTTTGACCGAGATCAGCACATCGGTGGTTGTTTTGGAGAGGATGTCGTCAATGGACGGACCCAGGGCACGGGGAACCGAGTTGCGCGTGCGGAGCACCATGGTCTGGAGCCCGGTGCTCGGGTCGCGATCCTTGGTGAGTATGCCTACGGCCTGCGCCAGAAACAGGTAGGGCCGGAAATGGATATCCTTCTCGCCAGGAGTCATCGGGAAAAGCGGGGCAAACTCGCGGTCTTCTCCGTGGAGTTCCATCAGTGCGCGCGACCGCTCTTCGTCGTTGTTTTTCTGTTCGAGAAACTCATCGTATTTCTCGCGCAATTCTACCGTGTTTCTCGCGTAACGCAGGGGGAAAAGATTGCGCAGGCTGATCATGACGATCTCCTGCGCCCTGCGACCCTCGATCAACGCGAACTGGCCCATACTTGAGGAAGCTTCCTTGAAAGCTCCCTCGAGTTCCGCACGGAAACCCATAGAGTCCGGCGAGGGCGGTATAACAACCGCTGTTTCCCCCTGATCGTTTTCGTGTTTGAGTCCCGCCTCTTTCGCGGTCCTCTGCGCGTCATCCCACTTGAGGAAAGTTCCAGCGTGGCCCATGAGATCCCTGCAGTATCTTTTGAGGTCGAGCGGCTTGCCGGCGAGATCGCGGGAGAGTTTGTCGATCACGTTTTCGCCGAGGATCCCGCGCACGGAAGGTTCGCGGTTGACGAGAAGATCGTGCTGCGTGGTGACAAGTTGCTCGGCCCTCGTGTCGGTGGCCGCGTCTTCCACTTTTTTCCGGTCAGCTTGTGCGTTGAAGTTGAAGAAACCTTTCTCTGCGCCGATGAAGTCGACAACCGCCCGACGATAGTTTGCCGCAAAATTTTTGCAGGTCTCTTTGTCCATGAACAAGCGGTCGGCAAAGCGATGGACATCTTTCGGGTTGTAATACTTGATCACCGGAGCACCGAGGTCCGAGCGGTCTTCGTCTTCACGGCACCGGTCGGCGATGTGATTCTTGATGCCGTGATAAGCGCTTCCGACGCTGGAGCCATCGAGCACCTCCAAATGTAGCGCAATGAGCGTGCCGATTGTGTTGTGCAGGTCGCGCAGCCGCTCCGAAAGTGCAGTGATGAGCTTTTCGGCGTGCTCAGAGGCAAGGAGCATCGTCGAATAGCGATAGGACTCCATGTAAAGGGTGGCTTGTGCGTTGAGCAGTTCGTCGCGCTTGCCAAGCAGCGCGCTCAGGGGACCGACTTTGGGCCATTCGCGCGTGTTGGCATCCAGCAACCGGGTAACCTCGGAGCGATTGGTGCCGGCACCAAGGACATCCTTGAGCTTTTGCAGCCTCTTCGTGTTTTCGGTGCGCACCTGGGAGAGCCACTCCATCTCTGTTTCGAGCGCCTCGTGGCAGCTGATCAGACCCCAGTCGCCTTTGCTCCATTTGGCGAAGAGATCGGCCTCGACGGCGCCGACTATCTCGCGCACCTGCTGGTTCACTTCGCGGCCGCGCAGGCGGAAAAATTCCTCGACGCCCTTTCCACGAAAGTCTTTGTCAAAGCGTTTCTTGCAGATTTCATTCAGCGCCGACATCCACTGCAGCGGGTTGGGGGTGTTGTCTTTGGCCAATTTGACAAACTGGGCGGCCATGCCCCACTCCTGTTTGTAGGGTCGGTAATCCGGCTCACCGGGGGATGGCGCGATGATAGGCAACTCGAGGTTGAGGTGGTCATCGGACATTTTCCAGGCGAGGCGCAGGGCCTCGCGCTTTTTGGTGTCCTTGGATGGCGGGGCATCGGGGGCTTTGGTGTCTTCGTACCCCTGGTCGGAGAGGTGATTGTAAAGGCTTTGCAGAAGAGCCTGCTCGGCGGATCGGAAAACGAGATACTCTTTGATCTCACGGTCCGGAACCATGATGCGTTTGATCCCGAAGGACGCAAAGCGCATACTGCGAAGGGGCTTGCCACCGTCACCCTCGCTCGGATCGTCCTTCATGTTCTCCATCGTTTCGTAACGTGAGAGCTTGTCATGCCAAGCGTGGCTATCGACCGCCACGATCTTCTGGTACAAAAACCCGCTCACGACTTGGTAGAACTCGCCGTTGTCGAGTTGAATCTTGCGGCCGCGTTCGTTTTCGTTGTCGAAGACGTAGCAGCCGTCGAACGGTGGCGCGTCTTTCGTGGGTTTAACCGCGCCATCGGCCAAGTTGACTTTTTCCCCCCGACCCGTCAGGTCGTAGGGTTGGTAATCGCGGACTGCCAGTGCGTTTAGCTCCGTGAGAGCCGCATAACCATTGGCATAATAAGCGTAGCCGGGCTTGGCCCACGGGGAGCCCTTGTCGGGAAGCAGGGCATAGATGAAGATCCTGTGGCGGTTGAGTTGCCCGAACTCTTTGCGCAACAAGGCGACGACATCGACCAACGAGCCGCTGCCTGTTCCCCCGGCCAAACCGGCGATCACGTGGAAAGTTGTCTCGGTTGTTTTGGACTTTTCTTCGCAATCCTTGACCTGGGTCTTGATTTTGCTGACGAACTCACCCGCTTGGCAGGCAAAGACAAATCGGCCGAGCCTTCTTTTCTGTCCGCCAATTCCTTCGGCGACCGCCGCTTGAATGTGCGACCACTTGCTGATGTCCCCGATCCAGGGTTTGATATTGGGGTAGGAAGCAATCCCGGCCAGCGTGCTGCGCAAATTCTGGCCTTTGATATTGAGGGTGCGCGCATCGCCGACGTACAAAGTGTCCCCGGGTATGCTCCAGAGCTCATGTTCGCTTTCCATGAACTTCGGGTCGGAGTCAACGTAAAGGTAGCCGAGCGCCACGGTGTCGGGATCGGATGTGCCTTCCAACTCGTAGATTGCGCGCCGGAAAGCAGCCATGACCTTGCCGCCTGTTCCGCCGAGTCCGACGATAATGTGGTTATTCATAAAAACAGCTGTTGGGCACTCACATCACTACGTGCCGCGTGAGTCTGTGCGGCTTGATGTCTTTGTACGCAGCGATGGCAATAATCGTGAGCGGCACGAGCAAGAACAGAAGGAACAAAGCAGAAAGAATGACCCTTGCGATAGTCACCACGCGCCACACCTGATCGCGTAGCTTGATCATCATTTGCTCCACCAGAAGCCGCGCTCCGTCAGATAGGTCGTAGGGCGCCGCACCGCCGTTGATTTTCCCTTTAAGGCGGATGTCTTCGACAATGATATCGTTTGAAACATCAGGCGAAAGAATAGTGGCGAGGAGGGAGTGGTTGCGCTTGAAGTGGCGCAGTGAACCACTTGTGTAAACCTGTCCGACGAGCTCTGCTGTCTCGGGGCTTTGATACTCGAATTGCCAACGCTCACCCTGAAGCTCGCGGGGATCCATGATTTTCGACATGTCCTCTTTACCGGAGGCCGCAATGCCGTCGTAGAGTTCGGACATGAGCTGCTGGCGCAGGTCGTTATCCAGCCCGATGGATTGCTGCCAGTCCTGCAAGCGATTCTCGACGCGGTTCGCCGCATATTTCAGGCCAACGGACGTGATGGCGTAGAGAACAGCTAGGGCAAGAACGATGGCGGCCAATACATGGTGAACAGGCGTCATGTTATAGCTCTTGTTCCAAAGATGCGCCCAGAGGTGCGTGCCCCACCAAAGCAAGCCTCCGATAGTCAAACCGGCCAGGACTGAGCCAATGAAGAGTTTCGGGTCGTCGGTCCGCAAGGTGGCAACACAGTCGAGCGAGAGTTTGTAGAATTCAGATAGTATTTCGAGCATGGGGCTATTTCTCCTTTATCTGGCCAAATCCTTCACGCGTCCAAGCAATTCCTGCATTTGAGGATCTGAAGCATCCTGCGGCGAGATTTTTCTCTCAATAGCTTCTGCCCTTTGCCGAGTCTGAGCGGGTGTGGCCCGCCCACTGGCCGAAGCCTCTTGCAAACTGGCGACTTGCCCCTCAAGAGCGTTGAGCCTCGCTGATTTGGCCGAAACATCGGACCCCAAGGATGATTGCGAGGCACGCAACGAGGCGCTTCGGGAGGAAACCGTGCGGTTATCGGTGCTAACATCCTCAAGCTGTTGCCTGAGGAGCGCCTGCCGATCGCGTGCCTTTCCCTCGCTCCAGCCAAACAAAGCGCCTTGACGAGGATCGCCGGTGGTTGCACAACCACTCGAAAGTGCCATGGCTGTTATCATGGCGGCATGGTAAAAGGGATACTTGCTTCGGGTGGGCACGGGAACTGTGGCTTGGAAAAAAGTGCTGAAAATAGCGGGTCATCCTTTGCTGGGCTTCTCGATGTTGGAGAGCTGCATCATCATTTGTTCGTAGGGAGCAAACGCCGCTTCCTGCGCCTTCGCGGCCGCCGTCAGGCGTTGGGCGGTGGCACCTGTGGCCCCAGTGCTTTCGGCATCTTCAACAACAGCCCTCTGATAGCCAACGAGTTCCTTCACCGGCTTAGCTTGTTCTCGTGTTGCACGGACCTCCTTGCGCAAGCCGTCATATTGCAACTTGTAGTTCTTACGATCAATTTGCCCGCTGCCAAGAGCGGTATCCAAATTGCGTTTTTTTGTCTGCAGCGAGGCCACGGATCGAGAGAGCTTTTGATTGGTGGAGCGGATCGTTGCAGTATTTTTTTGGATGTCGGCTATTTCGGCGAGGTAGAAGTCTTCACTGCTCGCATACTGGGCTTTTTTCTCGGCAACTTTTGCGCCGTACATGTACCCGGCAAATCCGCCCGCGGTGGCCCCGACAACGCCGCCCGCAATGGCACCCGCGATTATTCCCTCGGTTCCTTGGCCGCTCGCAGCGCCCAACAAAGCACCAGCTCCGGCACCCAAGATTCCACCGGCAACGGCACCAAGCCCTGCACCCTGAGCCTTGGTTGTATCTTGGTCTGTTGCGCAACCGGGCAACGCGAGCGAACAAATAATCACAATGGCAATAGACCTACAGATATTTTGGTGGGAAAGCATAAGAAATCTTTACTTATCAATTTTGTGGGATAATCGCAAGCCAAATCGGCTTGATACTGCCGCCCCACTCAGTTCCGAGGGCCCGGAATAACGGAAATCTGAAGGCCTTTCTCATTGTAAGTGTGGATGAAATTGCCGCGCCTAATGCTCACCGTCGACTGAGTGAATCCGGCAATACCGTCCCCGGCACTAATCGTGAAAAGCTGCAACCCTTTCGCGTCGTAGGCGTAGGCGAAATTGCCTCTTTGCACCACGTTAGCAACTTGTCATTGGTTAAGCAACAGTTTTTCTGTAAAAGTTAAATTGGGTGATGTGATTGGTTGAGAGTGGTGCTGGTTATTTGAGGAGTGTGGGGTTGAGGTAAGCTTTGGAGGTTTCCCAAGCCTCGGAGATTTCCA
>Ga0247833_1002789_pt1 | contig 24857 bp, 24 predicted proteins | sample LaCruzMarch2015__7_FD_187117 | JGI IMG/M metagenome (GOLD analysis project Ga0247833, IMG submission 187117) | Freshwater microbial communities from meromictic Lake La Cruz, Castile-La Mancha, Spain - LaCruzMarch2015_8m | ecosystem: Environmental > Aquatic > Freshwater > Lake | place: Spain... | reverse complement strand
TTCGGCGGTAGCACGTTGCAGCAAAGCCTGGGTTTCTGCCAGCTTGGCGGCAAAGTCAGGGCTGGCCTTGGCGTGCAGCTCTGTGGCTTTTAGCGGAGCGTTGCGGGAGGAAATCAGGCTGGAAGTCATGGTGTGTCTTTTGTAGGAGCCCACCCCGTGGGCGATGGTGGGTTGTCCTTCGCAGGGGACATCGCCCACGGGGTGGGCTCCTACAAGGATGTGCGTCGGCGGGTTGGTTTTGTTGAAAGTCCTGTGGCCGATGACCTCAGGCGGCTTTCGCAAATTGGGGTTTCGTTTCGACAGCCGAGCCTTGGTAAAACCCGGCAAAGCGCACAAACTGGCGCTGCGCTGCCGAGGCGTCCACGCCCTCGCGCAGCACGGCCACGTCAAAACCGGTGCGCTGCATCTGCACCAGCTGGTCGATCAGCACATCGCCGGTGGCTCGCAACTCGCCCACAAAGCCCAAGCGGCGGCGCAGCAAAAAGGCCTGACTGTAGGCGCGGCCGTCTGTGAATTTGGGGAACTGCAGATCAATGCGCGTGATGCCATTCAGGTCGAGTGTGCGGGGATCGGCGTCGTTGGCCAGTGTGACGAGCGCAGGCGATGCAACAGCTTTGTGTTCTTGGGCAGAAATGATTTTCATGGTCGTTTTGTCTTTGTGTAGGAGCCCATCCTGTGGGCGATGGTTTCGCAAAATCGCCCACGGGGTGGGCTCCTACAAGAGGGCTTCAGATGGTGGTTTCCTCGGCGGGGTGACGGGCGGTGTTGGCGGCGGCTTTGAACGGCTCTTGCCCCACGCGGCGCAGGGTGTCGATGAAAGCTTCGGCCTTGTGGCCCTGGCTGGTGCGCAGGGCCTTGTAGGTGTCCAAAATCGCTTCGATCACGTCGGGCACTTCAAACGAAGAGAACGAGGGACCGACCACCTTGCCCGCCACAGTGGGGCCTGACAGGTCTTTGCCGTCCGAGCCGCCCAGCGTGACCTGGTACCACTCCTTGCCGTCTTTGTCCACGCCCAGAATGCCGATGTGGCCCGAGTGGTGGTGACCGCAGGAGTTGATGCAGCCGCTGATGTGAAAGTCGATGTGACCCAGGTCGTTCAGCTCATCCAAGTCTTGGTAGCGTTCGGTGATGGCGGCGGCCAAAGGCAGCGAGCGGGCATTGGCCAAAGCGCAGTAATCGCCGCCGGGGCAGGCGATCATGTCGGTCAGCAAACCGATGTTGGGCTGGGCCAGGCCCAAGGCCTTGGCCTCAAGCCACAGGGCGTGCAGCTGGTCCAGGCGCACCCAGGGCAGCACCAGGTTTTGGGTGTGGGTCACGCGGGCTTCGCCACCGGAGTATTTGGCCACCAGTGCAGCAGCGGCATCGAGCTGGTCGGCGGTGGCGTCGCCCGGTGCCTGGCCCACGCGCTTGAAGGACAAACTTACGGCGCGCAGGGCCGGGTTCTGGTGGGGCTTGACGTTTTGTGCGATCCAGCGGGCAAAGGCGGGCGTTTTGGCGGCTTCGATGCTGACATCGGCTTCGGCTTTAGCTGCCCACTCACCCTGATCTGAAGGCAGGTTAAGCGCCGGAGCCGCAAAGCAGGCGGCCACGCGGTCGAATTCGGCTTGCGGGATGGTGTGCAGCCCGCCGTCCTTGACCAGAATGTCCTGGTACTCGGCTTCGACTTCGTCAAAATAGCGCTGGCCTTCGGCCTTGACCAAAATCTTGATGCGCGCCTTGTACAGGTTGTCGCGGCGACCCCAGCGGTTGTACACACGGATCACGGCTTCGAGGTAATTCATGATCTGGTTCCAGGGCAGGAACTCGCGGATCTGCGTGCCCACCACAGGCGTGCGACCCATGCCGCCACCCACCAGCACCTTGAAGCCCACTTCGCCTGTGGCGTTCTTCACCATTTGCAGGCCCACGTCGTGCCAGCCAATCGCGGCGCGGTCTTCTTCAGCGCCCGTGATGGCGATCTTGAATTTGCGGGGCAAAAAGGCGAACTCGGGGTGCAGCGTGCTCCACTGGCGGATCAGCTCGGCATAAGGCCGGGGATCCACCACTTCGTCCACCGCCACACCGGCCAGCTCGTCGGTGGTGGTGTTGCGGATGCAGTTGCCGCTGGTCTGGATGCCGTGCAGGTTGACCGTGGCCAAGAGGTCCATCACGTCGGCCGATTTGGAGAGGGGAATCCAGTTGAACTGCACGTTTTGGCGGGTGGTGAAGTGGCCGTAGTTGGTGGTCAGCTTGGGCGAAACTTTGGATGAAGGCCAGTCAATTTTGTCTTGCGTGGCCTGGGCTTCGGCCAGCAGGGCGGCGTCGGGCGTGTCGTACTCGCGGGCAATTTGGGCCAGCACTTTGAGCTGGGGTGCCGAGATTTCGCCGTAGGGCACGGCCACGCGCAGCATGGGCGCATAGCGCTGCACGTACCAGCCGTTTTGCAGGCGCAGGGGCTTGAACTGATCGCCTGTCAGCTGTCCCGCTTCAAAGCGCTCGAGTTGGTCACGGTGTTGTGCAGCGCGGGCTCGCACGAACTGTTTGTCAAATTCGGTGTACTGGTACATAAGAATATCTCAGATCAAAACAAGTTTGGTGCCAGCCCAGGCCAGCAAGACGGAAAGCAAGGAGCGGATCACGCGATCCGGCGTGTGTTGGGTCAGGCGCGAGCCCAGCCATATGCCGGGCAGCGAGCCCACCAGCAACTTGGCCAGCAAGGCCCAATCGACCGAACCCATGGAGGCGTGGCCCAAGCCCGCCACCAAGGTGAGCGGCACGGCATAAGCGATGTCAGCCGCCACGATGCGTGGCAGGGGCAGCATGGGATAGAGCAAGAGCAGCACGGTGACACCAATGGCGCCCGCGCCCACCGAGGTGAGGGTGACCAAGATGCCGATCAGAGCGCCAAACAGCACCGGCAGGCTCCAGTGGCGGGGGGTGATGGCGCGTGCTTCGTCGGCGGCGGCCAGGTGGCGGGGCACTTGCTTGCCACGCACCGCCTTGTAAAGCATGGCGCCGGCCGTCAGCAGCAAGGCCACACCCAATGTGGTGGTCATCAGCGACTGCACCTCAGGGGAAGCCGGTCCCACCCAGTGCAAAAAGCCCAGGGTGACCAAGCAGGCCGGAATGCTGCCCGCACTGAGCAAGCCCACCACACGCCAGGGCACGATGCGCTGGCGGGCAAAGCTGATGGTGCCGCCCAGTTTTGTGAAAGCCGCAAACAGCAAGTCGGTGCCTACAGCCATGTAGGGCTTCACGCCAAAGAAAAAAATCAAGAGCGGCGTCATCAAGGACCCGCCGCCCACCCCCGTCAGGCCCACGATGGTGCCCACGAAAAAACCTGCAAAGACATAAGCCAAATCAACCATGGGGGCGACTTTAAGGGGGCTTTATGCCAAAACAAACGATTTTTTAGTTGGGCATATATTCTTTTGTCTTATATGAGTGGTGTCGGACTCTGGCTCAGTGTTCGCTGCGTTGGAAGGTTCGAAAGGGGTTGAATCCGGTGAGCAATGCCGAGGCGATCAAGATGAGCAGCACGCCAGGCAGCAGACCGGCCGTGAGGGGTTCGTCCAAAAACAAGGCCCCCCAAGACACACCGAAAAGGGGAATCAAAAAAGCCGAAGAGGTGGAGGCGCTGGCCGGGATCTCGCGCATCAGGCGCATGCTGATCCAGTAGGTGAAGCCCGAGGTGAACGCGCCCAGCACCAGCAAAGCCAGCAGCGCGGGCATGCCCACCGCCTGGCTGGGGGCGGTGGCAACTGCAGCGGGCACCAGCACCAGTGCGCTGGTCAGGTGCACCACCGCCGAGGCGGGCAGCGCGTGGTGGGCCAGGGTGGCACGCTTCATGAAGATGGCTCCAAAGCCATAACAGCCAGCGGCCGCCACGCAGGCCAAGGCGGCCAGCACCACGTCCAGGTCCGGGTTCACCGGCCCCAAACCCAGCAACAAGGTCACGCCCAGAAAGCCGAGCACACAACCGACCCCTTTGCTGGGCGTGAAGCGTTCTTGGGCCCACATCACCCCAGCCAAGACGCCGAACATGGGGGCGGTGGCGTTGAGAACGGCCGAATACCCGGCAGGCAAGACCAGTCCGGCCCAGTTGTACAAAATAAAGGGCACCACCAGCGTCAATATGCCCAGCCCGGTGAGCGATCGCCAATGCGCGCGGGCGGGCCAGGCTTGGCGCGTCCAGCGCATGATGGCGCTGAGCACCAGCGCCGCCAGGGTACAACGCAGGCAAGCCATGGCAATGGGACCAAAAGCCGGGACGGCCACGCGGATGAGCGGAAACGAACCACCCCAAACGGCAGACAAAAGAACAAGTTGGGTGAATTGGCGTCCGTTCATGGCGAGGCCATTATCAGCCGGCATCCAGCGGCCTTGCTCGAGGGGCATGGACTTTTCAAGAGCCCTACGGTGCAGTCCTCACACTTTCCGCCAAGACATCGGAGACCCTGCGCACCTGAATCTGGGGCGGCAGGTTTTCCCGAACCTTGTAGTTTTGTGCCCGCTCCTGTGATCGGAAGGGTCCTGTGATCACCACAAACTGGCCAACCGGGGAGGCGCTCTTGCGCATGAGCACGCGCGCATTGGCCAGTTCGTTTCGTGTTTGGATCAGGCTTTGGGCCTGCGCGGCGGTTCGAAACGCGCCATGCTCCAGGACAAAAAACTCTGGCGATTGCAGGGCCAGCCACCGCACGCCCCGCAGGGCGATGGCCGGCACTTCGTTGCGGGTGTCCGCGGCATCAGACGCTTGCGGCATGGCGGCGGATTCTGCCGCAACGGCGGACGCCACAAGGTCTTTGGGTTGACTTGGCAATGTATCAAGCGAAGGTGCCGAAGCCGCTGGCCTTGTAGCCTCAGACCGCTTGTCCGCCTGGGAGGGGGCGGCTTTGGGGTCTAAAAAGTGGAGCGCCGTGCCCCATGCGCCCAAGCCCAACAGGGCCGCCAAGCTCAGCCAGGCCAGACGCTTAAACGGCTGTTTGGATGCGGGGCTCGAGGCCGCTTCGGTCGCGAGGGGGATAGATGCCAGGGTGAGGGGCTCAACCATCCACTGAGGGTTGGGCTCGGAGAGGTTCATGCCCGCGATGGCCGCATTGTTGTGTTCACCCGAGGGATTAAGGCCAAGCAGAACCCAGCGCCAACGCAGGCCGGGCAGGTGCTGCGTGAGTTCCTGCAACATCTGAACATCCGAAGCGGACAGCTCTTCGGCGTTGGTGATGATGGAGATTTGCCTCGGCAAAGAGGCTGACGATGGCGTTTGCATCGCCTGTTTCAACCCCAGCTGGGCAATGCCTTGGTTGATGTGGCTGAGCAAAGCCAGGCGTTGTTGACCTGTGAAGTGTTCTACCGCAACAGCTGGGGCCTCTGCGCGCCACAAGGTTTGCAAGGCGTGCTTTGCACGCAATATGGCCTCGTTGTCCTGACGCCAAATGATCAGGTTTTGATCATCCTTTAAAACGACTTGGCCCAGAGCTTCCAACGCAGATTCTGGTTCTTTCGGCTGGAATGAGGCTGGTGGGTTGGGGTGAGACGGACCAAGGAGCATTGGAAACTGAATGTTGCGAAATGGATGGCTCATTAAACACCAAGCAAGCCCAAAGCTTTGTCGCCAAAGCTGTGGGCTTGTCACCCAAGAAGGCGCACACCCATCGACAGGGATCTGGTTCAGTAGGGCAGGGGGGCTGCGCCAGCGGGCACGCCCCAATGCCCCGCCTGGCTGGCATGCCAGAACTCGGCAAAGGGACTGGGCAGCGTGTGTGGCTCAGACGGCTGACGCAAGAGTTGATCGGGTGCCAGCGTGTCAATGCTGGAGGCCAGGGTACGGGCCTGTCCCTCGGCATTGCGGCCCATGAGGTGTTGCGCCGTGATGTCGCCCGGTTTTTGCAAACCTGCAGCGCCCACCAAGTCGGCCAGTGCGTGCAATGTGTTGGCATGGAAGTAATACACCCGCTCGGCCTTGTCGGTCACCACGATGGCGCGTTGGCGCACCGGGTCTTGCGTGGCCACACCCGTGGGGCAGTGGTCGGTGTGGCAGCTGCGTGACTGGATGCAGCCCAGGGCAAACATGAAACCCCGCGCCGAATTGCACCAATCGGCCCCCAGCGCCAGGCAGCGCGCGATGTCAAAGGCCGAAATCACCTTACCTGCTGCGCCTATCCTGATCCGATCGCGCAGGCCCGCCCCCACCAAACTGTTGTGCACCAGGCGCAGCCCATCGCGCAGCGGCATGCCCACATGGTCGGCAAACTCGATTGGCGCTGCGCCCGTGCCGCCTTCGGCGCCATCGACCACGATGAAATCCGGTGTTTGGCCGGTTTCCACCATGGCTTTGACCACCGAAAACCATTCAGCGGGATGGCCCACACACAGCTTGATGCCCACGGGCTTGCCGCCGGAGAGTTCGCGCAGTTGTGCTATGAAAGCCAGCATCTCCACCGGCGTGCTGAAGGCCGAGTGCCTGGCCGGGGACACGCAGTCCTGGCCCATGGGCACACCGCGCGCTTCGGCAATCTCTGCGCTGACTTTGGCTTTGGGCAAGACGCCGCCATGGCCCGGCTTGGCCCCTTGTGAGATTTTCAGCTCGATCATCTTGACCTGGGGCGAGCGGGCTTGCTCGGCAAAGCGCACTGGGTCAAAGCGGCCCTCCGGTGTGCGGCAACCAAAATATCCCGAGGCTATTTGCCAAATCAGATCGCCCCCGGGTTCGCGGTGGTGCCGGGAGATGCTGCCCTCGCCGGTGTCGTGGGCGAATTGCCCCATGGCCGCACCCTTGTTCAGGGCCTTGACGGCATTGGGCGACAAGGCCCCAAAGCTCATGCCGGAAATGTTGAGCAACGACAACGCGTAAGGCTGCTGGCATTGGTGTGCGCCCACCGTGACCCTGAAGCTGGCCGGGTCCAGGTGAGTCGGTTGCATCGAATGCGTGATCCACTCGGTTTGCGCGTTGTACATGTCCTTGATGCTGCCAAAGCCGCGCTTGTCGTTTTGCACCTTGGAGCGGGCGTAGACCATGGCGCGTTGGCTTCGTGAGAAGGGCAGTTTTTCCTCGTCGTCCTCCAGAAAATACTGCCGGATTTCCGGTCGGATGTACTCTAGCCCATAACGGATGCGACCCGTGAGCGGGTAGTTGCGCCGCACCGCCTGTCGGGTTTGGGCGTAATCTATGCAGCCCAGCACAAACAGCAGTCCAAAACCACAGCTGAACCAGATCGAATAGGGCAGTGTCACCAGCGCGGCGGGGGCCGTCACCAGCCAAGGCAAATACCTGGAAAAAGACGGCTGTGCCATGGAAGCTCCTGGAAAGTTAGCCGCTGGTCAGACCCGTCGGGGCCTTAGGAAGTGGCGATGAGCGCTGATATTGAATGATGTGGCTTACTTTGTACAGGGTATTGCTACAAATGAAATTGATACGGCCCCTTGAAACCTTGAGGACTGGTCAAGGGATAGTTCTTGTAGGAACCTCCCCCTGTGGGCGATGGGCGTGGCACACGCCCTGCAAAACATCGCCCACAGGGTGGGCTCCAACTCAAAAAAAATGCAAGCTGAAGTGGCTTGAAATCCCGCCCTTTAAACGGACGCAAAACGCTCGGCCGCCAAGTGTTTGGCCAAAGCCTCGGACAAGGGCAGGGCTTCCTGGTTCATCCAGGCGGCGGTAAGTTCGCCGCACAGCACGGCCAGGCTGATGCCGCGTGCGCCCATCCCCGTGCTCAGACACAGGCCCGGCAGGCGCAGACGGTCGATGGGCCCGACCGCCGGCAAGCGGTTGGGCAAGGTGCAGCGCAATCCAGCCCAGCCGTGGACTCGGTCCGGCCCGAATTGGTTGGCCATGGCCTTACCCAAGGCCGGCAAGAGCGTGGCTAAGCGCAGCCGGTTGGCGAGGTGGTCCTCTGCCCGCACGGGCGAGTGCGAGCAGTCGCGCTCAAAAGTGGCGCCAATGAACCAGCCGGGTGGCCCCTCGGGCGTGGCCACGCCGCTGATGAAGCTGCCGTGGCCGTTGACCGGAAAAGGTGGCAGCCGCTGGCGCTGGGCCTCGGTCAAGTCGGCCATGAGGCCAAAGCTGACTTGCCCGCGCAGAGGATTCAAAGGCACCGCGAAGCCGGGCAAGGGCTGCAGTAAAGACAAGCTGTCAAAAGCGCTGGCCACCACCAGCCAAGGCGCTTGGGCCAAGGTGTGCCCCTGCGCGTTCAGCACGCCCCAAGTCTGGTCGCGCCGTTCGATGGTGTGCACGGCTTGCGACCACCACACCTGCACGCCCGGCGTTCGCAGCTGCGCTGCTACCAGTTGCCGGGGCCGGACCCAGCCCGCCTGCTCATGCCAGAGCGCGGGCGTATCGGGCGGCAGGCCCGCGGCAGCGATTTGCGCCGCGCTGGCCGGGGCGCTGTGGTGATCGGAGGTGTTAGAGGGCAGACGACGTTTGCCCGCGAGGTTGTGTTCCAGAACGCCGGTCTGCGCCCAATCGGTACCGCTTTGCAGCAGGGCCTGTGCGCGTTGCAGCGTGGCCTGCACCCCCGCACGCGTGATGCGCGAGAGCACGTTGTCGTCAGGTGAAACGTGGGGGGCGGCCAAGCCCGCAGGCAGGCCCGATGCGCCGGCCCCCACCCCAAGGGCCTGGTCAAGCACCGTGACCGACCAGCCGCGCACGGCCAAGCTGTGCGCTACGGCTGACCCTGACAGGCCGGCACCGATCACCAGGGCTTGGCGTGTTGCGGGTGGCGAACTCTGGCTTGAAGCGGACAAAGAGTGCAAGCAAGACTCGCTGGATGGGAGGTTTGGCGTTGAGCTTTTGGTGTGAAATGCAAAGGCACTGCGAGCAACGCCCAAAGCTCAAAGCTCAAAGCTCAAAGCTCAACTTGCTGCAGGGGGCACGTAGCCTTGGGCCGCGTCTGCGCCATCACCGAAGAAATGGTTTTCCATTTGGCGCGCCAGGTATTGGCGGGCACGCAAATCGGCCAGGTTCAGGCGGTTTTCATTGACCAGCATGGTCTGGTGCTTGAGCCAGTCGGCCCAGGCCTGCTTGCTCACGCCTTCCCAAATGCGCTTGCCCAGCTCGCCGGGGTAGGGCGGAAAATCCAGACCCTCTGCTTCTTTGCCGAGTTTGATGCATTGAACGTTGCGTGCCATGGTGATTGTCAGCCTTGATGTATCTTAAGAAGCGCTGGTTATACGGATATAGAATTTCCGTATTTCCAGTTGGAAGCGGTTCACACGAAAATACGGGTTGTTGGTGCAACAGCAACGTGTTTTTTGTGGACTTGCAGGCCGCAACTGTAGCAAGTTTTCAGCATCCCCCCAGGGCTTTGGGTCTCTTGACTCCCCACACACAGCAACACCAAATGAGTGCATTTCTTGAAGAACGCGTTTTGAGCGTTCACCACTGGACCGACCGCCTGTTCAGCTTCACCACCACCCGCGACCAAGCCCTGCGCTTCTCTAACGGGCACTTCACCATGATCGGCCTGCGCGGCGACAACGGCAAACCCCTGTTAAGGGCCTATTCCATTGCCAGTGCCAACTACGAAGAGTATTTGGAGTTTTTGAGCATCAAGGTGCCCGATGGCCCGCTGACCTCCAGGCTGCAGCACATCCAGGTGGGCGACACCATTGTGGTTGGCCGCAAGCCCACCGGCACCTTGCTCATCGATTATTTGCTGCCCGGCAAGAACCTGTACCTTGTGGGCACAGGCACCGGTCTGGCCCCGTTCATGAGCATCATCCGCGACCCCGAGACCTACGAGCGCTTTGAAAAAGTGATCCTGGTGCACGGCGTTCGCCAGGTCAACGAGCTGGCCTACCATGACTACATCACGCAAGAGTTGCCTGCCCACGAGTTTTTGGGCGAGATGGTGAGCCAGCAGCTGCTGTATTACCCTACCGTGACCCGCGAGCCCTACAAAAACCAGGGCCGCGTGACCGATCTCATCGAGAACGGCAAGCTCTTTGCCGATCTGGGCCTGCCCCCGCTCAACCCCGAGACCGACCGCGTCATGATTTGCGGCTCGCCTGAAATGCTCAAAGACCTCAAGCGCATTTGCGAAGAGCGCGGCCTGAAAGAAGGCAACACCAGCACGCCTGGCGCTTTTGTCATCGAGCGGGCTTTTGCAGACGCCTGAAGCCCGCAGGGCTTTGTGAAAGCGCTCGCATACACCTGAACCGACACGGGGGCACAATGCCCCCTTGTTTTTTGAAGAGACCCCATGAAACTGTCCGAGATTTTCCCCCAGCGCTGGATGCTGCTGATCGCCTTGTCGGGCATCGGCATGCTGGTGTTTGGCCTTTATTTGCAACACGTCGTGGGCCTGAACCCTTGCCCCATGTGCATCGTTCAGCGCTATGCCCTGATCGGCGTGGTTGTGCTGGCCTTGGTCGGCTGGCGCTTGCGTGGCTGGGCCTTGACTGCGTCGGGTTTGCTGTTGACGCTCTCGGCCGGTTTTGGTGCTTTCACGGCGGCTCGCCAAAGCTGGTTGCAGTGGTATCCGCCCGAAGTCGTGACTTGCGGGCGCGACTTTTACGGCATGGTCGAAAACTTCCCGCTCAACCGCGCCATCCCCATGATCTTCAAAGGCAGCGGCGACTGCAGCAAGATCGATTGGGTCTTTTTGGGCGGCACCATCGCCAACTGGTCCTTCGTCTGTTTTGTGCTGTTTGGCCTCTTGGGTTTGTGGGTGGCCATCCAGTCCCGCCGTTCGGCTCAGGCCGCATAACTGAGCGGCACCGCTGTGGTGAATTTGAGCTCTTCCATGGCAAAGCTGGAGCTCACATCGGACAGCGGAACCGCCTGAATGAGCCGCTTGTACACCAAGTCATAAGCGGCAATGTCGGGCACCACCACTTTGAGCAGGTAGTCCACATCGCCGCTCATGCGGTGGGCCTCGACGATTTCGGCAATGCCGTGCACCGCAGCGCGGAACTTTTCCAGCCAGGGCACATCGTGCTCTCGTGTGCGCACCGACACAAACACCGTCACGCCCAGGTTCACCTGGTGCCGGTCCACCAGGGCCACTTGCCGCGCCAAAATGCCCAACTCCTTGAGCCGCTGCACCCGCCGCCAGCAGGGCGTGGGTGTCAGGTGCACGGCGGCGGCCAACTCGTTGACGGGCCAGTCGCTGCGGGCCTGCAACAGGTCGAGGATTTTCCGGTCAATGGCATCGAGTTTGTGCTTCATGGCCAGATTGTAGAAAAGCATTCCAAAAATAGAATATTTCGAGGCAAAAAAAGCAATTGCATGCTGTCTGTTTGGTGGCAAACTTCTGTTTTCAATCGACAAATATGGATAGCATGAAAAAAATCGGTCTGATCGGGGGCATGAGCTGGGAGTCCACCGCCCTGTATTACCAACACATCAACCGCGAGGTGGCGCGACGCCGGGGTGGTCTGCATTCGGCCCCTTTGCAATTGGTCAGCCTGAATTTTCAGGAAATTGCCGACCTGCAAAAGCAGGGCGACTGGGCGCGCATGACCGAGATCTTGCAAACGGCGGCCCGCCAGCTCGAGCACAGCGGGGCCGAGGCCTTGCTCATTTGCACCAACACCATGCACCGCATCGCGCCGCAAGTGCAAGCGGCCGCCGCTGTGCCTTTGCTCCACATTGCCGACGCCACGGCCGACGCCGTGCTGGCCGCCGGTTTGAGCCAAGTGGGCTTGCTGGGCACCCGCTTCACCATGGAGCAAGCCTTCATGCGTGACCACCTGGCCGCACGCGGCATCCAGTGCCTGGTGCCCGAGGAGGCGGGGCGTGCCGAGGTGCACCGCATCATTTTTGAAGAACTCTGCCGGGGCCAGGTCCTGGAGGCTTCGCGCCAGAACCTGATTGCGCAGGTGCAGCAGCTGGCCGCACTTGGCGCGCAAGGCGTGATCCTGGGCTGCACCGAACTGACCATGAGCCTGAAGCCTGGCGATGGGGGCTTGCCCGGCTTTGACACCACGGCCTTGCACGCCATGGCTGCTGTGGATTTTTGCCTGTCTTGAGGTGCGCGCATGTGTCAACTGATGGGCATGAGCTGCAACAAACCTGCGGCCACCACCTTTTCATTCACTGGTTTCTCGGCCCGAGGCGGCTTGACCTCTGACCACATTGACGGCTGGGGCATCGCTTTTTACGACGGCAAAGGCTGCCGGGTTTTTCAGGACGACCAACCGGCCAGCCATTCCCCTTTGGCCGATTACGTCAGGCGCCACCCCATCAAGTCCAAAGTGGTGGTGGCGCATGTACGCAAAGCCACACAAGGGGATGTGCAGTCGGCCAACTGCCACCCATTTCAACGCGAATGGCTGGGCCGCACCTGGGTGTTTGCGCACAACGGCGACTTGCGCGACTTCCAGGCCCCCAGCGGCTGCCAGGACATGCCAGTGGGCAGCACCGACAGCGAGCGCGCGTTTTGCGCCATCATGAGCCACTTGCGCCGCCACTTCAAAGACCGCCTGCAACCGCCCGAATGGCCCGAGCTGGCCCCGGTGCTGGCCCGCATCACCTCCGAGCTGGCGGGGTATGGCAACTTCAACATGCTGCTCAGCGACGGCCACGCCCTGTACGCCCATTGCTCCACCAAGCTGCACCTGCTGACCCGGCATCACCCCTTTCCCCATGCGCGCTTGGTCGACCGCGACATGAGTCTGGACCTGGGGCCGCTGAACGCCGAAGGCGACATCATGAGCTTGCTGGCCACCGAACCCTTGACGCTGGACGAGCCCTGGCAAGCTTTGCGCACGGGCGAGTTTGTCGCGGTGGTGGGTGGCCAGGTGGTTTGGCAAGAGGTTCACTCCGGCACGCGGGCTTTCCCTGTGGCCTTGCCGATCACGGGACTGCGGGAGTCAACCCCCGCTTGAAGAGCTGACGAGCGGGCTTGTTGACCTGATGAGCGGGCACGAAGTCCTGGCCAGCGGACATGTGGCCCGGCGGCCCTGTGGTCATTCGCGGTGACAATACCGGCACTTCTTGATGCCTCTGCATGTCTGCCCCTGTTCACACCCTCGTTAGCCCTTCGGTTGACTCACCCATTCCACCGCCCGTGCCCCATGTGGTGCTGGTCATCACCAAAGGCGAAGCCGGTGGTGCGCAGACGCATGTGCTGGAGCTGTGCCGCGCCCTGCAAGGCCAGGTGCGCTTCACAGTGGTAATTGGCGGTAACGACACACACAGCGTGCTGGGCCAGGCCCTGGGTGATTTGGGCATCGCGGTGCTGGCGCTGCCAAGCCTGCAAAACTCGCTTAATCCCCTCAAGGTGATCACTTCGGTGCGGGTCTTGCTGGCGCATTTGCGCGTGCTGCAGCCCGATGTCATCCACGCGCACAGCGCTGTGGCGGGGGTGATCGCACGCCTGGCAGGCAAGGTCCGGCAAATTCCGGTGGTCTACACGGTGCACGGCTTTGGCTTCAAGCCGCAAGCGCCTTGGCTGATCCGCACCAACGCCTGGCTGGCCGAGGCCGTGCTGGCCGCCTGGACCACGCGCATGGTCTGCGTGTCGGCCTATGAAAAACAATTGGCCACGCGATTGCCCATGCCGCCCGAGCGGGTGAGCGTGGTGCACAACGCGCTGGCCGATGTGCCCTGGCGCAGTGACATGGGCGCCCAGCCGCCGTGCCTGGTCATGGTGGCGCGAATGGCCGCGCCCAAGCGGCCCGATGTTTTGATCGAGGCCTTGGCCCTGCTGGCACCACTTGGCCTGCAGCCCCCAACCCGGATTTTGGGGGGTGGGCCGGACCTGGCACGCCACCAACAAGCCGCCGCCCAAATGCCGCACATCTGTCTGGAGGGCGACGTGAGCGACGTGGCCCAGCGCCTGGCGCAGCACCAGATTTTTGTGCTCTTGTCCGACCACGAGGGCCTGCCGATCTCCATTCTGGAGGCCATGCGCGCGGGCATGGCGATTGTGGCTACGCGCTTGCCCGGCATTGAAGAAATGCTCACGCACAAGGAAAGCGCCTGGCTGGTGCCCAACAGCCCACAGGCCGTGGCCGATGCGCTGCAGACCCTGCTGGCCGATGCGCCCTTGCGACAGCGTTTGGGCCAAGCTGCACGCGCGCGCTACGAGGCGCAGTTTCAGCCCCGGGCCATGGCCGAGCAGGTGCTGGCCATTTACCGACAAGCCCCCTTGATGGACACCGCCCGCTGGCCCATGACGCGCCCGCGCCGACACACCCAGCAACTGGCCTCGCAGCAAGCGCACCGCCAAAGCGCCCACCTGGTCTGGAGCCTGCTGGGCTTGGCGATGATCGGCCTGGCCTACGCCATCAGCCAGGCGCTGATAGCCAGTGGCCTGGCTACGGTGGACTTTGGCCGCACCGTGCTGGCCAGCCTGGTGCCCTATGCGCTGGCGGCGCACCTGTTGTACCGGGGGGCGCACATGCCTGCGGCCGAGCGCGGCCCCTTGTTGCTAGTCACCACCGGCTTGCCGTTTTGGCTCACGCCCCTGGCTTTTGCCTTGCTGCAGCAGCCCTATTCACGCGGCGCTTTGCTCTTGACCTATGTGCTGTGCACCTTCTGGTTTTGGCTGGCCGACCAGTGGTTTTTGCGGCACCGGCCTTGGCGGCTGGTGTACCAGGACCCGCGTGTGCCCGGCCTGTTGGCCCCTTGGCTGCCCGCGCCCGACGGCCAGGGTTCACCGCGCATCCGCTTGCTGCCCTGGCCCGAACAGGGCATGCCGCCTGGCGCAGCGCTGGCGTGTGACGGCGCGGTCGTGCCTTCAGCACCTCCCAGCCCCGAGCGCCACCGCTTTTTGACCGCGCTCAAGCTGCAGCACATCCGCCTGTACAGCCCCGAATCGTTGCAGCAAAGCCTGACTGGGCGCATGTCGAACGAGACCTTGCAAAACGAGCTGTGGCAAACCGATGGCAACCCGGCTTACGACTTGGCCAAGCGCCTCATCGACGTGAGCGTGGTGCTGGCCCTGCTGCCGCTGTGGTTGCCGTTGGCGCTCTTGGTGGCGGTGGGTGTCAAGATCGATTCGCCAGGCCCGGCCCTGTTCAGCCAGCGGCGCACCGGCATGCACGGTCAAAGTTTCCGAATCTGGAAGTTCCGCAGCATGCGCCACGAAACGCAACTTAGCCCCCAGTTCGCACAGGCCAACGACCCGCGCATCACGCGCTTTGGGCATTGGATTCGCCGCACCCGGCTCGATGAAATTCCGCAGCTGTTCAACGTGCTGATGGGGCACATGAGCCTGATCGGCCCACGCCCCGAGCAAGACGGTTTTGTGCAGCAGTTTGCCGAGCAAATGCCCAGCTACCCCTACCGACACCTGGTGCGCCCCGGCCTGACCGGCTGGGCCCAGGTGCAGCAAGGCTATGCGGCCAGTGCCGATGAAACCGCCATCAAACTCAGCTACGACCTTTACTACATCACGCACTACAGTCTGGCCATGGACTTGCTGATCGTGTTCAAAACCATCCAGACCGTGCTGACCGGTCGCGGTGCGCGCTGAGCCTGCCCATGTCAAGCCCTCGCCACCTCTTGTTGTTGACCGAAGAGTCCGGTGTGGGCGGGGTACAGACCACGCTGCATTGGCTCGAATCGGGCCTGGCCGAGCGCGGCTGGCAAGTCACGCGGCTGCCGGTGCGCCAGGGTCGGCCATCATTGTGGGCCTGCTGGCAGGCGGCGCGGCGGGCGCAGGTGCTGGTGGCCTCCAACAACTTCAGGCCGGCCTATGCGGCGGTGGCCCTGGCTTGGCTGGCCCGCAGGCCCAGCGTGGTTTGGGTCCACGGCCCTTTGCATGAGGTGCTGCAGCAGGCCGGGGCTTCCCCCCTCAAAACGGCCTGGCTGCGCACGGTGTACCAAAGGGCCAGCCAACTGGTGTTCGCCTCTCAGACCTCGTATGACAGCCTGCTGCGCGTGATGGCGGGTGCCCAGTGTGCAGCCCCTCAAAACCTGAGCGTGATCCGCAACCCAGCGGTCTTGCCCGGTGCGGGCCAAAATGACGCCGCCATGACTGCCACCGAGGTCATGGCGCTAGGCTTTGTCGGCCGTTTGTCCTCCGAAAAACAGCCTTTGCAATTGCTGCCCATGCTGCGCCTTTTGCCTGCCGCTTGCCAACTGCATGTGGTAGGCGATGGCGAGTTGATGGGCGCGATGCGCAGCGCCGGACAAGACCTGCTGGCCCAAGGCCGCTTGCACCTGCACGGCCAGCAAACCGTGAGCGCACAGACCTATCGGGCCTGGCGGGCCACGGTGCTGTGCTCGCGCTACGAGGGTTACCCCATGACGGCGCTGGAGTCGCTGGCCTGCGGCGTGCCCTGCGTGAGCACACCCATCCCCGCGATGCAGGAAATGCTGGGCACGCAGGCCCCGCTCTGGCTGGCGCGCGATGACAGCCCCGCCGCGCTGGCCCAGGCGGTACAGCGCTGCCTGGCGCAAGCGCCGGCCGAGCGGCAAGCGGCCATTGACCTGTTGCAACAACAGCACCGCCTAGAGGCCTTTGTGCAGGCCTGGGACCAAGTGCTCACTCGATTGCTGCAACGGAGAGGGAAGGGGCTAAAGCAAGGACCAAAGCAAGGGCCAAGGCAGGGCCATGTTGCGGTACAAACGGACGCATCGCGCGATGACACCTCCTCAGGAGGGCGGTCGTGATCACTGTCCACTTTGTGCACGGCGCCCGCTCTTATTTGCCTGAGTTGGCCGCTTACCAGGCCCATATCGAGCACCTGGGCCATGCCGTGCAGATGCACACCCAGGCCTACACCGTGCCTGAAGACGCCCAGGCCGTGTGGTGGATTTGCGGCCGCGTGCCTGCAGACCAAGCCCGACGCTTGAAAGGCGCGGTGCAGGTGCACGAATACGCATCGGCCAGCGTGGCCCCCCTGGCCTGGCTCAAGGACCGCGTCAAACAGTGGCAGCACCCGGTGCCCGACTTTCGGGTGTTCCAAAGCGAATGGGTGCGCCAGCGCATGGGCTTTGGCGACAACTCGCCTGGCGCTGTGCCCTACGCCTTGCGCGACATGGGCGTGCCCGACGCTTTTTTCACGGCGCAAGCGCTGCAGCCGCCCGAGTTTGATCTCGTCTATTTGGGTGAGATGAGCCGTTTATTGCACTTTGTGCCGCTGTTGCAAACCTTGGGGGAAGCGCGATTGAGTTTGCTGCTGGTGGGCGATGTGCCTGCGGCTTTGCAAGAGCGCCTGGCCACGCTGGGCCACATTCATAGCACCGGGCGTGTGCCGCAAGACCAGGTGCCTGCGCAACTGCTGCGAGCCCGTGCGGGCCTGAACCTGATGCCCGATGTGCTGCCGCTGTCTGAGCAAACGTCCACCAAGATGCTGGAGTACCTGGCGCTGGGCTTGCCTGTGATCAGCAACCCCTATGCCTGGGCGCAACGCACCGCGCTGGCCCATGCCGGGCGCGTGCAATTGCTGTACGTGCAGGCCACAGCCGCGCAATGGCAAGCGGCGGTGCAGGGCCTGCCCCCGCAGCAGACCGATCGCCAACACCTGCAGTCCTTGCGCTGGTCGCAGCAGTTGCAAGCTTTGCCGGTGTGGGCTGCCTTGTTCGGGGCTGGCAGATGAAGCCCTGGAAGCTGTTGCAGTCCTTGCCCCGCGCCACCGCACCCGCTGCCTTGGGCAGCCTGGTGTCGTTGGCAGCGCAAGGCTTTTTGGCGCTGGTGCTGTTTCGGTTGTTCAGCCCCGAAGAGGTGGGGGTGTTTGCTGCCACCAGCCAACTCGCCTTTTTCTGGGCCAGCCTGGCACTGGCGCAAAGCCCTTTGAGCCTGCTGGCCGAGCGCCACCAGGAGCCCCGCGCCGCCGCTCGCCGCGCCTGGCGGCAAAGCGCGTGGCGTCTGCTGTGGCTGGCCCCGGTGGCGGCGCTGGGTGCGTTCTGGTCGGGTTTGGACGATGCGGCGCACGTCTGGGCCTGGGCCGCTGCCTTGGGCCTTGCGCAGCTGAGCTGGCTGCTGGCGCAAAGCCTGACGTTGCGGGTGGGCAGCCGCTGGTCCGTGGGCCTGGTGCGCATGGTGCCGCCCGTGCTGGCCGCTGCTGCGGCGGTGCTGGGGGCTATGCTTTTTCCCGAACGTGGAGAGGGTCTCGAATTGCCCGTGCTTTTGGTGTCGGCCTGCTTGGGCTATCTGGCCGGGGCCGTGTGGATGCGGCTGGCTTTTCGGAGCGACTCTGTGGCTGACGCGGTGGGTGCCGCCGAAGCGGACAGCGGCTTGCGCACTGCCACGGCCGAAGCCCCGCAGTCTTCTGACCCGCGCAGCGCCCGGCTCAAGATGCTGCACACCCTCAGCGACGGCCTGGCCGCCACGGCGCTGGCGCTGAGCTGGCCAGCGCATTACGGCGCACAAGAGGCCGGCTGGCTGCTGGCGCTGCTGCGCATCCTGAGCTTCATCCCGGCGCTGGTGCACACGGCTTGGGCGCAGGTGGTGCTCAGCAGCGATACCAAGGTGCAGCTTCGGCCGATTCATGTGGCCTTTGGCGCGTCGGCGCTGGTATTGGGCATGGGGGCGTTGGTGTCAGCAGCGGTACTTTGGGGTTGGCTTGATGCGCGCTGGCAAGGCCTTTTGAACTGCGTTTGGCCGCTCGTTGCATGGCAAATGGCGGCCTGCTTCATGGCTGCTTTGGCGCATTTGCCGTTTCAAAAAGGCTTGGCGGCGACGTACTCGTGGCTGTGTGTTGGCATCAACGCGGTTTTTATCGCCTTGTGTCTGGGTGGATCTGCGGTCTTTGATTTCACCGCCAGCGCACACCTGGGCTGGATTTCTGCTTTCATGGTCCTGAGCCTTGGGGCTCTGGCGCTGTGGATCGCCCTGAGCCCGTTTCGCTATGCGGTGGTGCCCGGCAGTTCTGAAGCGCCTTGAACACAGGCTGCAGGCTTGGTCCAAGGCATGGTCTTGCTTTTTAAGCCCGGGGTCGCGCCACCACGATCACGTTGTCGGCCCACAACGGACGCCAGTTCGCCAGAGCCGACAGCACCTTGCCCTTGAAAGAGATGGTGGGGGCGATCTGGCAACTCCAAAATTGTTCGGGCGCATAGCCGCCCCTGCTCAGCAACTTGGCTGCGGTGAAGGGTGAATACCAGCACAAGTGGTCGGTGTTGATGCGCTCGACATTGCCCAAGCTGTTACGAAAGTTGCGCAGACTCAAGCCATTGGGCACCGAGACGATCAAGGGCACTTGAGGCATGACCTGAACAATGCGGCGCAAGAAAGCCACAGGCTCTTGCAGGTGCTCCAGCACATCGGGCAGCAGCACATGGGTGGGGGCAAACCTCACTGCCAGATCGGAAAACTCGGGTGAAAACACGTCCAGGCAGTGCAGGTCGGGTACGCCCAGGCCTTGTGCCAAGGCCACTGACTGAGCATCGATGTCCACGCCCAAACAAGACTGGCTGTGGGCGATGACATCGTCGTGTAGCCAAGTGCCTTGCGCGCGTTTGTCGGCAATCAGCGGACCATGGTCGGCAAAGCCCAGGTGCAGCACTCGCCCGCCTGCGATCAGACCGCTGAGCGTGGCGTTGCGGCCATGGGATTGAAATTGCAAGGGCAAGCATGAAGCCCGGTCGGCCTCGAATTGCCGATCGGTCAGCACATCCAACAGGTCAGAAACGGGTTTTTGAAGTGGCGACATAAAAAATTCAATAGGCGATGGAAGATTTTAAGCAGAGGCCGCGCGTGACGGGTTGGCGCTTTGCACCTGGAAAAACGGCAGGATCGAGCGCTTGTTCGGCACGCTCAAGCCGCTGCTCAGGCAACTGGTTATTCCAATTGGTGTGCACTGCAAAACACGCTCGATGAATTCAGGGATTGCTACAACCACGTCAGGCCCCATCCGAACCTGCACGGGATCACGCCAGCCGAACACTTTGCAGGGCTCTGGCCAACGGACCTCCGGCAAATACCGATCAAGAAAGTGACGCCAGTGCAAGCCTTGGCGTGTTTGATGCGCGGCTACTGGATCAGGAGGTAGGCCAGTCTGAGCCAGACTTCAAATCAACGCCAACAGCACTGTCCGCAAGGGGCAGGGGCAATGCCTGCGCGAGTGGCAGATTTTGTGCAAAAAGCAGGCACAGCGCAGTCAAAAAAGTGCAAAAACCCCATAAATGTCAGCCCCGAGAGACTGGTATTTGAAAAAAAGGGATTGAAATTCAAGGCCAAACGTGTTGTGGACACCTGGACATGACACCATCAGGGGATTAAATTGACTGTCAAGGTGATAGACGATCATCGTATTATCAAAGAAGGCGTTGACTAAATCGCTTGTAACAAAAGGGCTTCGGATGTGGAGAAGGTCTATGAGCAATCGAAAGATACCTGTGATGCAAAGCTTTTGAGCGCGCCTGGCGCAAATGCGCAAAACGCTGGTTAAATCCAAGCTCAATGCGAAACCATGTGCACCGCGCATTCGACCATTCGTCAACTAGGAGGATCCTGCATGACCATGCTTCAAATTGAATTGCCCGATGGCACCGCACAGGCGGCGCGCGCTGCGGGCCTGCTGACACCGCAGTCTCTAGACCGGCTGCTGACTGAGGCGCTGCGCAAGCGCGAAGCGGCCAATTCGCTGCTGTCCATTGCCGATCGCGTGGCCGACGCAGGCATTGCGCCCATGACCATGGAGGAAATCAATGCCGAAGTAAAGGCCGCGCGCGCTGAACGCGGGCCGTTGAACTAAACCCGATGCGCGCAGTTATTGATACGAACGTGCTGTTGTCGGCTTTGCTGTGGGGTGGCACACCGCGTGCACTGTTGGAGCATGTGCGCAATGGCGCGTTGACGCTGATCAGTAGTCCGGCACTTCTGGCAGAACTGGCTCGCGTGATTGACCGCCCCAAGTTCGATGTGATTTTGTTGCGCACCCATACGTCACGGGCGCAGACACTTGCCGAGGTACGGCTATTGGCGGAGGTCATTGATCCGCCGCCTCTGGCGCAGCCGGTGTGTCGAGACAAGGATGATGACGCGGTGTTGGCGCTGGCCCGTGCCGCGCAGGCCGATATCGTGATCTCAGGCGATGATGATTTGTTGTGCCTGGAAAACTTTGAGGGGATACCGATTTTGATGCCAGCGCAAGCGTTACAAAAGGTGCTGAAGTCGCTCTAGACAGCATTGATCCAAGCATTTCCCCAGGTGATCACCTTTGTTGCTTCTGCCTGGAAATAAGTCGCCGCCAGTAAAGCACCTGGTGTTGGCGCCGATCCAATATTGACCACCGGGGATGCGGCTAAAAACTTGGACTACCTGGAGGTAGTTCATGTATTCATACGAAGATCGAATCAAGGCTGTCCGGCTTTATCTGAAGCTAGGCAAGCGCCTGGGAGTCACCATCCGCCAGTTGGGTTATCCGACTAAGAACACTCTCATCGGCTGGTACCGGGAGTTCATTGCCAAGCAATCCCTTCGGGCTGGATACACCCGCGCACGGGATAGGTACACCGTTGTGCAAAAGCAGCACGCTGTTCAGCACTACCTGGACCATGGCCGCTGTATTGCGTTTACCTTGAGGGTGTTGGGTTATCCGAGCCGCGCAACTTTTTCAAAATGGCTTGACGAACGGCACCCTGATGTTCGCATGCGAATGGTGGGCCGCGCACCCAATGTGCAACATCCCATGGAGACCAAAAAGGCAGCCGTCCTCGAGTTGTGCATCCGAGACACCAGTGCCGAGGAAATTGCCAAGAAGGTCAAGGTATGCCGACCGACGCTGTACAACTGGAAGAACGAGCTACTCGGACCAGAGGCACCCGCATTGATAAAACGTCATCACGAATCCACTCCCGACCCGAATTCCCGCTCTCAAAGCGTCACCGAGCTGCAGCAGCAAGTCGACGCACTTGAGGGCAACATCCGGCGCTTGCAGCTTGAGCATGACCTATTGAAGAAGGCCAATGAACTTCTAAAAAAAGATCTGGGCGTCGCCCCTCAGCTCCTGGGGAACCGGGACAAGACGATGCTGGTTGACGCCCTGAAACACATTTACTCGCTTACAGAACTGTTGGCCGAACTGAAATTGGCACGCAGCTCTTACTTCTACCATTGCTCACGCCTGAGAATGCCGGACAAATATGCAGCCGCCCGAGTCGCCATGGCCGATATCTTTCATAGCAACTATCGTTGCTATGGTTATAGGCGGATCCGTTCGGCCCTGCTTCAACATCAATTGCACATTTCTGAGAAGGTCGTAGTACGCCTGATGAAGCAAGAGAGTTTGACTGCGACGGTCAACAAAAAGCGACGGTATGGCTCATACCTTGGTGAGATCAGCCCGGCTCCAGAAAACATCATCAATCGGGATTTCCAAGCTGCCATCCCAAACGAAAAGTGGCTGACGGACATCACGGAGTTTCAGATCCCCGCTGGCAAGGTGTACCTCTCGCCAATAGTCGATTGTTTCGACGGTCTGGTTGTAAGTTGGACGCTTGGCACCCGCCCTGATGCTGAGTTGGTCAATACGATGTTGGATACGGCCATCGAAACAGTGACTGTCAGTGAGAGCAGGCCTATTGTTCATTCAGATCGTGGCGCCCACTATCGCTGGCCCGGCTGGCTCTCGCGTATGAGTAATGCAAAGCTGGTTCGGTCTATGTCGCGTAAAGGATGTTCACCAGACAACGCCGCCTGTGAAGGATTTTTTGGGAGGTTGAAGACTGAGCTGTTCTATCCACGCGACTGGCAGGGCATCACCCTCGAGCAGTTCATCCAGAGCGTTGACGCCTATATTCGCTGGTATAACGAGAAGCGAATCAAAATGTCATTGGGGTCACTCAGTCCCATGCAATATCGAAAGAGCTTGGGACTTACGGCATAAACCAGTCCAAGAATTTAACTGCACCCCCAGATGGTCAGTTTTCGGTCGGCGGCAACATTACTACCTTCCCGCACAGAACTCATCTCACCCGCGGAGTTTTTGTCGCTTCTATTTGTCAACCCTGTTGTGCACGTCGAACTGCAGGAGATCGTAGGCATCTTGCTAGAACGCAGCTTGCTGGAACCACTTCCCCTTACAGGTGCACCGCATGACTGGGCACTCACTTTGCACGGCCGCTACACAAGAGCGGAGATTTTGTCTGCGGTGGGTTATCTGACGCCGATAGCTCGTCCACTTTCCGACAGTGGCTGTTTGCCGTTGACACAAGAAAAGATTGAAATTCTTTTTGTAACGCTTGATAAAAGTGAAGGATTTCAAGAGCGTGTGCAATACAAGGACTACGCTATCAGCCCCGAGATTTTCCACTGGCAAACACAAAATCGAGCCGGGCCTGACAACAATTCTGGAAGGCGCTACACAGAGAGCGGAACGAATGGCTGGAAGTTTCAATTGTTTGTCCGTGAAAACCGAGATTCCGCCTATGTGGCGGTGGGATCTGTACAGTTGGTATCCCATGATGGTGATCGTCCTATTTCAATTACATGGCGGCTTGAACAACCGTTAACGGCTGAGCTGTTTCGTAGGTTTAGCATATTGCGTGGTTGAGCCGCGCTACTGATCGAAAAGACAAGCTAAATTGGTCGAAACCGCCCGTATCTTTCGTGAGTTGCGGGCGAGTTAATTTCAATTGCTTTCAACAGTCCTTAAAACAACTAAGCTCAAACGGCAGTTGCAGGTAAATGTGAAACGCCGCCAATGTTTCGTTGTGCGTCCAGTCGGTGGATCGTGGCATGTGTTGTTCTCCCTGGCCGCGGATATTAGCTGTCCTCGTCCCACGGGATCGGTTTGGCTTGTCTGCGCAAATCGTTGGGGCGGGTGTTTTGTCGGAAGGTGTCGGGTGGCCGATAGCATTCTTCAGGCGAGACCCAATACACCGTCCAGTCGCCGTACAGCTTGCCGTCAAAGCACAAGAGGTCACCGTCAAGTTGCAGTTCCAAAAACGTGTCGTTTTTACCGGTGAGCAAATGGGCATCGCTCGGGCAGGTGAACTGGAGATTCAAGCTGCATGCGTAGGTGGTGTGAAAGTAAATGAGGGGACCCAGTGCGGGGCCATCAAAACCCCAGCCGCTCATCGCTTGATCAGGCTTTTTGCGGCCATGAAACAAGCCCAAATACATGCCGGGTTTTTGGGGCCGTATGCCGTAAACGGGGGCATCTGCTGCTTGTGCGTGCTTGGGCATATCGCCTCCTTGTTGCAAAGGCGCTCAGCTTACGAACGGGGCGGGGCTTTGTGCACCAGGGCTTTGCCTGGGTTATCCAAGGGTCCGTAGCGGCTAAAGTGGAGGCCGCATTTCAGCCAAGCCAAAATACCCGCCCATGACCCCACCCCGACTTGACCTGCGCAAAGGCGTGACCGACCCTGTTGTCCTGTTGATTTCCAGGCGGCAGGTGGAGCAACAAGATCTGGCTTCGGTGCTGGATTCACTCAAGGTGTTCACCGCCACGCGTGAAGACGCTTGGCTCTACCGGGGGCAGATGAGTCTGGTGGTGGACGGCTACAACCACGACCCGCGTGAGCTGATGGACATTCCCGAGGTGCGCCACTTCCTCAAGCGGCTGGCCGCCCAGTGGCCTTACTGGAGTTTCTTTTTGAACCAGGTGGACGACAGCATCAAAATTTTGGGTTCGTGCTGCTGCGGCGTGGAGTTTCCCGGCCGTGGCGCGGTGCTCATCGATCCGGCACTGCTGCCCGGCTTTTTGAACCAGGCCTTTGCAGGCATGAACGCGCTGTTCGACCAGCACGGTTTTCCTGAGCACGAGCTGGAGGCCATGAGCATGGGGCTGGTGGCTTTGGTTTCGCCGTCTGAAGAATAGGCGTTTTGTCAGAAACTCTCATATACTTCTGACAAATTGAGGCCAGCCCATGAGTCAACTTGCGCAAGCTGTTTTGTCAGTCGCCCAGTCCCTGCCAGAGGGGGGCTTGCTGTCGCCCAAGGAATTCCTTCACCTGGGGACTCGGGCTGCCATTGACCAAACGCTCACCCGTTTGACCAAAGAGGGGCTGCTTTTGAGGGTGGGGCGTGGCGTGTACG
>Ga0247833_1002786_pt1 | contig 24866 bp, 17 predicted proteins | sample LaCruzMarch2015__7_FD_187117 | JGI IMG/M metagenome (GOLD analysis project Ga0247833, IMG submission 187117) | Freshwater microbial communities from meromictic Lake La Cruz, Castile-La Mancha, Spain - LaCruzMarch2015_8m | ecosystem: Environmental > Aquatic > Freshwater > Lake | place: Spain... | reverse complement strand
GCAATCTATGGCTAGCTTTTGTTCCTTGTACGTCTGTCCCTTCATCCTGTTTGTACAGTTGAGATTGTTACACAATATCAACTGTGGGGGGGTGTTAGTATGTAGGTCCATACGTACCCTAAGCTAGGCACTCTTTCTTCCTTGTGACTTCCATCATCTCTGGTAGGTCTCGTGGACGTCGTCCTCCTATGCTGGGAGTCACATCCTCTCAAGCTTAAGCAGCGTGTTCTACGGTATTTTTTTACGTCCTGAAGAAAGTGAGATAAACAGAGAACTGGATGTCAGCTTGAATGTGCATCTACATTAAAGTTTGCTCTACAGATAATCATTTAAAGAGCTATTCTATATAGTTTCCCACGTAATACTTACCAGTTAGCCACTGACCAGAACCAGAAAACACTCACACTACCAAAATAATAGCCATCAATAAACTTCGGGCTTTATTTTGATTAGCTGGATAGTAGAATCAATGCGCTTGGTGGCATCAAAAGCTCATTATTCTCTGCCCAACGCTTGACTGCACCAAGTTCCAGAGCATGTATATCATCATGTGCCACCTATAGTAAATGAGAATTAATTGAAGTTGGTCGTTTGATATAATGCGCAAGGCACGAGCACGCCGAAGAAACTTACATGAACATTGCTTATTTTTACATGATTTCTGGATTAAGTTCGCTACGCATTTGCAACGCCAATCCCATTATTAAAATTCGGCTCCTCCCAACTATTTGTGAACAGATTATCATGATAACCTAGTCTTCACCCCTTCTGTTCTTCATCACAATTTATCAGAGGAAAACTTGAAATCAATCAGAACAACCCCTCCCCCAGTCATCAAATATCCTCAGTTTTGATTTACATTCGCACAACAATTCTTCCAACTCCATTACTCGTCCTCATCTTCCGCCTCTTCTTCTTCCTCGTCCTCCTCCTCATCTTCATCATCATCATCCTCTCCCGGCTTTGTCGACTTAACCCAGAATTTCTCCCAATCCCCCTCCAACCCTAATGCTTCTGGTGTATTATAGTGCACACCAAATACAGGTTTGTCTAGTTTGCCTTCGGCCTGCATTTCTAGACGTGCCCTTGCTTCACCAGATGCCCACTATTTATTTTTAACAGAGCAGAAAATCGTATTAGAGTGTGCAGTGAGATATTTACGATGGAGGGGGAAAAAGGCGTCTGCAGCAGTCCGAATAAATTTGGAAGATGCACATGAATATATTCTGTACTTACAGTCTTGATAGAAGTATCCGGTGCAAACCCCAAAGCACACGTTAGGATGACGACTGTCGTGGCATATGTAATATATACGGTAGTTTCCCATCCCTCCGGTTCCTTGGGATGGCCCTGGAAGAGTTCAGCCTCCATAGACTGCGAGATTGGTTGATGTCCACCGCCCATGGATCGACGTGTCGGTGCCCTGACAGCGGCTACTGAGGGGAGACGGCGGCAGCCGCGTAGTGCGACAGCGGCGATCATGTTTTATGAATCTTTGTAGACTTGGCGGGAAAGATTCATTCTTCTCCTCCCCTCATCATGGTGACAGTTTGAACAATGAAGGAATCTACACCCCTAATAACGAACACCCTTCGAACGGCAAGAGAACGTGCCATCGGTCGTGCTGCTCACTTGATAAAAAACGCCGTGATCGGACGTCAAGATGCTCCCTACGAAGGGCACTTTGATCCGTACGAAAATAGGGAACTTAAAGTTAGAAATGCGATTAGTATCATGGCGCGTAGGATACGAGTTCGAGCACGTGGTGTCGTTTTATTCGCTAGCTGGGTGATGTTTTTATTAACCTTGTTTGAGCCACCGGCTTGGTGTAGATATGCATCCAATCTTCATCTTCTGAAGGAAGAAGGCGAAACAATTGTGTCGGATGATGGGATCAATTCGACCGAATACGGCGAGTGCAAATATCTTTTAAGTGAATATGGCATGACAGAAGATGGCGAAGAAAATCAACAGCTATATCCCAACACAAATACAATGCTTCTTACAATACATCAGTCTGAGGTCATTGAGACAATTTGCATGTGCCTTGTGGCTATTTACGTGGTTATTTCGTTTGCAGTTGATGGCTTCGTTCCAAGTCTTTTCTTTTATCCTGGACACAAACGTCGAATGCATAGCATACAGTGTCTTGCGCCACTGTGTTTATTCACATATGCCATCGTTGATGACTACGCTTCGGCTGTAATTAGTCCGTTTCTTAGATTGCTAATACTTTGGTCCTTCCTTGAAAAGAATCATCGAGAGCTATCGACATTTATGAACATTATCAAACGAATGATGCTACCGTTATCTCTACTGTCTATAATCATTTTGTTCTATGCATGGTTTGGAGTCGTAATATTTCACGGTTCTCCAGAAGGCGAGGAGATGTTCCCCAATCTAGCTGATGGGATATGGACATTATGGACATGTGTTACGACTGCCAATTATCCTGATGTGATGATGCCGTCATACAACATCTACAGAGGCACAGCTCTATACTTTATGAGCTTTATGGTACTGTGCTATTTCTATGTGATGAATCTCGTCCTTGCCGTCGCGGTTAACACTTACGACGACAATATCAGAGTGCGAAAAACCAGACGTGCAGATTTGTCAAAGACGCTTCTGAATGAGGCATTTACGCTATTAGATAGTAACGATGAGAACTTCGTTAGTCGAGAGACCATTTTACATGTCTTGGAGACTTTGGATGAAGATGTACCAGACTTTCAAGGGTTATCGGATTCAGCTGTTAGGAATATTATGTTTGCCTTGTTGGATCGAAGTGGAAACAATACTGTGAATCGAGATGAGTTTTTGGAATTTGATTCCATATTACAGCTTCATCTTGACAGGCATTCGATTGATACTACGTTCATAGAAGTGCACTTCCCATCAATCGATGAATCTTATTGGTATCAATCATTTGCCTCATTCATCAAATCAAGCAAGTTCGACAATGCGGTTGAAGTGGTTTTGATTATGAATCTTATACTTGTTTTTGCACAGGATTATCCACTTCTTGTTGGGAAAGATGCGACACTCAGCTACAAGATCACGGTTTGGGAAAATCTTGAAACAGTATTCACAGCAGCATATGTTGTTGAGGCACTAGTTAAAATCCTAGTGAACGGATGGAAACTTTACATCGAATCAATCCGAAATTGTTTTGACCTTTTCATAACAATATTAGTAGTGGTGGCGACGGCATGGGTATACTGTAAGTGTATAAGTGCAATACCGGCAACACTGGATCCTTTTCTATTTTGTCCATCTTAAAGACTCACTTGTTTGTATGTGCAGATCCAAACGGGTACAGCAATCCACATCTGATTCAGTTGATTGCCACGGCTAGAGTGCTTCGAGTGGGACGTTTACTATTTGCAATCGAAAGATTTCGTGTTTTTGGAGCAATACCAGCTGAAATAATCCCTGCAGCATCCAGTGTTTTTGTTCTACTTTGCTTTACAGCATATTTCTTTGCATCACTTGGGATGATTCTTTTTGGTGGCCTGATTACTCGAGACCCATTGAATGATGCTTCGCAGCTACTGGAAGGAACGTCGTTTACGGCGAGCAAGTACTGGGCCAACAACTTCAATGATATGCTCAGTAGCCTGTGTGTCCTATTCAATTTGATGATAGTTAACAATTGGATTACTGAGGCATCTGGCTTGGAAGCCTCTGAAAACAGATGGTTGGTCCGACTGTTTATATTTTCTTTCCATGTTGTTGGCGTCATCGGCATCAGCAATGTGACTACATCTCTCATAATCAACGGATTCTTTCAGCAATTCGACAAAATGAAGAGTGGAACAGCTTCGGATGAGAAAATTGAATCAGAGAGAGAAGAAGTCGTACTTACTGGGTCATGGTCAAAGTCACGGGCCATTTTCGACCCAAGCTGTATCACTGGTACAGAAACTGGTCTACCTAAGATTCTCTACAGCGTTCGAGTAAAGTCAAGGCACAGTTCCACTCCTTCTGATATGAATGACAGAGATGTACTCCGAAAGCTATTCTCGAAGGCTAGCAGTGACGACAATGAGCTCTTAGGTGTTGAGTCTATAATAGAGGAGGAGTAACAGTAAATATGCATAAAGAGTGTTATTGTTTAGATACAGATTGTACTCATGCAAAGTTATTATTTGTTGCCCCCCTTGATGCAGCCTCCTCAAACTCAGCTGCAGCCTTATCTGTCAACGGCTCGTCAAACAATTCTCTGGCCACAGCAGGGCTGAAGGTATACGTGTCAAGTCCCTCTACAGCAAGATCTGCAAGTGTAGCTGCATCTCGTATACTGGCGACTAAAATTCGAGTGTCACTTCCCAATCCATCGACAATGCTTTGCATTTTAATACATTCATCAAATCCATCTTTACCACTATCGCTCATCCGTCCTAGATAGGGTGCAATATACTCCACTCCCATTGATGCAGCCACCAACGCTTGTTTGCTATCGTAACATGCCGTTAGGCATACCCTAACGCCGGATTCAATCAATAGTGCTGCTGACTCAGCTCCGAGTGGAGTTACTGGCACCTTGATGACAATTCTCTCTCGATCTAGCTTTGATAATGACATTCCATTGTCGTACATTTCAATAGACGTCGAGCCCCATGTTTGACACATAAATTCATTCGCATGCGATAGCGCCTTCGATGCCAATCGATGCAAATTCGTTACTGTACATGCTTCATCGGCTCGTTCAAGTAGGGTTGGATTAGTCGTGACGCCATGAAACATACCGAGTGGAAGGAGAGCATCCCATTCATCAGTATCTGCGGTATCAAGGAAGAATCGACATTCTCCTCGATGGGGTGGAGTAAAAGAAACGCTTAGCTGGACAATACAACATAGTAATAGAAGTCCTACGGTGACAGTATCAAGGCCGCGGCGCCTACGGGACAACATCGAAGTTATGAGCAACGAGCAACAAACCAAACACCACAACATCTCACAACATAACAGCAAACCCCATTTTTGCGGGAAACAACCTCTCTAATCACACATTCATGAAGTCGAGTCCTCCTAACGCCTTGGGGGAGCTCCTGGCATCTAGTTCCACCACCAACGACGTCATTGACTTGGCCTTATCATCAGCGGGGGCCGGGATTACTCTGCCACCACCACAAAATGACGACGACATTAATAACCCAGTATCCTCTCGATCATCCAACAACATCGACGATGCACTGAACGCAGTTGAAAATGCACTTGCGGGTCTCGGCGTGATAACAAAGTCGGGTGTTGCACAGGTATGGCATCGTAAGATGGTAGATACGAGTATGTTCCGTCCACCGGACTACTTACCACCGCGTACGACGCTTATGCCACGATCAAGACTTCCACCCAATGCAAAGGTTGTAAACTTTGGTCATCATCATCGTAGCAGCATTGCAGACGTTGATGGAACATCATCGTCTGCTCAGGAAGATAGTGATGTAAATGATGGATTAGTCGAAGTGTATATAGATTCACTCATGGCAGCAGATACGACGACTACAACTACATTCGAACGTGGCGATGATTTGCGTAAACGTCCTCTCGGTGGGAATCTATCGTCCAAGTTGGTCGAATACACGAGAGGGACCATGGGTGTTCGTAGACCATTTCGACCTGGTGGAATGGATGATGATGAGAATGACAATGCTGGAGATGTTGTATACAATGGTGCAGATGAATGTAGCAACCCTTTTCTATCAGAGGAGGCAACGAGGAAGGCAAGACGGGCACTCACCATTGGGTCAAAGAGAGCATACGAGGAGGGGATATTGATAATGGCTCCACCGGGTGTATCATTCACCGAAGGTTTGCGATATGATGATGTCTTCAGCGATGGTGATCAATTATTTAGAAAGGAAGCTCCGAGCACGACTGATCTCCTTGCTGCGAATGACGAAGCAATGCCGACGAATGAGACAGCCACCACCACCCAGAGACAGAGTGGCAATGCCTTCACTGCCCCCGCTGCGTCGACAACATGGGACAGGAGTTACTTCGACGATGATTCACTATTTGGAGATAGTACTAGTGGAAGTGATAGTGACGATGATGATGACGGTAGTAATGACGATGATCGAGATGATGACGAGAAGGGGAATGAAGGTAACGAATCGTTGCAGAAGAATTTGAGAACAGAAGGTAAAGCCAAAAAAACAAAGCACATTCCTCTTACTGACATGCCTCAGGATCCAGTTGACGAGGTTGATGCATTACTATTCGAACTTCTATCGCTCGATCAACCTGCAAGGGCATTTGCTAAGTCGTCGTCCGTGATTCCAATACACCCACCGGTATCATCTATTGGCACAACCGCCTCTTCAAAAGATAATCCCAAAACACGCAAATCGTGGGCAGTTACTGACTATATCCCAATTGCATCCAATTCTGACTTTCATGCACTATTGCCAAATCCTGCATTGACATTTCCCTTTGAACTTGATGACTTTCAGAAACAGGCTTTACTGCGTCTTGAACGATCTGAATGTGTCTTCCTCGCGGCTCATACATCAGCGGGTAAAACTGTATGTGCCGAGTATGCCATAGCTCTTGCAATGAAGCACTGCACAAGGGCGATATATACCTCCCCGATCAAGGCGTTGAGTAATCAAAAGTATCGTGATTTTAGGAATAAGTTTGGCGAGGACGTGGGGCTGATAACGGGTGATATGCAGATTGGTGCCGATGGGAGCTGTTTAATTATGACGACTGAGATTCTGAGGAGTATGTTGTATCGTGGTGCTGATTTGATACGAGACATTGAATGGGTAATATTTGACGAAGTGCATTACATTAATGATTCAGAACGTGGGGTTGTTTGGGAGGAAGTTATCATCATGCTCCCAGATTACGTCAATCTTATTTTTCTATCAGCGACTACACCTAATACAATTGAATTCTCGGAGTGGATTGGAAGGACTAAACGCAAGCCAGTTCATGTTATTACGACAAACTATAGGCCAGTGCCACTTTCACACCATTTGTGGGCGGGGAACAAGTTACACAACGTTATGGAAGGGCGACAGGGATTCAATCCCAAGGGTTATGCTGACGCGACGAAGGCATTACTCCCTGCATCGGCCCGCTTAGCCGCAGAGAAGAAAGGGGAGAAGGGAGGAAAGGCTGTTGATGGTAAAAAACCTGTCGTGGTGCCAAGTCGGCCAACAACTGGCTCGAAAATGTCATCGTGGCAACAGCAGGGTGGCAAGCAGGAATGGATCTCATTAGCACGCTTTTTAGAAAAAGAGGAGATGATGCCTACCGTGACATTCTCGTTCTCCAAGAAGAAATGCGAAGAAATTGCTGGGATGCTTCGATCGTTAGATCTTAATACCGCGGCCGAGAGAAACCTTGTCAGTTCGTTTACCATTCAGACGGTAGCTAGGTTGTCACCGAACGATCAGTGCCTCCCACAGGTGATAAAGACGGTCGAGATGGTAAAGCGAGGTATTGGAGTCCATCACGGCGGGTTACTACCCATCTTGAAAGAGATGGTGGAGATCCTGTTTTCACGTGGCTTGGTGAAAATACTGTTCGCAACAGAAACGTTTGCGATGGGAGTGAACATGCCTGCTCGATCCGTAGTCTTCAATAGTATTCGCAAACACGATGGTGTACAGTTTAGAGAACTCCAACCCGGAGAGTATACCCAAATGGCTGGAAGAGCTGGACGAAGAGGGCTAGATAAAGTTGGGACAGTCATTCTATGTGCCTTTGGCGATACCCCACCACCTCAACAATTGTTAAAGAACATGCTTACGGGGTCCTCGACCAAGCTTCAATCACAATTTCGACTCACTTACACTATGATATTAAATCTATTACGAGTCGAGGATATGTCCGTGGAGGGTATGATCAAAAGAAGTTTCTCCGAATTTGCTACTCAACGTGCGTTGACGACCAACGAATACCCAAAGCTTCTCGCTCGTGGTACCAAGACTTTACTGAAGCTGGATGAAGAGTTCAAACAAAATGAAGACAGTCGCATTGGATGCGAAGACGTGGAAGAATATTTTCATGCGTGCAGGAATGTGCTGTCATCGACGAAGAAGTTGCTCACGTACGTTCTTGGGTCCGGTGGGACAGGTGGTGGTGCTTTGGTGGCGGGTAGAATAATTCTTGTTACTGCAGCTCGTAAACAGAGATACGTTTGTACGCCTGCTCTTGTCTTGAAACCACCAGAGGTAACTTCCTCAAATGCCAATGGCAATGATTTATCCTGCGTGTGCATGGTATTGTTACCACAAAGCTTTACTCGCTCATTAGGTGCTACAGATCAAAACAAGCTAAAAATTGGCTCATTGAATTACGTTGGTGAAGCAAAATGCCGTTTTTACATAATTCAGAAGATACAAGTGGACGAGATTTTTCTTACATCGTCGGTGAAGTACAAGATCGACGCCAAAGTGTTCTATAGAGAGGACGTTGCGAAGACTACTGCACGCGAGTTTCCGGCTGCATTTGCAAATCCATTTGCAAATGCAAAGTCAATGAAGGGTCGAGACGACAACGACAATCCCTTTGCAGGGATGAAAGCACGCGGCAAGAAGGGGGAGAGTGCCTCACAAAATAAGGGAAGTGGACTGTCTCAAGAATCGCAGTTAGTTGATGATGCCATGTCCTACCTTGTTGACGCGGAAAAGACAGAGTACAATTCAGGACTTTCTATGTTAGACTTGAAAGACTGTGCGAAGACAATGCATCAGGGCAATAGTGCAATAGAGTTTGGTTCTGCTTGTGCTAATTTGGAGAGAGAAGTCGCTTCTGCGAGACAATATCAAAGTCACTACCACCCCAATATTGAAAGTCAGTACGTCATAGTAGAGAGGAAAGAAACGCTGAGATCTAGGGTCAAGATTCTACATCATCTATTATCAAATGAATCACTTCAATTGTTTCCAGACTTCGAAATGCGAAAAGCTATGTTACAATCACTTGGATACGTCGATGAGAATGATACAGTCTGTCTAAAAGGTCGCGTTGCATGTGAGGTTAATACATGCGAGGGACTTATAGTCACAGAAATGGTGTTTGGTGGGATGCTCAATGAGTTGGAACCACCCGAAATCGTTGCTGCGTTGAGCGCACTTTTGTTCCAAGAGAAGGCAGATGATGATATCGGTTCTGACCTCCCCGAGCGTCTAATTTCCAGCTGCGAACGGATGAAAGGAATAGCAATTGATTTGGGCCAACGACAAAAAGACTTTGGATTAGCTGTAGACCCACTAGAATATTGTACAAGCAGCCTCAAATTTGGATTGATTCACGTGGTATACGAATGGGCTTGTGGCGTTCCATTCAGTTCAATCTGTGAATTGACTGACGTACAAGAAGGCTCCATAGTCCGATGTATAACTCGTTTAGATGAACTTTGTCGAGAGGTACGCAATTGTGCACGAGTAGTCGGGAATCCCACACTCTACCGAAAGATGGAGGCTGCAAGTGAAGCCATCAAACGAGATATAGTATTTGCGTCAAGTCTATACGTCACATAAATTAGATCTCACCATTGGACAGTGCCGACGACTCCCTACTAGTAGCATCCGTAGATGTAAGAAAAAGTAACAATGCCACGTGCCGCGACATTCGCCGAATATTAAAAGCAAATCACTTGACTGCTAAAAGGGTTTAGGATTAAGACTCATTCATCTCGTCGCCCACTTCTTTACTTTCATCTTCTTCATCCGTATACGTTCCAAGCTTTTTCTTCACTTCTATTATCTGAAATTCAATAGCATCCAATTCGTTTTCATCATTCTCATCATCGCCCATTGACTCCTCCAAATCCTCTTTCAATTTGGTCAACATTGATAGAGCATTCTCCAAGTAGTGATGAGCCGAGTCCAAGTTTGACGGTGTACATGCTAAGAAAGCACAACCAAGTAAATACCAAACTTCAATCACTTCATCATTCTCGGCAAGTAGACTCCCTAACACCTGTATTGCCGATTCCACGCACGTATTACTATTCTCAACTGTATCAGGTTCACCATCCCCTGTCAGTGATGCACATTCTAACATGATCTTTGCTGTCTGAACACGAAAGTGATATTCAGGCAAAGATGATGCGGCATCCACGTCTAACAATTCACGTGATTTTTCATCCATTTGTTCTACAACTCCCTTCTCATCATCGTCGGCTGTATTGGCCAGTCCAACTAGTGCTGACATGGCCTCACATCCCACCTTCATCCTGTCGTAGGCTTTCATTATACAGACCAATGCCTCTGGAACACGCGATTGACTAAGACGGAAGTTTGCCATGGTTTGTAATGCATCCGGTAACGGTGGTACTGTGTGACTGTCATCACTTGTTACGATGTCGTTCGATGAGACATCGTCTAGTGCAAGTGCCAAGGTAAGGACAGCCTCACACGATGCTTCAGCATCAGGTTCATCACAAAGATCCGTGAGATACAGTTCAGCGATTGAGCAATATGCTGCACATAATTGTCTTCTCGTTTCGGCAAGAAACTGTCTGTCTAATGATCCCAATTCGTCATGCTCATCAGTTACAGGTACATTATTACTTGCTGTACCGGCAGCAGCAGCAGCAGTAGTAATGCGTTCGAGGATACCTATTGCTCGTTCTAGCTCACTAACTCCCACACGAAAGGATGTTAGTGCATCCATACCTGATGATAATTGTCCCAAGTATAAATGCAAACCAGCAATTCTTTCACAAGATTGTGCATATGTGAGATTACAATCCTCCTCATCTAGAGCCATGCTGCTATTGTTATCATCGTCATCTTCTTCTGTCGCAGTATTGGTAGGGCCCAATAATTCAATAGCATCTAAGAAATTAGACCGTGCAATATCCACATTCCCCATAGTGGCATGAATTTCACCCATTTTACCAAATATACTCGATAGCAGTGTCTTATCTTGCTCTATATCATCTGCACTATCGGTACCAAAACCACCACTATCAGATGTGGTACTATTTGAGGCACGTACACGTGATGTTAATATTGTAGAGGCATAAGTAAATAATTGTAATGCCGTATCCAAGTCGGACATTTCCATTGCAGTTTCTGCCTGTGTCATAACGTCGTTTAGTGGGATGGGCTTCTTCGGTTTGTTGCTCTTGTTGCTGCTGCTGCGATTCTTCTTGTCATTATTGTCATCACCAATTATCTTACGTGACTTGTTCTTCTTGGCACTACGGCCTGTCGACTTCTTCTTCGCCATAATATCCTTTGATGTGGGAGAGAGTGATTGGTGCCTGTTGTACGCGGGAACCCCTCCACGTCACAACAACATCATGGTGTCAATTGAACGAGGACCAAGACGGAAACGCCATCCAACGATGCTCTGTCTTCTTCTTCTTTCGATGATCATGGGGGTGCAGCCGTTTTATATGCAATTGCCCCCACAAAAATATCTCAATAATAACTGCGGTAGCGGGCGACGCACTCGTAATGTTGTAATTCTCATGCACTCTTCGAAATCGTCGGGAAACGAAAATATGGATGATGAATTTCTCTTCATTGACAGCGATGATTCCGACGACGGACTGATTCTATCTGACTCGAGTCTCATTTATGGCGATACTAGTAATGATGAAGACGACGACGATGAAGACGATGAGCAAGAAGATCCCTACGCCCAAACCGCAACTAGCGAATTTACCGAGGAAGATGATATGCCAAAGATAATAACAGGCTCCATCGCTAAGGCATTGACACGTGGATCACGACAACTCAATACAAGTCCACTCGATTGGGGTGGTGAGCTTTCGACTCTCCGATCGCGTGTATCAGATATTGAGGAAGGACGGAGTACTAACCCCTCGACGGCATTATTTCGTAGCATTACCCGTGAACGACCAAATGAGGCAATTGGACGATTTGTACGAGAGGCTAATCCAGAAGTCGTCGCGGCCATGACAGGAGCCGTATCATCATTACTTGGGAATTTATCGAACCCATCGATGGGCATTGAAATTATCGTACAGGCATCGGGGGAGAAGCTTGCGAATTTGTGCTTCCAATTAATGATGACGGGATACATGTTTCGCAATGCAGAATATGTCATTGCACTCAAGTCACTTATGAATATTCAAAAAGAGGGTGCGACATTGGAAGAATATCGTGCAGCATTTACAAGAATGGACACTGATGGGAATGGATATTTAGAGAGACATGAAATTGAGGCTATGCTTGCCGAGGTATATGACGGGAAACCACCAGCATTTGAAACGACAACCTTTCTGGAATTTTTTGATTCCAATAATGATGGACGTATTAGTTGGGAGGAGTTTGAGAAAGGCTTTGCTTTAGCGACGAAGGCGGGGGCGACTGATGGAAGAAGGCAGTCAATGAACAATCGACTCAGTTTGCCAGGCTCATCTAAAAATATGGATAATGACGATGATGATGATGACAGCGACGAGAAGGAAATGTTAGTTGAGCCAGCTGTATCAGGTACAGTGAAAGTGGAGTTGGAAGACGGGAGAATAATCGAGGTAGATGCACAAGAGTATATGAATGATCTGAAAAAGCAAGCTTTAGAAATGAAGGAGGAACTAGCACGATTGAATGGGAAAGATACGAGAAAACCAGATGGTGAATCCTTGGGTATTCCTGGTCCTGCCGGAAGTAGTATTGCGGGCTATATTGCCAGTCTCCAGGGAGATGTCAAGTCGCTCACGCAGGGCATCAGTCCGGAAGTAGTCGAGTCGATGAAGATGTTGATCGATTATGTATTAGAGGGAGGACCCGAAGGAGGTGGAGCAAATGCGAAGAAGATGAAAATGGATAAGACAAAGGAAATGGAATTACCAGGTTCTGCTCTACAGCAGCTTGCGTTGTGGCAGTTGGTCATCGGTTATAGATTGAGAGAGACCGAAGCAACGGGGGATTGGAGAAGAATGTTGGAGTAGACTAATAATACAATGTACTTTTGTGTATGTAGATGAATTTGACCCTCTCCCCCTCGAAACTCATCGTTGATAGTCAGTGTACAGTCTTACGTTAAGATGAAATTGTAACTCAAACTGCAGCATCATGAGCTTCTACCAATACCGGAGAAGTGCTGCCATCGCTATTTGAGGGTGACCCCAAATCCCTTGTCTTTGTTCGCACTATATCCCCTGCCAATTTAGATGGATCTCTCAACAACGCATGAAAGAAAACTAATGCACTACTAATGACCATCGCCTTCAATGATGGTTTAAAGCATTTCGCGATCCCTACCCATACAGTCCATGCTGTTAATATCAATGACCGTCGTTTGGGAGTAAATATATCATTTAAATTCTTCTCCATTACAACAAGTTTTACGTCTTCCCTAATAATAACGAAGTGTAACCACCATGCTGCCCATGTAATTCCGACATAAAGTAGCATTCCTGGATGCATTAATGCAACTATTAGGATTGTACACAGTGCCATGAAAGCATAATTGGTTGCAAAGTAATGCAAATTCCGTGACAAACGTGATGTAATTTTATTATTCTCCACAGTTGAGGATTGTTGACCAGTGAAGGATATGGGAAATGAGAATGCATCGGCAGCAAAGCAAAATGAGGGCGACCCTGTCGTTACACCCATGAATAATGGGAGAGGACGGAGAGTATCCATCGTTAATTTAGATGTGAATGTTCCGATCTTTGCCATTGCACGATCGATGGCGGCACCACTTATGACCAACGGTCCAAGCTGGAGGTGCATATTGCGCCTTTTCTTTGACGAATCATCGCTGTTGGCGCCATCGTCTATTGCAACTGAGGAGGATGACGGATCGACGTTGCTACCTGGATCATCCGCATGCTGACGTCTTCGAATTGGACTTGCTTCATCCATCTTCGCAGAATTAGCAATGATGGAACGACACCGGGCGCAAGATAACACACAGTACGTTTGAGCTAACATCATTTTTGTCCATGTGCGTCGTACTCGCAGGTATCTACTCGCTCACGGTTTGCATGACAATGATCCACCTCATCGCCACCATTGCTCTAGCAGGAAGCTTCTCGACCATCGTCGCCTTCACGGGAATTACTCGATCTCCGGGGATCAGCAGCAGTAGCAGCCGAGCGAGACTTATTATTACGGCTTTAAACGAAAAGAAATGCAACATCGAGTCAACACGTCGGGAGACGCTTCGAGCAGCTGCAATCTCTACTGCATTCCTTGTCAACAACAACAAGGCGTTGGCATTTACAAATAAGATATCTACAAAGTATGATGATCGTCCGAAGCAGCGAGGGTCAAAGGTGCGTGTTTGTGTGTTGTACATGTGTGTTTTTGTGCAATAACACATCATTCATATGTACCTAAAAATATTTGACAATGACTATTTGTTACCACCAGCCAAAAGGACTTGGTGTATCAATGCAAAAAGATATGACAGGTGAAGAATACTTGGGTCTAAAACCATGCGGTGCTGCACCTAATTGCTTTTGTTCAACGGATAATATCGAGGATTCACCCAACACGAATATTCCATCATTTAGATGGCCAATGAAACAATTTACATCCCATGAAGATGCATTTGCACAATTATATGAAGTTGTGAAATCATATGAGCCTGGCCAAGAAAATGTAGATGGCGGTGGATTTGATATCGTCTCGTACGATCCCAAGGCTGGGTACATCTATATACAATTCGAAAGTCTTAAAAATGGCTATGTTGATGATTTGGAATTTGCATTTATCAATGATAAGGACACCACAGATAATGCCATACAAGTACGTTCGAGCAGTCGATTGGGGTATTTGGACTTTGGCGTTAATGCAAAGCGAATTAATTATTTGGCAATGAAGCTACGTTCGAAAGGGTGGGATGCACCAGGGGTAGAATTGGAGACGCATAAAGGTTATGCAGAGGAAAATGGGTTAAAATCATTATAAGATGCATCTACCCTAAATTGAAAATATCTTATGAATGAGAAGAGAACAGCGCCGCAATCTCGCACACCTTCATGAACCTGCCTCCCATTTTATGTTATACATGTTGGCATGCTCTTCCAGGAATGATGCTAAATTTTGTGTAGGAGGAGATGTTGATTGCCAATGTCGAGCAAAGAGTGTAAAAAAATCACGCTGCTTCTTTTGATTCGCCTCGTCATCATCTACCATAGAGTCAACGCCATTCATTACACATGATGTCGTGACAGTTCCAGTAATTGGAAGAGGATGTAATGCATTCCCCCGGAAATGATGTGGACACTTTTCTGGTGAATCATCAAGCAATATTGTATTAGTATAATCCCATAGTGGATAGGCAGACCAAACTTTAGATAAAGATTTCTTGGCAGTGACATTATCATCCTGTCTGCCTTCTCCATCTTCTTTAGTGCTACTTCTCTCAGCAGCAGTACTACCAGATGTTTCAACCAAGGTACAAAAGCTGCGATGCCAAACGAATAGTAACCGTTCTTGTATATTCTGTGGGAATAATGCCGAGACTAATAATTTAGCAGTCTTACGAGTTGCACTTGTCCATACTGCAAGACAAAAGTTATCATGTAGCAAGGTTAGGAATTCGTGTATATCTGACCGAGGGATGACATCTGTATTTGAAATGTTCGCACAAAATGGTCGATACGATGATTGTTGGGTAATAGTATGATGTGTCGTCGTGTTACGTACACGATGGCACAATATACCATTAAGATCTAATACTATAAGAGGTTTCACATGAATGATAGCTTTGTATAATATTGCTGTTCGTGATTGTTGTACATGAGAAGGAGGAAATACTGTTGTGGTAATTCTCATAGATTGTATTGATGATCTTTCCTCTTCTTTCAATAGCTTTTTTCTACGCTTCTTATCTTTTCTACGTTGTATTCGATCATCATCATTCAGCGGATTTGTTTGAATCGTTGAGTTGATCATTGTTGGAGCACTTTGTGATGGTAGTTCGTTGCTGTAATCATCAAAATGATACACCTGAACACAATCACTGGATCTAGTGAGAGAAATTACATCGGCGGCACAACGTAAATAGCAGCAACTGGTGCTGTTGATAATTTTCATGCCTTTACTTCTATCAGTCATTCGTCGACTTCACCTCGGGTACGTTCGGGCTCTTTCAACGAAGATACCTCCACCCTGGGAAGTCATAGAAGACTGGCCAAATTTGTTGCCATTCCCGAAGCGGCTTGAACGGCATGGTATCGTTACAATTCCTGCACAAAATCGTTAAACGGAGATGCTTGGTTCGTGATGAAAGATGAACGGCAAATATAAGCGGCGAACCACGAGATGAGAAATGAACGATTATGCCCCCGAATGGGACTTCTGTTGCAAACTCACAATCTCAACACAATCGTGAAGCTATCGATATTCACAGGTGGCAAGAAGAGCTGATAGAATTGCAGTGCATATGTACTTCATCTGGTGAATAAGTGCGGTGTCAAATTAACATCATGTATCCCAATCATTATCAACAACCAAGACAGCAACAACCACCGCCAACACTACCACCGTCGTCAAAGCAGCAGCCGAATTTGCCAAGTCAGCAACATCAGCAATGGAGTAATCGTTATCAACCAGCTCCTGCCTGGTCAGGACATAACTACCATCATGCTCAAGGATCTTCTGGGCCTAGCGCATATCACCCTCCACCTCAATCGTATCACTACCATCAACAAACTCATCATCAGTCAAGTCGGATACACGCTAGTGGCCCAAAACCACATCACTATCAAACTTCCAGTCCTGCTGGTCCAGGTTCAAGCACTCAACCGATGCAACGCATACAAATGCGTGCACCTCTCGTGTCTCCATCAACGCCAGCTGCACTCACCACCACATCTCCACCAATGACATCCTCGTCTCATCATCTCAATTTGCCACCTCCGTTGCCCGCGAGTGCCAAAGCAAGTGCCAAAGAGATTGACGTCGTTGTCAATGCTACTATTGCATCCATGTCAACTGAGGGTATGATGACAACGAAGCCCCCGCGGCCTTATACAGAGTATACCATGTTCTACCAACTAGAACGTGAGTTCATCATCCATCGTATACTTGCCACCGATGATGAACGCAATGGAACGGCAAACAACGGCAACAAGGATAATCATTGTAGTCCTGGATCTCTCGATTCGAATGGTAATCAAGTGGCACTATTTGAGAACGATCCACTCATGCCAGCACGGTATCGCTCGTTACCATTACGTGCCGATTGGTATATCTCTGGTAAAACGAAGAAACCAAGCAAAAGGAAGCATCGTAAGTCACATGGAAAAATAGGCTTCCTTGAATTAACACGTATGATTGCAGCACGTTGGGCCAAGGTTGATGACGAGACAAAGAAGTATTGCAAGATGATGGCTGCGATGGAACTTGTTAAATACAAGGAGGATATGGAGTGCTATAACCAATACAAGGACCGTCTCTCGGCCATGGGTGAAATTCCTGAGGATATGAAGGAACGTATTATCAAGAAGCAAAAACAGCAAGAGAGGAAGGAAGCTGTGCGTTTCAAGGAGGCCAAAACTGGTGCTGCTCTACCTCCTACTCTATTAATCAAGGCTGATGCCGTTGGTAGTAGTAGTGCCATGCCAATAATGAGTAATGGGTCTATCAAGCTTGAACCTTTCGATCACGGTTCGCCCATCGAACGTATCACTGACATGGATGAATTCATCTCGTCATTAATTGATAGTCCCAATCGACCATCCACGGCCAAGGTAATCACTCCCGAACGACGATCGAATAGGAGCCATAATGGTAATCCTTTCCGTGGTCGACCGGCACTTGTATCATCATCGGCCGCCGCAACTGGTACCCCCCGCTCCACGTTGTCCAAGACCTTTGATGAGTTTCTATCACCTCTTGGGAATGGGGATGTCAACCTTGATGGTATTAAAATGACATTCAGTGGCTTCGATGAGACTGAGATGGTCAGAGAATTCTCTGACCAAATCCATCGCACTACATCCAAGACTAGTACTCCCAAGGGCACAGTGAGAAAGATGGCTGCTGCATCAACAACACCATCATCTCCGGGCGACAAGAAACTAGACCCATCGTTTGATTATTGGGATCACCTCGTGGGACCCACGAGCCCTTAAGAGCATATCCCATGCTGAAGGAAATCAAACTGTTGAAAGACAGAATTGCATTTATATGGATGAATTCATCTGACTAATAACGATGTGAACTATTTACTAAAAAAATCATTTCATGAAAATTGAATCATTACTTGTTAAGTAGTTTTCTCTGAATTCGCTGTGCCTCCTTTGTAGCATTAAGTTGATGTTTTAGTACGGACTCTATGGTATCAAGCTGGCATGGTGACATTATCGCCATTCCATGTGGAGAGAGTAGCAGCATTGACGGGTCCAAGCATAATGACTCCATTAATGCTGTCATATCACTGTCCCGGTTGGACGTTTTTGTAGATTGAAGTATTCTTTCCAATGATTTCACTTCCTTATTGGTGTTTAATTTGTCGGCATCGTCGAGAGAGGAACTATCATAATCATGTGTCTCAATGTGCGAGATGAGTTCTGCATTTCGAGATATTACTGTTCCATCTTGCAGGGTAGTAATGAATGGTGAAGAAGACGGATCTTGGATATCATCCTTAGGCTTATTGGTAACAAAACTCCACCCAAGTTTATGTGTCTCCTCATTTACATATGTCTTGTCTCTCTGATTTTGACGGGTAGTACGCATTTGCTTTTTCTTTTTCTTTGTCTTTAAACTTCCATTAGTCTTAGATGCATCATTACTCAAAGTGGTAAGCTTCGATATTGAACCCCTTTGCTCAGCAGTTGTATTATTATCAAGCAATAATAACTCATTGGCCGTTCTTGTTGCAATGCGATTCAATTCTGATTCCATGGCAGCCAGGCAATCAATAATCTTCTTTTGCTGATTACTGAACTCATTAATCATCTCATGACTAAGTTGTGTCTTTGATTTCAGTTTAGTATGAAGATGCTCCAACGTTTTCTTACATGAATCATAATCAATGAATGACACATCAGCCAAGGGTTTCATTGTGAAAACTTTTCGATTTGTATGGTAAGATTCGTCCATTGAATAATTAATTATGCTCTCACCATCCAACAGACTCACTTCGAAGATTGAATCAGTATTTGAAGTGACTTGTAAATTATGCGGTTCAATGAGAATTTTGACAATGTTACAATGACCATGTCCACATGCCAAATTCAACGCCGTGCACTCGTCGCCATTTTTAATGTTAAATATGTCTGTTAGAAGTTGCCAAGTATCATTCACTCTCGCAGTCATATCATCAGGGTGGTGCGTATTCAATGCTAGTTGAACACTTCTTTCAAGCAATATTCTTACGAGCTCATAATGATCAGATACGCATGCCATCATCAATGGAGTGTCTCTGTTATTATTAGTCTGTGACAGTAGGGAAAGGAATCTACAAAGACGACGCCCCTCGTCATTCGCATCTAAGCAACACCATATGCTTTCCAGTAGATCTATGCCTTCACTAAATCCCGCTGCAAGTGCGTGATGTGCAGCTCGATTTCCATGTGACGACTCATCATTCGGATGACCCCAAGCGTCTATGTAATTCTTCATTGGTTGTGAATGATTGTATTGACTCGGATTTAATTGAGTTTGAAGGTATATTAATGCCTCAGAGCAGCACTTATCACATGCTAGCATCAGAGGAGTGACATCATCTTGACTCCAATCACATGAGAATTCCTCAATATTATCAAAGATGTTGTCTAACTCAGATGATATGTCACTAGATTTTGTAACATTGGATGATACAATTGCATCGCATATAGCCTTACGAAGACATTTGGGTGACACCATTAGACCGTCGCGTTAGGGAAGGTCAAGACACTAGACGCGATGAGAAAATCGGCTGGTGTACTCTAGATAAACCTTTTACTTTTCTCAGCTGGTGCATCGATGAACCTTTTCCTGCATAAGTTGCAATTGATCCTTTTGCTCCAAGGAGACTCCTCCACCAGACTTCCCTGTATCATTGTGCACCCCCACTATCGTATCTAGATACTGCACGCTGGTTTCAATGGATGTTCAAAATGGCGGGTTATGGTTCAAATTTTTTGTTCTGAGATGGCGAACAAGAACCCACTCCGACGGCATGGTGACAGAATTATTGTTGATTACGCACGCATCGCATTTAGATAAGTCAAGCTAATTGCTCTACAATGGCTACCAGAGAAAGCGACTACGCATCGTCATCGTCCTCCTCGGAAAGTGATGACGAGCAATTTAATTCACAACACGATTCATTCGACGATGTTCGGAACGAAAGAGGTAGTGGAAACGATACCGACGACAATGATAACTTCGGGCTCGGATCGCAATTTGACTTCTTTTCTGCGTTGGATCCGCTTAAGTCAGAGCCGGGATCCATTGTCGGCGACATTCAATATAGCCAGAAAAAAATAACTGCGGATGCCACATCATTCGACCACTCCACGACGTCCAATACAATTAATGAACCATCATTATCATCCGCGTCGATTATCCCACATAGAGGGTCCTTTCGAAGACTTATTAATCCAACCTCGTTAAATGCAGATTTAACTGCGATGCCTGGTGGACTGTCGAATCAATCACAGCTTACGCCATCGTGTTGGCCGATGTATGCTATCAATGTCGTTGTGGAGGAATCGGAGGAATGGTTATCACCAATTAATTCACTACAGTACGGAAATAATGCACATCTTCAACAAAAAGAAGAGTGTCTGAACCAATCTTCCTACCGGATTATTTTTGATCGACAGCAGTATGAATTCTGTACCCGTTTATTCGCACTACTTGATACGGAAAGTGAATCTTTCATCGGACCAGACTGCATACGAGAATTTGTGTATCTGCACTACCCCGTGGTACGACGGAGAGATGATGCTATATTCAAATTAAGAAGAGGTTCTAACGATAATAATAACGATGTTGATGAAATACAACAGCAGCACGAGAGACATTCACCGACATTTGATGAAATTTGGGATAAAACCATCCGTTCCGATCCTCGGCTCAACAATACTGAATGTGAATCTATACATCGAATTGGAATTGAAGGGTGGATGATATTTTGTCGTATCCTAGCACTGGCCCATCATCAAGAGTCTCAACGACGATTCGCATCGAGACATTTACAACAGATGATGCGACATAAGCATGGAGGAGGGGGGACGAATAACACGAGGATGAATCCCAATGAAGTTGTGGTAGTCGTTGATAACCCACCTCCCGGACCACCGGCATTGATTTCTATTCATAGTTTGATTGAGGTAGAGTTGGAGAGAATGACAAGTCATAGCGATGAATGCATACCCGGATGGCCCTTTTGTCCTCTTCCTGTACCTGAGTTGGACTTGGACCATTATCTCGTGTCAACATTTAAGCAATCAAGGCTGCACAATATCCAACCAAGAGGAAGAGTATCCATCGAACCATTCTCTTCATCCAAAGATGGAGATTTCATTTTGCGATTTGATGGTGGCAATGGTGGAAGGACAATAGTGCGTCGATCATACTCCGATTTTGAATGGCTCGATGGAATATTAAAATTGCACAAGCGTCCAGGTCAAGGTCATCTATGCGGCCGCGTGTTGCCTCCCTTCCCGTCAAAGCAAGGAGGCTTCACAAAGCAGCATTCCACATTGTCCAAGAAGATGACAAAGCCAAGTGGTGCTGTTCATCAAAAAGACATAAGCGAAAGAGCGATGGAGGTAGCAAAATCTGGTATTGGCATGATAAGCTCAATAGCCAATTCTCTATGGAGTGGCTATGTATCAACCTCAACTCCGACACCCTCGCCAGCATCCTCACTCTCAGCAACGAATAAGTCTGGTCAATCCGGGGTCATGTCGCCTCAATCTGATATCGCAATGAAGGCTGCGAAGAGAATAGAAAGATACCTTAACTATCTATTGGAGAGTGATGCGTTGTCCTCATCATTCCCATTGAATGCAATCCTGCAGGCAAGCCAATCTGGTCTAGAGTCTTCGAAGCTTGTTTTGTTAGATTATACCAAGCAAAAGAAGCGTCTACGGTCAAGTATGGCCACTGCAATGTCAAAGGATAAACCTCAATCGGCTGCGTCTATCTTCTCTGCTCTTGTATCGAAAACATCAACCTCCATCATGCGCCTGCAAGGTGACGACGAGACATCTTGGCTACGTGCAGCTGCAAATGTTGCCATGGCCCTTCAGTTCCATGGAATACTAGAAACTACTGGACATGAAACAGCGAGTGCAAAGATACAGCATGCCTCACTGCCAAAGTTCGTCAATCGACGGGGAGGAAGCTGGGATGACGAGGAGACTGGAGACGACAAAGGACATAAGAAGCGTACATCTCACGGGAGTATTCAAAGTTCTGACTCGCCTGGGAGTGACGCCAACTTCGAGGCCGGTGTTATTAATGTTGAAAGTGAGCTTGCCGATGAAGATGAAGAGGATATTGGAGGTTACGATATGTTGCCCTCTCCCGGACCATCAGAGGTGCACCGTGTCCTCAATGCTGGTAGTGGGAGTGTCGTGTCGGACAGAGTTGGTTCTGCATTTACTTATGAAGCCAGATCGGAACAATTAAAATGTACGTATGACCGTAAAGATGCTGTCGTGGGCTCCATTAAGGTAGAGAATGACATTGACAAGTTGAGAGAGATCATACAGTCTACAAGTCAGACTTTGGAAAAGCTATATCTGTCCAGTGCATCGGTCAGATCAGCTCAAGATGCAAGAAATATAGTTCAACTCAATATTATACGGGATGTTGATTCTTGGGGCGACAACGGAGGTGATATAATTACCCAAAGAGCTTTAGTCAATGGAGTCGCTTCTCTTGAGATAATTAACAATAACATGGAAGATATTCACAAAACGATTGCAGATGGTAAGTTCAATCAACTTCTGTTCGCATCAATCTTTTCAACATAACTCACCTTTTTTATTAGATTTATCATGGCAATCATCATTATCAAGCTCTGCAGTTGGTGCTGTGTTAGAAGTGCGAGATGCTGTGAGGGCGTCCAATACTGCGTCTAGAGCGAAATCGGCTGCCTACATCGCGGCTGATAGGGCCAAGAAAGCCTACGAGTCTTGTGATCATTCATCGTCCATGGAAAAGGTCCAAAGCGCTCAACTAGAAGCATCAAATGCTCAAAGTCATGCTATACATGCAACCGTGGTTGAATACGAGGCCAATCTTGCGAAGAAACGCAGTGCCGTTTCGTTTGCTCAGGATGTCCAATCGTGGAATATTCATCGGAAGAAAGAACTCCTACGGACATGTGTCCAAGCCGCTAAATCACAACAAGAGGCGTGCAGAAAGGCTGCTGATGCATTGGAAGGCATACGTGACGGACTTATTGATTCGTCAGGATATTCCTTTGCAGAGGCAGAGGTAACGCCGTGGTCAGAAATGAAGTTCACATCTGCATCGCATTCAAGGCTACCAAGCACCGATCAATTGAATGTAAATAGACAAGTAACGGCATCAACATCAATACTGCAGACACAGGTGGGTACTTCTAATGCTGATGACTTCACTCGAAGCAATTCCAGCAGTCTTAACGAAAGGCCACCAAGCACTGATCAATTGAATGTAAATAGTCAAGTGACGACAACAACAGCAATACTGCAGACACAGGTGGGTACTTCTAATGCTGATGACTTCACTCGAAGCAATTCCAGCAGTCTTAATGATTGGAATACAAGAACACAAGTCTTCAATGATAATGACGTCATTGGAGCTTCCAATTCCATTGCTTCGGATTCTGATGGATTCAATCTATTGAAGGATACAATTCCTTCATCGGACAACTTCGCTCCTCAATTATCACTCCTTGACGAGGATTACTTCTCATGGAGCCACCATGAACAATCAATTATAGCAGGTGACGATAACTCAGACAATGATGAAACTGAACCAAATAATGTCAACAAGTATTCTTATCAGAGTCAGCATGATCCAACTTCTGATATCGTACCAACTATAGATACCATGACGACATCTATGCAAAACCTGATCGATGGTCTCTTATTGTGGGGAGGAGAGGATGTACAAGGGAATGATGATGAGGAACATGAAGCAGAAGATACCATTAATAATAGAAGCAGCGGTAGTGATGCACATTTTGATGACTTGCTGGGATGAAATAAGTACTCCTCGTTTGTAAAAGTAAACTGATGTATTTTTGATGAATTGTACATATCAATGCAAGTGTGGTTTGATACAAAGGAATCTCAGCGGTCTGGCCTGCGTAGCCAGAACCATCCATTCCCAGCACCTAGATAGCCACTCATCTCTTACCTTACGATAGCAAGAGCAATTGCTCATAATATAGCACGTATGTTTTATCACCTCATTGCTCTTCTTCATACGTCGTGCTCTATCAAGTCAATCTACTTGCCACAACCACAAGTCCAGAGCTTGGGCTCTCACTCTTTATCTGATCATTAGAGGCAGTTAGTTTTGTAGATTATTCCGAGACCAGCATTTCAATACACAATTCCAATTTTTCGTCGTGGGTAGTATTGTAACCGTTGGAAACAATGTATCCATCCACTTGTCAAAAAGTAGTCCATCAACTGTCCAAAAATTTGTATAGTTCACTCGCGATGGGGCTCGAACCCACGACCACACGATTAAAAGTCGAGCGCTCTGCCTACTGAGCTACGCAAGCTTAGACACACAAGTTCACAAGACAACACTATTGATCAAAATAAGGCGGGATCGCCAAAACAGGCGAAGCCCCTATTCAAAAGTACTTCCCGCGCAAATTTAGTTCATAATGAGTTGATCCCAAGTGTGCGGAATGATGTCCTTTCAAAGCCCACCCAACACCACAATGGCAATCCCCGATGGTGCAGTGTGCTACTTCTGTCTTGGAGAGGAAGGGGATGAGGAGGGGCAGCCGCT
>Ga0247833_1002784_pt1 | contig 24909 bp, 20 predicted proteins | sample LaCruzMarch2015__7_FD_187117 | JGI IMG/M metagenome (GOLD analysis project Ga0247833, IMG submission 187117) | Freshwater microbial communities from meromictic Lake La Cruz, Castile-La Mancha, Spain - LaCruzMarch2015_8m | ecosystem: Environmental > Aquatic > Freshwater > Lake | place: Spain... | reverse complement strand
GGTTGGCACGTGAAAGACGCTTGTTAATAGTGAGCGACGATGGTGGTACGTCGGCGCCTGTGATATCAGTTTCGGTATTAGCACTTGTGGTGGAGTGCAATCGCACAGAAAATAAAGGACGACTGTATGCTGCCGTCTTACGACTGGTGCATTGTACGGCGGAGAATGCAGCGACGACGCGGAAAATCTCTCCACCGCGATTCGAGGTGCCAATGGCAGCGGCGGACAACATTATGACGGCAGTCTTCTTCGCGAGGGGCATTCTAACCTTCGACCAGATGATAGATTGCCAATCGGGCATCAAAACGCGAAAGAGGCGGGACTGACGTCCCACCCCCTCTTCATCACGATGGCGGCCATTGCTCGCTTGGCGAGCCAAGCATACACCTCCAACAAAGCTTTTATTACGACACATGGTCGCAGTTACGGTCGTTGCTGTCGTCGTCATGCAGCGCTAGGTTCACTCTCTACTAATCCATATATCGGGCGTTATTTTAGCAAAAAGGGAATCACGTTGGAGGAAGATGGTATTGATCGAAGTAGATTTACTCGTGAAACGGAAATAGAAATGCCAGATATTGGAGATGATACAGACTGTGAGTGTTGTCTTTATATTCGCCAATAAAATTTGTTCTTATATCCTTTGCTAATAAAGGTTGATGCGAACTTTCATATTTCAATTGATGTAAAAATAATATGTTATTTAGGTGTGATTGAAAAGTGGCACAAGAAAGAAGGTGATTTGATAAAGCGCGAGGATGTCATTTGTGATATTAGGACCAAGGTAATTATATCTGTGTATGATTGATTGCAAGATAGCTTCATATCCTAGCTGTAAAGCCTATGTACACTTACATCTTGCCTTCACACCAATAGCTCTTAACCTTTGGAATGATTACAGATGATGACTATGATTCAATTATGGGGAAGATATTTATACCGGAAGAGTCAGATCCAATAAAGCCAGGGACTGTCATTTGCATTACATTAGATGAGGGATTGGACGAAGAAGTTGACGCTGATGCTGATGAGAAATAATAAATACTCGTTTAAGTAAAACCCCGAGTTAAGGAACAGACGTCTTGCTGCAGCAGGCTTAGTTCGAATTGGCAATCCGTCTCACCAATATGATTCTATACTACAATGGAAATAAACACATTTAAAAGCTCGGAGGATTCATAACATCGAAAAGCGCTGACTCCTGTTCTTTCATGGGCATGGAGGTAACAGGCTCGTCCTGGCCATCACTCCAATCATTCATCTCCTCTTTACTTAAAAGGAGGTGCCTTTTCTCCTCGCAACCATACGCAGATGGAGTCAGTTCAATGACTGTATTCAATGGGATGCTCACATATGGAGCTTTTTCGCGAGGCAGGCCCATAAAGTACGCATAGAGTAGTCTATGAATACCCTGATGACCAACAATGAGGATTGGCTCACGTGTTCGTTCAATGTCCAGAACAATAGGCTCAAGACGTAATGTAATATCCATATAGGATTCGCCTCTTGGATAACGATATGTCAATTTATCTTCTTGCCGTCTGGCAAACTCCTCGGGGAACTTCTCTGCAATCTCCTTATATGTCAATCCATCACAAACACCAGCATATAGCTCATCAAGATTCCGACGTGCTCTCCCCTGGAATTGAATCCAATCAATCTGTTCGCCATTATCCCATTTATGCTGTGTGATTATGTCTCTCTTAATAAACTCAGCTGTCTCTTTGGTACGTCTCAATGTAGATGTCCATAATCTAGCAGGACGCGGAGTACGCTTTACTTCTCCGGTCACTTCATCTGTTTCCACCTTCATCCCTATAACGTCATGAGCAAAGTCGGCAAGACGGCGTGCATACTCTCGTCCGGCCTCAGTCAGTCCACTATCGCCACCAATCTTACCCGAAAGGTTGTATTCAGACTGACCATGACGAGATAGGTAAAAGACACGAGGGAGGGTATGCAGATTCATTACAAATTGGACCACCTTTTGCGGTAGATAACCCCGGACATTATGAACAACGTATGTTTGATTGTTGATAATCTTAATGTATGACTTATCTCTCTCGTCGGCAGTTTCGTAGACATGCATGTAATTCTCCCTCCTTTTATTGTAGTCCTTCATTGCAGCATCTGGATCTACATCTTTATAGTCAAATGGGTTCATATGGATTGTGCGTATGTTGTGTGCAAGGAGTTCCTCCTTGTCACAGATAACTTCCAGCACGATGACCTTGCACTCTAGTGATTTTAACTTATCAAGCATGTGACGCCTTCGTGTTTGAGTGGAATTTGTCGAGTCAAGTATCCCCACACGTACTCCGTCCTGCTGCATGAAGGTAATAAGATCTGCCAATGCACAATCACACGCCTGTAGTCGTTTGGCCATAAATTCTTCCTTCGTATGATCAAAGAATTCGGCGGGTAGATTGGCACCAAACAACTCACGTCGATAATCCCCAACGTTGCATATCTTCGTTTCGACGGCGAGGAAGAATGATAGGTACCGTGCGATGCGGTTGGCAATGTGAGTCTTTCCCGTGCCCGGGAGGCCACACATGATAATGATGAGCTTCTCGGTGGCCGTGCAATCGCCTCCTACGACCTCAAGTGGCGTGGCATTATCGCCTTCGGGTATGACGTGAGGTGTGGGGTTGTAGTCTGTAGACATGACCGAAGATCTCTTTGTGAAAGTCCTCGATCGAGTGTTCCTCCAACACGTTCGTTTGGTTGGAGGGTGGTGGCGGGAGATGACAAGAGCTTCGCCTCTCTCACGGAATAAGGGGATTGGAACAGTAATATTGATTAATGTTACTACTTCTACAAAACTATGTGAACTTTGATGCAATGCTGTTTTTACACACCCCCCTTTCTATTCAACTTATTGTTTACTCTTTCGTTTCTTTGGATTACAGCAACCCTATCATTCTCTTTCCTCAAAAGATCAAACAGAGTTTGTGCAAACTCTTTATCCTTATCATCAAAAAGCTGGGCTCGCATTTGTAGGACGCTCATCTTCATTAACAGCTTCCCATCATGCTTTTGGGTCAGAAGGACTACTCGTTCCAACTTGTTCTTGGTAAGAAACGCCTTGAGTTGTTGATGATCCCAAGCACTCGGCGGTAATGCAACTTCTTTCATCGTTCGTTGTTGCAGCACGACCTCATGCGCCAATTCTTCCTTGATTTGATCCTCGACTCCAACAACAGTACTCGCCGTCTTGAGCGTTTCCATCGTGTGCTCGGTGTCGGTTGCGTTAGGAGCTACACATGCAATCACGCAGAGTCGAGCTCCGTCTCTTTCGAAGCTCTCCTTTAGAATCCTCGTTAAGTTACTTGACCTGAAGGGGATACGTGCATTCTTCGATTTCGCGCGAATACATTCTTTGAGTGCATAGAGGGAAGCATTGATCTCGGCACTCTCCTTCTGCCGTTCGCTGCTGTGATATAAACTGTCATGAGACCTTTCACTTCCTGCACAATCAATCAGAGTAAGCAGACCTCTGTTGTTCGAGCTCGGATGCTTGCTCTTAATCTCAATTTGACACACGGCGTGTGATCTCGAAGAAACACCATTCATATCAGTTGCTTCCGTCGCACGACGGCCCTTGGCAAGCAAAATCTGATCCAGTAGTTCCTCTGGAGATTTCACCTCAATCACTGATGCGTTAAGAAGACGAACTGTTCCATCGTCGAGATCGAGGACCTTAATGTCGAGGACCTTAACGCCACTGGAGCCTTTGATGAGCAAGTCGTTTATTTTGTTACCACATAGCTCAACAAACGTGAGTGAAATAACAATTCGACCACCCTTCGATTCACCTCCACATTTCGAGAAGATGGTGCTTGCCATTCTTTTTTCGATCCCAGCCATGGTGTGACTCTTCCCACATCCGGTTTGACCATACATTAGAATCGTGGACACGTTGTTCAAACAAGCCTCATTGACAAGTGGCTTGGCAATATGCCTGAACACGTCGTCATCGGAACAGTGCTCATCAAAGGCAGCCGTGACAGGATAGCTTGTGAGCTTGATAAACATTCGCCTCATATCAGCATGCATGACACAATTGTGTACGATCGTGAGGTCGCGAGACTTTTCACTTGTATTGTCAATGGATACAACGTCAAAGTCGCCACGATCGAGCTCATAATCAAACAACGGTCTTTTCCGAACAGCAATAGACACGCCATTCAAGCCTCGGTCTTGAATTTGACCGCCAATTATACCCGAGTGATTCGTTCCATTGTTTAAGAACGGCTGTCGTTGGCGGTTTTGCATAATATCTTGTTTAAACGCGTCCGCAAATCGTAATCGAGCAGTGCGCTTGTCCAAATTGCGACGTCCGTCCTTATCGTTAGAAGACGACAATGCATCTTTGGCACGTTGATTCCGTTGTTCTTCCTCACGCAGTACAGTTAGCGGTGTTGGCTGCATTTTGGATGCTATTGTTGTTAATTTTGATGGTGGTGGTGATGACGATGGTCGTGACTCGGATATACCTCGAGAGACACTTGGAGCAGAAGAGTTCCTGTGGTTCCTCCTGCTCGTAGCTCCATTGCTTTTACCACCAGATCCTTTATCAGCAGACGATACCTGACGAGGGATAGAACTATTGCGTCGAAATTTTCCATATGCAGTCTTTGCTTCTTCTATTTTCGTTACGGATGTTTCGTTGTTATTACGGGTCCTTGTGACTACTCCTACAGATACATCCGTTTTCTCCTTCGACGCCGTCATTTGTGTGGGAATGAGAAGAATCTTTGGTAGCACCGGTAACTTTTTCGGAGCAGAAGTATGATAATTCTCGGGCATCGGCGCCGATTGGTAGATCCTATTCATCTCTTCCATAATCGCCTTGCTTTTTGGTGATGCTTCTTTTGAGTCCAATGTGTATGATTCGAAGTCTTCGTCGTAGCTAACTTCGGGCGATGGCGTCGACGATGGTTCCTCTTCTGCCGAAGGAAAGCATTGATTTGTGATAGTTCGTGCAGATGGGACGCGAATCGTACTGGTTGGAGGAGAAGAAATGGAACTGTACTTCATCTCGCCGCTGCTCCTCCTTCCTGTTGAAGAAACGGCGTCGATAACATTCTCTCTTCCCCTGGCATGTTTGGAGAGTAAATCAGAAGCCTCCATCATTTTCTTTGGGACGGTGGAGTGGCTATTATTTTCCTTGCCAAGTGGTGGGATGTTCATGTCGTCACTATTGAACACGGACCACATCGACTGGAACTCTCACTCCTCTTGGACCCTGTAGACGAAGACTCGGCTAACAACAGTATGTAGGTAAGTAGTATGTAGCAGTCGCTTTCATTTTGGCGCGTTCTAGGGATGTTTGTGTTGGGGTAAATAGTAGGAGGTAGGATGCCATGAGTACGCCACGAACTCACCTCCGACGTAAACGTCAGGCAGCAGCACTCTCCTGCACTGTCCTACTTCACGTCTGTGGTCACATCGGTGGTAGTGGGATGATATTTTATCGTTTGCCCATTGTCGAATCAAGACGACAAGGCAGTCATCGACATTCGACGCAGTTATTCTCATCACGTATTAGATTGGTATCCAATACTAACCTATCATTGAGAGGGGGTGCAGATGATAATACTAACAACGAGAATAATGAAGATTTCGAGAATGATTTATCACCAACTAACTATGAGTCATTAGCTGATGAAGGTAGTAAAACATTATCAACTGTAATTTTAGCTGTAACCGAACGATGGAAACAATTTCGTAATGTTCGGATCATTGAGAAGGCATTGAATAATTCATATCAAGACAAATTTCATTCATTTTTAGCACGGTTTCGTGCCGCCCCAGCAGCAGGAGCAGAGTTTGTTGTCTATAGTGGAAGGACAACAGGCACCTTAGCAATTGCACACAAGTTACCACACGGTCCGGACGGAAGAGGAGGAGGGGGGAGTGCAATGGTCGAATCCGTGCTAGTAGCAGAGTTGGAAACGGAAAGGAAAGAACAAATCGTAATTCCTCCTTCAACAAACGATATCCATGGTGACAACGTAGTTCATCAATCAGACAAATCAGTTTGCACGAAATCGTCAACAGCATTCGTTATACCACCTACTCACCCATCATCTGTTGATTCTCGAATAGGAGACGATGTAAAAGAAAGCAAGTCATCAAAAAGTGAATTGACGACAGAGGATGTCTATAGTATTGAGGCTGGAACCAACTTACACAATAATACACGGAATGAGACGACTGACATGATGACATTGTCTAATTCCTCACTTATCGTCAATACTAAAGAATCTGTAATCTCGGCTACAAATACTAGTGTAGGTGAAAATTCAGATGACATGAAAGTAATCAAGCCACAGGATTACACATCATCGGGTTTTGTGAGTTTACTTTGCCTTACAATTTTCTGCCTCTTCAAATATGTCCTTACACTCACCTCACCCGTCTCTTTGTTATTATTTATCAGTGGATTGGAATAGATCTAATTGCGTCTATTGGATTGTCATCTATCTATGATGGTTATAAATTATCGCGAGCACTACGACCTATTCGCAAGGCAGTAGCCAATGCTACGGGTCTACATGGCTTTATTAGTCGTAAACAGTACGTACTTCTTGATCCGGAATGTATCATCATTGGAACAACTCCGACTGTTATTTCAATTGATGAAGAGCTTGGGATACATGATGTTAAATCAATAGAGGCTGAAATATTAGCACGCAAATTTGCTAGTCGAAAAATGCGTCGACATGCTCAGCAGGAGAGGAAAAGAAAGAATAACCCTCGTAGACGATGGGGATTTCGACGACGTCAGCAGATTTTGAGTCCTGCTAGTGAGAATCCTCCTCCCTCTGAAATCGTTGTTGTACCAGTTATTGATGCGTCACCAGATGCACTCGATCAAAGTAGACTTAAACGTGTCGAAGAGATTGATCGACTATTGCATCGTGGCAGTGAGCGATTACTTGAGCTTCAATGTGAACGGGATGATTTGCTTTGCGCTCCAAATCCATTATTCAATTATACAAAGAAGGCATATGATCCGTCAATCAATACTACCTTTGGTGTTGTGAGGACTACACGTCAATTCAATTTTCCTCCATCTGAGTTAGTTGACGAGTACAGTAAGTTCGTTCTGCTACGACATTGGTTCGTTATTGTTGCTGTTGTTGTAATATTATGTTGTGCAATCGTTGCAATCCCCCCCGAGCGGGTAGTGCAGAACTTAGTGTATACGTATCACTCTACGGGCCGAGAGGCTCATAAATGGTATTTGTACATCAATGGGTTTTTTACTAATATCACAGTGCCGCCGGTTGCAAGACGATTATGCTAGATAAAATCCTTCCTTTCTGCACAACGACACTTATCTTATACTGATTTTTACCGTTGTTTTGAGAGGGAACAGATATTATGCTCCTAAGTTGTGACCATGATTTCATCTAACTCTGTATGTTTATTTCTTCAATGCCCAATCATAGTCGGAGAGCTCGTGAGCTGTGGAAGACTCGAACATTTAAATCACACGTGAGTATTTGCCTCCTTGAGTACAGTTTGGAATGTTTAACGTGCACTCAAAGACCAGACTGATATTATTTTCGCTTTGAATGCACTTAGGGAATTGTGGCAAAGCCGATCGGATGATGGTGAAGATGATGACGAAGTGGGAGATGATTTGCTTACACCTGGAGCGGATGCAAGGAGGCTGTATGAAAACCTCGACTGGAGCGATAGCTGGAATAGAAATAAAGGTGTAGGAGGTAGCTGGTTGCTTCGTCAAGGATTGGGTGGAAACAGCTTTGGTGAGAAGCTTGGTGAAACCATTGAAATAGCTGTATACAAAGGTGTGTGTACTGCTGTTATGTCAGTCCTCGCCAGGATGTTATCTGGGTTGCATGGCGTCAATGTTCTGTCCCATTCAGATATCAAAACGTATGTTGAGCAAGATCCCGACCTCCCACCGATGGACAAGAACTATGGCATTGGCAGGGACATGAATTATGCCCACGATGCAATCAAGAATGCTATCCAAAAAGGTGCTAAAAAGAAGAGAAAGACGAGCAGAAGCAACTCATCGCACAAAATCTCAAATCGTCGTCATGGCCACGAGTTGAGCGATGATGCTTTCATACAACGTGATGCTGTCGTGGAGACGCTCATTTCACACTGTCAAATATCTGCTCCTCTCTTGAAATTGTTTCCCTTAGATTGGCAACGAGCAATGGTTGGTAATGTTATTACCCTGGCTACAGCGATCGTGTCTGACTTTGCGGATGGACTGCAAATCCAGCTGCTGGGTCATGCTCTTTCTGTGTCCTTCAAGCCAATAACCGAGGCTGATTTGATTCAGCATATTGGTGTTGGAGGATTTAGACAAAATCATAGACGTACTCGACCAGCTCAGTTTGAAGCGGCTGTGTTAGCGACTGCCCTAGACATTAGTGAAAACTTGTCATTCCTTGACGGCTGGTTGGAGTGGATAGAGCGCAAGGTTGGTGGTGGGGTGCTACGGTCTCAAATCAGTAATTTGATTGCACGTGTAGTTTTGACTTTAGTCGACGAAGTCCTTAGCGGAGCGCGATTGGGTAAGTTTAAGTGTGAAAGAGGTTAACTTCATTAATGATTTCCTAACATCGCCTTAATTGTTGCTCTCAGATCTGTGGTCCTCACAAGCTAATGGGCCAAGATTATACGCCGCTCTTGAGCACCGAACTTCTACCAAGTTAGAAGAAGACACCGAGTGGATGAGTTGAAGTCATTCATCGTAAACAGTGATATTGCTTGCAATGCAAGAGTGGCTAAGGTACAACATCAAAACATAATCTTAAGAGTAATGATGAATGTATATCTTCGTTCTAATTCCTATTAGTCTAGCCTTCTTCAATCAAATAATAATCAGCCATTAATTCCGTCATTGTCGTTTACGGAACATCATGCTTTTGCAATTGTGGGCGTCTCCTATGCTAATTAATTCTTGTACACGCATTATTGGATCCCACTTGTGGCTAAAGACCTAACCCTCCCCCAATCCACCCACAGCTATTACCACACAATCCTTAGCACAAATAATAAGAAATGTAGCTACAACTTCAACACCGATCCCTCGTAGTGTTCACATAAGTGTACCACCTCCATATCTTCCTTGCGGCACGTTTATAATTGTAACCCGCCGCACTGACACACACACCATCAATGACGGGTGTTTTCTCGGCCGCAAAGCCAGGTGTGACCGGTGCCCTATGTAAACCATCCCTAACAATACGCAGCTGTGTCGGACTCGAGTGACGGTACTTATGAAACAGCATTAATGAGTACCTAGCATCTGTGACTGGATCATGAACACCTCCCTGTATATCAGTACCGAGTAAATTTAAACATACATGTCGTAAGGAAAAATGACGATACCGTGTTTTGAAGCCAAGGTAGTCATCCGAGGACTTGTCAAGTAATGACGACAGCACATCATTATTGTCATACCCACTCTCGGTACGTTTCTTAACAACATCTCCAGCTTCAGTAAGCACAGCGGGGAGACGTTGTCGGAATATATCACAAATATCAACGGTCCGATCAAAATCTTTCCCAGACGATAACCCCAACCATGTTACATCATGACCAATGGCTTGTCCAACAATTACACCATTCGATGGTAGCAATGCCTTAATCGTGCGTATAGCATTCTCGAGTGGTACAGCGTCAGGAGAGAGACATATCTCGGGTGTCAATCCCGTAAGTTCAGTGAGGTAACTCGTCACGCCGGCACCATCGTTCGGCGGACGTATAACAATATTGGCCAGAACATTCCCATCATTATCCACCAAGGCCACACGACCGGGATAGCGATGTGAATAATCGTTGTACTGAAACGGCGGTACATCCTTCCCACGACGACCGGCATTGCCACATCCATCATTAATCCCACGAGCACATGAACCATAACCCGTGGCAATACATTCCACGTCAATGGAGAAGAATGGCGGATCGACATCAGGTAGTACAACGAGTTCCTCGACGACCTTGCTCTCTACCTCAACCTTCTTCTCCTCGTCGGTTTTCATTTCTACCGAACCAAAGTACGCAGATCGATCCTCGTGATCCTGCGCCTCCTTTGCTAGTTGGATTGCCTTTGCCTTGTATGGGTCAAATGCACGTTTCGCGGCTGGTACGAATGTAGGTGCTGCTGCATTCATCATCATGGCAGTAGGCTGACTATTGTTGTTATTGTATGCCGATGTGGTGGTCGGGGGGTGACGATAGCCTGCCCGTTGCTGAAGTGGAGCGTACTGCGAAGGATGTTGTTGCTGATGTTGCTGTTGAAAGTGCGTTGTTGTTGAAGGATTATTCCGCCGTGATGATTGATGTTGATGGTGGTGATTACTTTGGTAATGATTGTTGTGATGTTGTTGATGACCGCCGTTGTGGTGGTTCTTCTTGTAATTCTTCGTGCCCCACCCACTGTTGGTATGATTGCCATTTGAGCCGTCGATGCTGCTACCGTTGTTGATGTTTCCTGTGGCATTGCCGGCAACGACGGATGACGACTTATTCTTATTCTTCTTTTTGCCACCGTTGGTCTTCCTCGTCTCGGTAGTAGTAGGAGTTGGTTGATGTTGTTGCTGTTGTTGGTTATCTGAGGAGGAAATATCAGAGGATGGAGGAGTGGGGGAGGAATATTCAACGACTACAACATCCTCCACGGCCATACCGGCAAGTCTCGACGGCGCGTTGGTTGTGGTAACGACCGTGTTCCCCTCTAATACTGATGGGGTGGTGATGTGGGACACCTCAGCGTCCTTGGAGCCATCCAAGGCATTGTTACCAATGCTGTTGTCGACAGCGTCCGAAAATGAACCAGCGGTACTGACTGTGCTATTCGTTGCCTCATCCTGCTCCTTGGCCTGTCGTTGCTGCTTCTCCTTGGCCTGCTGCTCATCCTGCTGCTTCCGTATTATGTTATTATCTTTCCGCCCCCAGGCATTCAACTTTGGCGGTGGTGGTAGCGGCGGGATAACTTCAACGACGACAATGGTTTCTCCCTCCTCCTTGGATGTTGCAATCACTGCTGTGGTATTCTTGGGAGAGAATGTCTTCTTGTCTTCGATTCCCCCAAGCGGCGATACAGACGAAGACGATGAGGGCGAGCGCGTCGCTGTAAGAGCGACCTCTCTGTTTTGTTTGTCGTCGGATGATGACATAGACGACGATGACTCTCCTTTCAGGACCAACGGCGCAATTTTTGCTGCGATTGCATCCTTCCCTTCCTCATGATGGGTATCTTTCTTAATCAATGGTCGGCTCCACGCATTGACCAACGGAGCCTTCGTTGCAGGTGGGGGTGTAGGTGGAAGGGCAGTATTACTTGATGGCTCAGCGACAGACGTCGCTATTGTCGACGTCGATGATGACGATGTGGCCCTCTCGACGGTAGCAGCTTCACCCAATCCGGAGAGCGCCGCATCGACGACAGTTGTGGCGACAATGGGTTTGGAACCCAGTATGCTCTCGTTACGTCCATTCCAAGCCATGATTGTTCAATAAAATGGCTCCGTGTACCTCTCTATCGATTCGATTGGAAAAAAATGAACAAATGTAATGAGATATCCCGTCAGCCTCGGTGAGCTTAGTAATACCACTGGTCGACGTTGTTCAATGATTCAATCGAGCAACAGCAATGCAATGGTTGAATGCGATCAGTATGACGTTTATGGCCCACAAAATCCATCCTCAACACTTGACCCGCCAAATTGAATGGTTCCTGGCCTCGTGCTCAGCTTTGTGGACGATGTGGAGACCTCGCGGAGGCGCGTCCCTTGTTGTTATCGTGACGGTAATATGTGATGTCACCGATGCCTTCCGCGTCGTCGTAACTTCTTATCCTCTACGAATAATAAAACGGGCCTCGTTGAGGTCGTCGTCGTCGTCACGACGTTCTGTCATTGCCTCCGTAAACGATGAAAACGATGCCGAAGTAGTAATGACGAACGAAGAATCATCGTCGATGGCGCGTCTACGACGTGTAACCTTCCTCGGTTTGACGGCGGCATCATCATCGCCACCCGTCGATGAAGATGGCGAAGGAAAAAGCAGCAATGATGACAATGACTACTCATCGTCGTCATCATCATCGATGGATGCACGTGCTCTATCTGAATTCCTCATGGAAATAGGTGCATCATCTGTATCGGTTACAGATACCGATACGGGCACATTAGCCGAGGATCCGATATTCGGCTCAGCACGAGAAATGCTAGACGATGATGAACTCCGATCGACTTATGCAATGATACTACCCGACGCGGCCGTGGGACGGAATTTATGGCGTCGATGTGATGTATCTGCGCACTTTCCAACCACATACAATGTATCACATGTAGTAGAGGCGGTACGGGATGCATTCGACGTACCAACTACTATAGAATCAATATCATATTCAGTCGAGGATGTTCCCGATCGTGATTGGATGGCACATGTCCAATCATCGTGGGAACCCATCGTTGCGGGGAGTAGTAAATTCGTTCTACGATTCCCCTGGCATGACGATGGTCGAGTTATGCGTGCATGTCAAGAGTATGAAAGTCAATGTATGATGAATGAAATGATGAAAAAGTTTAATAGTGGTGTGAAGAGAGAAGGTGCTGTGGTACATTTCGAGGATGATGATGATGATAACGATAGCAACTACGACAACAACAACGATAGCAACGCCTCACAGAGGAAGAATGACGTTGTTAGAGATTATGTACAAATTCGTTTAGAGGGTGGTGTTGCATTTGGGACCGGAGAGCATCCCACTACAAGATTATGTCTTGGTTGGGTCCGTGACACGGTAGAACGACATCTTCTTTCAAGTGGAGGAGACGCTTCTATACACTTTTTAGATTATGGCGCCGGTTCAGGAGTACTAGGCATCGCCGCTGCGTCAATTGTGCGTGATTATAATGACAAATCCTCCAAGCTACGATCGACAACTAGTGGTAGTAAGAAGTCAAGTATTACCACAGTCGGGATTGAAATTGACGCTGATGCAATACATATTGCAAATGATAATGCATGTATGAATCAAGTAGAAATGTCAAACTATTTACCTAATTTTGATACCCTAGATGACGAGTCAAGGAGTGTGGTTATGAAGGCAATGCAACGTGAAAGGAATGGAGATGGATCGATACGGCCTATACCAGAAATGTTAAATATGGATAATATGTATGATTTGTGTGCAGCGAATATATTAGCTGCACCACTTGCTACTTTGGCATCGACTATTGCAAGGTTGGTAAAAAGTCCTGGAGGGGAGGTGGGAATGTCGGGCATACTGACATCACAGGCCGATATGGTAATAAGTGCATATGGCGAATACTTTGATGATGTCAAGGTCGCTGGTGAAGATGGTGGGTGGGTACTAATCACGGGCAGACGTAAATAAGTCAACTTTTCATTAATTCTTCATCCTTCCCTACCTTGTGTATCTTTTCGATGTATAATTCACTGCATACAAGCCATCAAATGACTCACTTTCTCTGGAATATCAACACGCAACTGATCCTTCGTCAATAGATAGAACCTATCAGCCATCTTCTTCAACTTGACATCTGTATGTTGCATATCATTCGTCTTAATATCTCTCATCATTCCTTTATAATCATTACCATGTACTTCCAAACACTTATGAATATACTTTTGTTCCTCAATTGACACTGGCAATTTGCGTTGTGCAAAAGTCTTACCAGGTAGCATGGTAATATTGTTACCACCACCACCATCATCGGGTATGTCAAATAATTCAATAGCCTTCCTTTCTCCCACCACACCAACGTGAGATAAGGCAAAGGCCGCACGACAGTCAATGGCTGAATTAACCTCCGATTGCAGTCCCATATTTGCCATGTTTTGTGCCGCCGACTTACGCGGATCCCACGCGGCGCGGACGGTCTCGTCATTAATTTGTGTAGGTTTATAAAATTGATAATTGCGATTCTTTAGCTTGGACTTGCCCGTACGACCGGCTCGTCTCTTCTTAGTCTTGGCATGCTTCACCATGATGATTCAAATGTTGTGTGTTGTGTGTTGCAAGTCTCACAAGTTAGGAATTAGTGGTCCTTGATTGAGCGGGCTCGTTCCCTCTATTTTCAAGTCACAGAAGCAACATGAAAAAGGTTCGACACGTAACGGTGATCATGCCAGATGCATCCACTACCGTACAAATAGAGGATGATAAAAGCAGATTAGTACTATTGGAACTTGTTCGTGATAGACAATATAATTACTTTCTCCCCTCGAACGTGACAGGATGGAGACCTTTTGGCGACTTTGATGGAACCGACTTCGAGCAACCGCCTCCCGTATGTTCGTGGACGGGAGTGACGTGTGATTCGAATGATGGGTCTATAACTGGCTTGAATCTTGGTGATGGGTTCTACTTCATTACTCTCTTGGGAAATGTCGTTGCAGATGATGATGATGACCAAAGTAGTACTCGTCGGATGGTCCGTTCACGAGAGTATGATATCATTCTCAACAATAAAAGGAGATACTCCGACAATTTGTCTCTATCAACAACTACTATTAGACGTCGTGATGATGAGACAACACAATCAATTACTATCGGTCCTACAATTCCATACTCATTAGGGAAATTGCATTCATTGCGTTTCATCAATCTTTCATCGAATCAAATACATGGTACAATACCTAAATCTATACTACAGCTACCAAAACTTGAAATTATTGATATCTCCAACAATGTCCTAACGGGTATATTTCCACACTTTACGTCACCTGCAATAACAGTATTGGATATAAGTAAAAATCAATTCCATGGTTCATTGCCGAAACATATATTCGGTCATCCGGTACTCGATCCGAGTAATACGGCACCATACTTGACAACTGTTGTAAAATTCGATATCAGTCATAATAACTTTATTGGGACTATCCCCCTAGACGGCACGAGTGGAGCTTATGATTCAAGCAGTGGTGCCGAGCATCATGATAAATTGCTGCAAAATTTAAAGTACTTTGACTTGGGATATAACATGTGTGAGTATACACCATGCTTCGTTTGTTGATTATTTGACTATTTTGTGTTTTCTCATTGCTCTATTTGTGTATAGTCAGTGGAACAATCTGCAATAATATTGGAACATTGGCATCTCTCGAAGGTCTATTCCTCGAACATAATCGACTTGTCGGGACGATACCTAAATCAATATTTCGTGAATCCGAGCCATTACCATTGATTCAATTATACTTACAACAAAATTCATTGAGTGGTACTCTCTCCGAAAACATTGATAGACTCTCACATCTTAAGGAGTTATATGTCGATGGGAACAAATTTACTGGATCTATTCCTCCGACACTGTGCGATTCAGACTTCAATGCTCCATTCATTTTAAATGACACACTAGTTGATAACGATTGTGATGCCATTAGCTGTCCCGTGAATAGCATTGGACGGGAGGGTGTGGCTCCATGTACATCATGTCCCGACGATGACGGATTTAATCGATATTTGGGTAAACACAGTGAACTATGTCAGGCTGGTATGAGTGAATTACAGATATTAGATTTGTTCTACGAATCAACGCATGGTGACGAGTGGCTTGACTCAAGTTATCAATGGAAGAACATCACACAGGTATGTCAACGTCGTGGCGTGGAATGTAATAGGCGTGGGCAGGTGACCAAGATTGTATTGCCTTCACTAGGGCTTAGAGGAATCATTCCACCCGAGATTGGTTTTATTAAGAAGCTTGAAGTCCTTGACCTTTCGAACAATCAACTAAAAGGATTCCTCCCGTCAGACTTAAGGTTTGCACCACTGAAACTACTTGACGTGCGTGGGTCTCGACTCCAAGGCGTGGTTCCACCATTGCTATGTATTAAGGAGGGGGTAAATGGAAATGGAGTTGGACCACCGAATACGGATATCAACTTGTTGTATGCCTGTGAAAATATCGTTTGTCCAAGAGGTACGTATTCTAGCATGGGTCGTGCATCACTACCCAATAATGTAGACGACGATGGTATACAATGTCTCCCGTGCTATGACGATTATGCTACATTGTACATGGGTCGTGATATATGTACTGATCTATTCATATTTGGGATGCAACTTCGTAGGGTTGATGCAGTCAAGAGAGCCTCTTCCATCACTCTTGTTTTCACTGTTTTGTGCATTATGTGCATTATTTGCATGAAGAGACGTCGACGGAATAAATTCAAGAAGAATGCAATGTCCAATGACGTAATTGATCTTGTATTTGATGAAAATGATGACGAAGATGAGTATGATAGACATCGTACCTCACTTCCCTTGCAGCGATGGCGACGTGAGGACGAATTGTACGACGATGATGGTGATTGGACTGCCGCTGATTCGGATATGGATGATACGCGGCACATAAGTAAGAAGTTCCACGACGTAATGTAACAATTCTAATAGAAATTATAGAGATTCTTAACTCTGCACTTATATCCCCAACTTTAGTCACAGTTGCTTCATGAGCGACATAAAAATAAGAGGATCAAACGGCACATACTCTCATGATTGTCCTTCTCCCTCCTTCTTTCCGCCAGTCGACGACGACGCCGACGACGACCAACTACTAAATACATCTGGGATTTGAAATTTCGGAATAGCCGGATCAACATCCTTCCCCGCATCGGCCAATAGTGCACGTTCGACAAAACTCCCCGCCGCACAACCAATACCGAATGCCATCCCGGCCGCAGATCGAAAGAGTGCACCCCCGGCTATCCCACCGATTAATGATTTAATCGCAAAAGCCTCTAGATGACCCTCGATGCTTGGTGGGAGTTGCCATGTTGGTGAGAATGATGATGACGAGGAGGCGTCCTTGGTAGGCGGTGGCTCGTCATTCGCCATGTTGGACTCGAGTAGAATCTTTTTCATCCCTAAGATACTACAATAACCTTGAAAAGAGCGGGACAGTTTGACTCAGGAACAACACAAAAAAAGGACACCATGGTGGTGTCGGTCGAGTCTCAAGCTTCGGACGATAATTGTCTGTCCAGTGAGGCTGCAGTAAAGAAGCCAGCAATAGGCGCCACTGCACCGCCATCTGTCTTTCCACGTGATGGATCCGGCATAGATAGGTTTGACAAAGTAATCAGTGGTCCAATATTTCGTTTGCAACTTGGAATCGTCGTAGAATATCTCCTCAGCGTACCTGGTTGTTTCTTTGGTATGCCTTCAACTATGATGATTGGTCCGGGTCTGTTAGCCGTGTCAGCAACGAGAACATCAAATGAGAATCGAAAGCTGCCGATGATGATTCTTGGAATCATAATTGCAACATTGATCTTACGCTGGGGATGTTGTCACTGGACGTCCACTCTTAAATGGGGATTCTACGGGCGAAGGATGTTTCTCGTGGCGCCGTTTCTGGGCACTGCGTTGACATATGCTATCGCAGATGACCCAATAGCACAATATGCAGGAAATTTCTACCTGACGTCTTGGCTTTTAGTTCTGATTCCAGTCTTGTTTCTGAAACGTGTTACCCACCGTCGACGACCAATTGCAAGTGCGGTTGTGCATCTTGGTGAATCATCCGCTTTGGCAGGTCGACAATTGAAGAGTCTTGATTGGATTTGTCATATGCTACGAACGGGTGATTCGAATGCATCATTCCCATCGGGAGATGTGGCCGGGAGTGTAACATTTGCATATCCTCTTTGGAGGTATCATCAGGGTGGTGCAAGTTCTGTAGGCGTCGTTGCTGTGATCATTGTACTCTTGAGTGCCTTCGGAAGAATATACTGGCATGCTCATCACGCATTGGACGTAATCGTTGCGATGATCATTGCGTTCTATTGCTGTTCCATTCTTGATGCAACGCTATCCTCCTCATTCCATACTGAGAGTGGTAATAATACCTACCCCATAGTGGCATGGTATCACCCGTACATTGCAATGATGGGAGTGATTGTACAACAGAAATTATTGCCGCAAAAGTTTGTAGGATGGAAGAAGAAGAGCAAATAGCTTTAGATTCAATGATTCGGCTCAGACGATGTTAGAGAAGAAGTAACAAGGATTACTTGCAGTGGACTGTGACAGGATTCACCCCATAGTACGCCTAGCCACTTCCTCCTACTTTCTAAAACTTTAGAATGTAGTTGCTCATGCGCAGTTCTTCTCTACCTACGCTGAAAGAAGTCGAAGGTGTGTCTTCTACGAAAATTACCAGAGAGCTTCTGACATACTTATTTGTCCTGGGAATGCGTCTTGCTGTAAGAAGTGCAGCCGCAATTGTACCTGAAAAAAGTCGAGAAGGCTTCGGACAAAAGATGTTTTCTCAGAACAGGACGTTACTAGTTCAACAACAATTGACTTCCTTTTTCGCGGTACGACAGAGATTTTCTGGATAATTCCCACGTGAATTCTGATTCTGTATTGTGGATTCTGTCCAACGACAAGAGAAACAATTTGATCTGGAACTCGTAAACGTCCTCGTATGTCCCCCAAGAATTTTTGTTGGAATTGAATTACGCAACTACTTGCATTTTTGTCAGCTGTCCTGCGTCGTCGACAGAAGAAATAATACAGTCGTCCCTTTCGTCACCGTCCAAGACGCCTCGCTACATAAGGCTGCGAGTGCTATCCGAAAATCATTAAAAATCGAGTCATATATGTTTGGCAAATCACGTAGTATTGAAGGCACATCGCCGAGTGAAGTAGCAAAGAGTCTTTCTCCACGACGAGCCCAATCTGAACCAGATGAAAACAGTGACAACGAACAAGAGCTTGAAACATTCAAACGCTTTCTATTTGATGACGAATCACGGTCAGTGCTTGAAGTCGATGAGGTTACTTCGACGTTCGATAAATTCGTCTCATCTGCTGCGCCTGTATCAGCTACAAAGTCGGAGATTGTGCGATCGACGAGCGTAAAGTCAGAAGTAGAAAATGTAGCTATTGCTGGAAGCACGGAATATATTAGTTCAAGTGGAGTACCAAATACGACACGGCCTTTGAGTTCAAGTGTAGCACAAGTCACGCCTTCGAAAATAGACAGCGACGAATCGCCGACATCAGGTCGTACGTCTGCAAGACGGTCACGTATTCGTTCACCTCGGAAAAGCAGTTTGACATCGCCAAACCAAAGCATTGATTCAGTAGAGGGCGCAGAGAGCATAAAGTCGACCCCTTTGACCTGGAACGTGCCTCCATTATCTACTCGTGCCAGAAGGTTTCTGAAAGACAAGAAGGATAGACGAAGGGGAAGAGTTGTAGCAGCAGAAGTTGCAGCAGCAGGAGTTGCAACAGCTGATGCATCCCAAACACCCCAGACTGTTAACCTCAAGCCAGCAGTTTCGAACTTGGGTAAAAGTCTACTGAAAGACAAGATGGAAAGACGACAGGTAGGTGCTTCTAGCGCAGGAGGAGACAAGCAGGACGTTGCATCAGCAGCAGACGTGTCAAAATTTGGACAGCTAAAGGATGATAAGGATTATGACGACTCGTCATCTCAAACACCCCAAACTGTTTACCTCATGCCAGGAGTGTCGTCAACAAGTACAGATCTGTTTGATAATGTTGACGAAATGTCCTCCATCGCATCTTATAAAGATAATGTCTCGGTAGTTGAAGTAGAATCCTTCCCACGAGGAAGGGCCGATTCAAATGACGAAGGCTGTCAAGCCTTCGACTTGATGAATCCCCTACCAATAATTGAGTCAGCGTTCAGTGCCCTGAGTATCGGGAGTGATTCTGTATGGTCATTGTTTGGCAATCCAAGTGGAGGTGCCTCGAAATCCTTTAGTAGCGCCATGGCATCAAGCGAAGATGTAGATAGAGAAGGAGAATACGAAGATGTAATAGCTATAGAAGTGGAATACATCGAAAATATAGAGGAGCAGGATGAAGAAAGTGACTCTGAGAGTCGATACTAGAAAAATTGTTGTGGCGAAGGTATGAGTAGGTATTTGTGAATCTTGTTTTTTGGATATAAGTGTGAGGTTTATGGATATCATGTGTTATAGTTGCATATATGATACGATATTTTGTAGGTTAGTTGTGGCAGTTGTCGGTTCGAGGTGATTCAAATGTAATTCGCTTAATAAAGAGTTTGCACAGGAAGTAATCCTTTTTGACTTGATTCGGATTGAGGTCGCGTCTAGCAGTTCCATCTGTTCGATAGCTTTGATTCGACATTATCAATTATAGAACTCCGCTGTTTTGCGTCAGATACAAGATTCTTCAGAGTTGACGACCCCTCTCGACCGAGGCTACCATTTGCGTCTCCAACACATATGAGTTGATGTCGAGCTCGTGTCAAAGCAACGTTTATTCTTCGATCGTCTGCTAAAAACCCAGCTGCAGCACGTACTCCTTTCTTTGTTGTAGACGACCTTACGAAGGAGATAATAACTAGATTGGCTTCACATCCCTGACTCGAATCCACAGTCGCAACAAGTACATTGCCATATCCTTTCTGTGCCAGAATACGATTAAGCAGTATCACTTGTCCCTGATAGAATGTAATGATTCGCAACATATTTGGAGAGTCCCAACCTCTCGTTTTCTTTATTCGTTGTATCAATTCACAAATAACCATACATTCTGCTTCATTCGAATATGAACCACCATGCATCTGATACTCTTCACCGGTTACATTAATAAATGAGTAAGTGTCCATCAAGGGCAATGGTAGCTCACCCACAGAAGAATCACGAGCAGCAGCATTTGCAATCCTCCCATCGTAGAATTGAGAGTTTGGAAAAGTACTGATATCCTCATGCATCCTATATTGATGATCTAACATGATATATTCTGTATTACATTGATTCATTAATCGTTCATGCATCGACCTGCCCAACCCCAAGTCAATGGCATGTCGACTAAGGATTGTTGGCGGCAATTGAAGTGGATCACCAACTGCTAGCATACGCTGCGGATGTAGGTGATAGGGGATGCAAAGCTCTGGCTCGGTTGCTGCGGCTGCCTCATCAATTAGTAGGTCATCAATTGCACGCGTATACTTGAAGACAGAGGCTCCACTAGTACTAAGTGTACAAAAAATAACCCGAGCAGTTGCAAGGAGTTCTTGTACGGGTGGTGAATCTATTCCATTCAGTGTTTCAATAAGTTCCTTGGTCGTGTTGGATGTCTTCTCCAATTGTGTTACATATTGTTCCCGTACGTTAATTGAAAATTCCCATTCCTTAGCGGCAGTAGCTAATACTTGCAGCTGTTGGATTAGTGATTTAGCACATGTGCACAATGATCGATGGCTCGGAATTCCCATCATAATCCGGGATGTAATCTTTATTGCATTAATTAGCAATGTGTCAATTGTTGAGCAAGTATTGTCGGTGGGTGTTGTTACACTGTGCAAACTGTGCAGGCCTAGTAATAATAATTGACACTCATCGATTAATACCTTGACCCAAGTATAAACAAAAATACTTTGAAGAGATGAAGATGTCTCCTCCATCTGTGATGACGATATAAGTTTATCCTCAACACCAATTAGTACTACAGGAACAGTTACATTGGCACTATTAATAATATCCAGGAATCGTTCAGCGAGTACTGTAACAGCCTTGTTTGTTGGTGCCGAAACCATAATCCTTTTATGTGGATCATTCGCCAATCGTTGACAGATAACATTGACTAAGAATGTCGTCTTTCCTGTTCCAGGTGCTACTTACAGCAACATCGACAACATCAATTAGAATGATTACAAAAAGAAGGAATCATGAAAAGTTTGGTGTTTACTCACGACCTTGTACGAGTACTATGGATTCTTTAGGTGAATTCAAAAACAGGTTGGCAGCACGTTCTTGTGTTTCATTGAGTGTAGGAATCTTTGTTAGTAGTCGAGACAAATCCTCACTACATTCGTTGGTAGTGACAACATCATCAACATCGACACTGCTGGTGGTGGTAAAATCTGCATCATGTAGTGGAATAAAATCATCTCCCTCATCACACTCGACCAATACTTCCTCCTCTTCTTCCTCTTCATCTGACGTATCGTCAAATCGGGTATGAATTGCGTCCCTCTGTCCAAGTAACTTGCGCATGAATGATACTTTAACCATACGTAAACATGCTTCCATTTGTCGGACTTGTGATATCAATGTTATTACTGCCGTGGCAACAAAATAACAAATCTGGGTACTTACACTGCTACTACTATTAACCGATTCGTCGTCAAGGTTTAATTCCGTTCGACGGACTATCATAAGTGACATAGATGATGATGATGATGAGTCCGATTGTCGATTGCCGCCATTGGGCACGATACAGGCAAGGATTGAGTTTTGTAAATTATTGCTACTACAATGATGTCGCTGCTGCTGCTGCCGACGAAGGAGTAATACATTCCCCGGTCTAGTCAATTTCATACTACTGCTACTGATGTCGCCAACAATTTGAAAGTTCAATATCAATGGAGAATTTAGTCTCTGTTGCTTTGTGTATTTAGGATACTTTTCATTCATCGACGTAAGTTCTAATGTAAACATACATCCATCTCGTCGTTGTCGTTGCTGTTGTTGATGATTACCTCGTCGTGACGAAAGAGTAGTTAGAGATTCGGCAACTATACATCTACTTTCTTCTAGTACTAATGGTGCCATTGACATGTAATATTCTCTTGCATTCGCAAATGATCCAAACCTTGCGCTAGATGATATACTAGACGATCGTTGTAGCAAGTGATGCGTCCTTGCATCATTATTATTAACATCATGACTCGACCGACTAGAAGGGGATGAGCCGGATAACGAAGTGATGTTATTAGGAGAAGAGGGGAGTTGGGGTATATTCAATAACGAGCACGCTAAATGCATTACTAGTTGATGCGATTTAACACATGAATCAGATTGTTGAATTTGTATAGCAGATGATGACAGAAGAGAGCAAAAGAATCGATCATACTCTTTCATGGATTTGGGATAAGGCTGAAGATGTGGAGTAATTGATGATTGGTTAGTCCTTCCTCGTTTATTCGTGATCTTGTTGTAACTAGTCGAAGACTGCTGAGGCGGTGGTTGATACTTTCTCTTCTGAGCATTGCGACGTGCTAGCTCCGCACCACCGACAAAGGCTGGTTTGAGGGAGGAGCAAGGAGGAGAAGTGCTATTATCATCCACCATGATAAGATGAAAGGGATACCTTGTCGCGACAGGCCAAAATATATATCCCGCCAAAATAGAAAAAAGAAGCGACGAAGGAACGCTATCCTACACGTACACCATACCGTAGTCGACGTCAACGATGGACGGTAACAATGACGGCAATAATGAAGTATTCATACCCGCACACCGTGTATCAAGCATTATGGAAGCAAACGCTCACATAGCAACACGTGGAACTAAATCCACTCGTATATTAGCCACAGCCAGTGGGATGGGCCTATTGCTCGCAAGTTGCTCCATATTCGTTATACACACTCACGATACACAATATTATACTACCCCGCTTGTACTTGAAATATTGAATTCCTTCCTTGCGTTACTTACGGGGATAATGGCATTGATATTAGAAACGAATTTATCTATATGTAATGACCATCAGTTAAGGAATGTATTAATTATCAAATTCCCTCTGCTCATAAAAGCTGCATTTCGTGGATTATTATATTACTTTGTTGGACAAACTCTATTAATTATATTTGCATTCTGGCCAGTCTATCATGTGTTACATGGCATCGTTGGATTATTTACATTATGCGTGGGCATATACATGATACGGATTGGTGCTCGTGCATCGAAACTATCAGCCACAATACGTAAATCCATAACCGATGAAACCTCTGTCCTAACGGCATTTGCGAATAATGATAAGAATGGTGATGGACATTTAGAAATGTTTGAATTTGAAGGTTTAATGCTTGAATTAGGGATCGAATTAGATGCTGATGAATTGACGTCGACATTTAATATTATTGACACAAATAATGATAAAAAAATTGTATATGATGAATTCCGTACCTGGTGGCGTATATTCATTGCCGACGTTAATCTTGATTGGAATTCTGCGGGTGTTGTCGTATAGGCATGACACTCACCAATGACCTTCTGTGCTGCATAAAAAAATGAAAAGAATGCGATTAAGCTTTGACGGGGAAGGGAATGACGGGAAAAAGAGGGATATCTTAATGGATTTGTTTGGCTTAATCGTAACCACCATGCATGCGACACACAATGATAATACTAGTTTATGTTATGATTTTACATCCCTACAAACTATCTCATTCTCATGGAGTATTTGCATAATGTTCCACTTGCTGGTTGCGCTTTGCTAGCAATCGAGGAATCCAAAACGGCTTTTTCGTTCATGATACAACCGATAAGTATGTCGCTTCTGTTCTTTTTTATTCGCCTCAACTTCCTCCACCAGCAAAGCGCGTTCACGTTTCGCTTCATGTTCTTTTATCAATTTCCTTCTAATTGCACTTATCTTATCGAAGAAACGTTTACTCTCCTTCGCATCCTCCTCCTCCACCTCCAAACCGCGTACACCATTGCTCGGAGAAAGAGATCTGAGCCGAGTAGACTTGTATGGGTAGACTTGGTTGAGTGAAGGCTCAGATCCATCACCGCTTGAGTAGACTCAGGCGAGTCAAAAGACACCCTCGGGAAAGCCTCGAAAGGAAACGTGCCTACCATCCTCACTGGCGAAAGCATCCAGCTTCTTCCCCGTCCTCCTTCGTCGATCATTGCCCACCGTAGACGTTTTGTTCGCTCTGCGTTTTTTTGTTTTTAGTGGACCCTAACCTTTTGGCGGGGAGGAGAGGTTAATATTATTGATATATGAAATCTGGTTGATGATGATAGTATATTTGCAATTGTATTGTGAAGGTATTATTTTAATTCTCATGGAGTGTTGGTTGCTAGTCGGTCGGCCGACTCATGGAGTATTGCACAAGAGTGTAGCGCCTCTCAACA
>Ga0247833_1002747_pt1 | contig 25167 bp, 29 predicted proteins | sample LaCruzMarch2015__7_FD_187117 | JGI IMG/M metagenome (GOLD analysis project Ga0247833, IMG submission 187117) | Freshwater microbial communities from meromictic Lake La Cruz, Castile-La Mancha, Spain - LaCruzMarch2015_8m | ecosystem: Environmental > Aquatic > Freshwater > Lake | place: Spain... | reverse complement strand
AGCACGCTTACTCGTCCAGGTTGAGGACGTCGTCGTCCTCTGCGGCAGGCTCGGCGACAGAGCTGTCGATGTGGGGCTTAGGCGTGCGGCTGAAGATGCCCGCCCAGTCACCCTGAGAGCCGTCCGTCAGACGGTGGTAGCAGTGCCCAGAGCTGAGGTTGACCCAGTAGGGCGCGCCAGAGAGCATGACGCGCTGGAAGCCCTCGAGGCCGCTGACAGAGGCAGGGGGAGACGGAGGAAGAGGGACCTTGGCTGCCGCAAGAGCAGCGCTCTTGACCTCCTTCTTGGCCTTGGCCTCCAGGCGCTTGGCCTTGGCCTTTGCGACCTCCTCGGGGCTCATCTCAGAGAACTTCTTGGGGCCGCGCTTCTTCTTCTCGGAAGAGCTGACGCTGGCGGGCGCGGCCTCCGCAGCAGCAGCAGAAGCAGAGGGAGCCTCAGAGGCCTTCTTGGCCACCTTGCCCGCCTTCATCTTGGCGATGCGCTCTGCCTTCTGCTCGTCCGAGAGGCCCTCCCAGGGGTTCTTGCGGGCCTTCTTGGCGGCCTCAGAGACGACAGAGGCCGCGGGGCTCTTGCGCATGTCTGCGGCCTTCTGCTTGGAGACCTCGGGGGCGGACCAGGCCGCGCGGCGCGCCAAGATGTCGCCCTCAGACCAAGAGCTGAACTCTGAGTTCTCTGCCTTCAGAGAGGCGCAGAACTGGACGCACTCAGTGCCGAGGCTCTTGCCCTCAAAGCCCGCCTCGCGCAAGACACCGCGGACGCGGTCTGCGAAGAGGCGCCAGGCCGTGGGGGCGCGGGGCTCAGAGTCAGAGCTCTTGGTCTTGCGCTCCTTCTTGGCCTTGCTCTCAGAGACAGGGGCCGCAGAGGGCTTGGCGCTGACGAGGGTCTCCAGAGTAGAGATACGGCCATTCAGGGTCTTCATCTCGCTGAGGAGCTGAGAGAGAACGGAAGAGACGTTAGTGGAAGACATTTTTGATTGAAGAGTTGGATGTTGGGGGAGAAGTGTGCTAATCCTAAGCCTCTTTTGTCATTCAATTTTACTTTGAAATTGAATGGGGTCAGAGGGGTCAAAAAGGCCAGAATTCAATCTGAGTTGAAAATTGAATTTCAGAGTATGCCAGAGCTGGAAAAGAGCATTCAATTTCAAAGTAAAATTGAATTTGCGGCCTAGGGAAGAGAAAGCACACCTCTCTTCAGCTATCCAACAGACAAAATGACGTCGCTTACTGCCTCTGAGTCCTTCACCCCTCTGCCCTATGTGCCTCTGGCGCATAGCTATAACAGCCGTGGCGAGCTGGGCGCCTTCGTGAACCCTAGCGCCTGCTCTTGTACCACCTGCGTGGATTACGTGGGCGCAGGGGCAGAGCGCTCTGCCACCCCCGCCCCTAGGCCTCTGGCCACTCTGCCTCCCCCCCAGCACTCGTTGGTTCTGGGCATGGGCACGGGCGCTGCGAGCCCTGGCTTCTGGGCGCGCTTCGGGCCCAGCTCTGAGCCCACTCTGTCGCGCTTCAACACCCTCGCCCCTGGAGAGGGCTTTGGTCCTGCTCTGCCGCGCTTCAACACCCTCGCCCCTGGTGAGGGCTTTGGCCCTTCTCCCACAGGGCCTGCTCTGATGCGCTCCTCCTCTGTGGCTGAGGAGGAGGACGAGGACGCCTTCCAAGAGGAGACGTTCAACCGCCTCCGCATTCTGCGCGCACGCCTCCAGACGCGCCAGGATGCCGTCTACGAGGGCGAGACCCGCTCTCATGACGAGATGGCCGCCCAGGACGCTGAGTGGGAGGAGCTGGATAACCAGATTCACGCCATTGAGCAGCTCCTGCTCTCCTTCGGCGCCGTTTTCCGCCAGCGCTAAGCGGTATCTCTGTGAACCCCCCAAAGACCAAAACCAAAGACAAAAGACAAAACCCCAAACCAAAAGAAAAAACTTTTTTTTCTGGTGGGGTAAATTTGAACGTATTTGGTCCCAAGGGGCTACCACACATCTCTCTTCAATCCAATCTAAGAATGGCATCGGTTCAACTCAACTATGGCCTTCTGGCTACGACGAGCGCCGAGTCCATCCAGATAACAGGACGGACCTTTGACTCCAAAGACAGACTGAAGGCTCTGGGGGCCAAGTGGAACGCGGATGCGAAGGCGTGGCTCCTTCCTCTTCACACAGACCTCTCAAGTCTTGAGCTGCCTCCTCCGAAGCCTATCTCGTCAGCCATGCGGCAGCAGATGGCAGACTACTTCATCTCTGATTCGTATCTACGCAGTGTCATTGGCAGGTCAAGACACGGAAGGTGCTGCTCTGACGCAAAGACCAAGCTGGACGATTACAACCCTCAGGGCCCGATGTGGTATATCTGTGCCAAGCACGGCAACTACAAGAGCAGTTATGATGGCACGTAAAATTGAACAAACTAGGGCATGTGTATCTAGTACACTTCCCACCAGCAACATCCAAGACACAATGGAATTCACCACTCTTGAGCAGCAGAGCCTGTCGGCGATCAACATCTGCGGAACTCCGTGCGTGGGCGACTGCGGAACCTGTGTCCAGTCCAACGCAGACCTCAATGCGTTCTATGGAGTTGTAGAGCCTGAGGCCGCAGCTGACGAGTCACAGAACAGCATTCTGGAGGCTGCGCGTGAGAGGGACTTCGTAGAAGAGGCCCAGCGCTCTGGTGAGGCCTATGACTATGATGAGGAAGATGACTACCGCGGCTGCCACTGCATGGACTGTCTGAACTACGACTACCCTGAGGACGACCGCTACAACGACGATGGTTACGGCCTCGACTGGAATGAGAGCGGCTACTTCGACTGAATGCTCTCAGCACAAGAAGGCAAGACAAACTAAAAAAAAGAAAACAAGAAACCAACCAAAAAGAAAAACACTTTTTTAGAGAGGCGACATGCCCATGCTAGATGTTGGACAAGGACATACCATGTATTATGAGACACATGGAAATCCAAAAGGAAGACCCATTGTTATCTTACATGGAGGTCCAGGGGGTGGAATCATGCCTCAAATTAAAACTCTGTTTGATTTGAAGAAATGGTTTGTGATTCAGTATGACCAACGAGGCTGTGGAAAGTCTTTACCGAGGCTCCAGCTGAAAAACAACACAACGTGGCATCTTGTGGAAGATATGGAGACGCTACGGAAGCATCTTGAATTAGAGTCATGGGCTCTTTACGGAGGCTCCTGGGGAACATCTCTTGCGCTTGCGTATGCGTCCAAGCATCTGGAGCGTGTGACAGCCTTTATTCTGCGTGGAGTCTGCCTCTTTACAGACGAAGAGAATACCTGGATGTTTGAGAAGGGGCATGCGTCAGAAGTCTTCCCCAAAGCCTGGTCAAATGTTACTCAGATGGTGAGAAAAGATACGAGGAAGCTTGTTGGCCCTTATATGAAGCTTCTGAAATCAAAGAAAACAAGAAAAGTGGCTGCGAGAGCTTGGACAAAATACGAGCATGCTTTATCGTATCTGGTCCCCAAACCGTTTAAGGCAGACCCGAAATCAGATGAAGAATCTGCTGTCTTGGAAGTCTATTATTACAAACACAATGCCTGGCTCACTCCTGAACTTTTATTGGACGCAGCCAGAAAAATATCTGTCCCTGTGATTCTTGTTCATGGGAGATATGATATGGTGTGTCCTGCGTCTTCCGCATTCGCATTAAAAGAAGTGATTCCAAAAGCGAAGCTCTTTTTGATTCCCAATGCGGGTCATGCGACTTTGGAGCCTGGAATTCGCAGAGCCTTAAAACGAGAACTCAATCGCCTTGTTGCTTAAACCTTCTTGTGTATTCTAAGGGAATGGAGCGATTGCGGGTATGGTAATCTTCTTTGGGTGCGTTGTTTGTATAGTTGGACTCTATCTCTACAAAGAGTGTCAAGTAAGAGACCCTGAGTATGAGAGGGTCTAAAAAAATTGAAGGTTTGGATACCTGCGTCATACGCACACATCCCAACTCTCAAAATGAACAGACGTCAAAATGCGACAACAATTACGCAGAAGCGTGAAGCAGCCCTTATGAAACACTTTAATGGAGACCTGGTCACAGAGGAAGAGCTTGACCTCTTTCCTTGTAGTAAAGAGGCCTTTGTATCTCTTATTCCCGTAGTCCAATCTGTAGAGCCCACCTTTACTGAATGTAGAAAAGCAGGGGGGCTCGGTAATCATAAAGACCTCCAGCTGCTTTGCGGTGAAGAAACGAAGGGCGTTGAGTTGAAGGTCTGTGACCGCAAGCTCACTGCCTCTCTCTTGGAGTGGCGACCCTGGGAGGGAGGCGTTCAGTTCCTTCAGGGCCAGATTACATCCCAGCTCATGTCTAGCTTCTTGGGCGAGTGTGGAAAACCTATGGTGGCTGCCTGGTTTACCAAGGTGAAAGCACTGATGCTTACACATCTTCCTAGCTTCACTGTGCCCACACTGGAGGACTATAGCAAGCTGCTCTTTACGATTGGCTCTGAGAAGAAGCTCACTACACCCGCAGCTAAGCTGATTCAAGAGCTAAGAGCAAAGGATGAACTAAAGCAAAGGTTTCAAGATGCGTGGCTCCTCTTTGAGGACGAGTGGTTTGCTACACATGCTCCTGTGGTAGAAGCCTTTCAGGCTGTTCTAAAGCAGGTTCTTGAAGAGAAGGACTACTGGATCAACATCAACAAGGGTGGCGCGTTCTTCATTGAGGGATTTCATGTGAGAGGTCTTCATTACGTGGGGACTGCCAAGAAGCCTGAGGGCGGCACTGTCTTCCGCTACAAGATGACTCTTCAGAAAAAGAAGCGCGGTGATACTCAAGAGGTCCCCATCGTTCTGAAATTCTATTGGAAGAACGGTGGCCAGGGAGTTCAGAATATTAACCTCCTGGTGGTGAGCGATCCCTTTGCGTAAATAAAAAAAAAACACAAAAAAATTTTTCTTGCGGCTTCCCAAAATTGACTGCAGTGGCGACTGCAGTTTCCGGTACAGTAGTAGATGAATCAACCTCTTAGCGCAATTTCTTTGTTTTCAGGATGTGGTGGTGATACACTTGGCTTAACGCGTGCTGGCTTCAAGGTAATGGCCTTTAATGAATTTAACAAGGCGGCAATTCAGAGTCATCTGGCTAACTTTCCTGACTCGACACTTCTTTCAGACCCAGTGTCCAAAGCAACCGATATTACAAAGGTTCCTGATTCTGTGTTTGAACCTTACAAGGGGAAGACAAATCTTGTCTTTGCAGGGTTTCCTTGTCAAGGGTTCAGCAAGGCAGGCAAGAAAAAGGTCTCGGATCCCCGCAATCAGATGTACAACCAATTTGTTCGTGTGGCCAAGGTGACAAAACCAGAGTTCATCATTGGTGAGAATGTTCCTGGTTTAACGAGTATGAAGAGTGGCCCCAAGGAAGAAGATCCTTTGATGCTTGACCTCATTAAGAAGGCCTTTAAAGATATCGGATATGAGACAACCCATAAGGTCTTGGAAGCAGTAGACTATGGAGTCCCTCAAAAGAGAAAGCGTCTTCTTCTGATTGGCTGGGATATCAACAAGTTTCCTGCGTTTGACCCAACAAGTTTCTGGGCGTCTGTGTCAAGCTGGGGTGCGCAACAGACAATGCCTCTTCTCCGAAGCTTTGTGACAACCAGCATGGAAGGTTCTTTTGAGATGAAATCAGAAGAAGTTCCTGAGGACTTTGATACGTATGCGATTGAGACATCTGAATCTGTGTCTGGAGCTCCTCATCCCTTTGTGAAACTCAAGGCGGGTGAGAAGCTTCTCAGTTGCTCAAAACGAGTCAGTCCAGTTCATTCTGAAGTCGCTGACCTGGACAAACCCTCAAAGACAATCATCTGTACCTACGACCACCAGCCAAGACTGCTTGTTGGCTTGAAGGCAGATGGAAAACGGTATGTTCGCACGTATCTGCCGCACGAGCTGAAGCAAATTCAAGGATTTCCATCAGAGTATATTGTGTTGGGCAATCAGAAAGAGCAAGTCGTCCAGATAGGAAATGCTGTTCCTCCTGCGCTTGTTCAAGGAGTCTCTCATATTCTACAAAGCTATCTGGAGCTTATCTTTGAACCCATGCCTGTAGTGAATACGAAAAAGCGGAAAAATTGAATAGGTAAGCCCGTTCAAGGGTCAGCACCCTTTACCATACCAATCTAACCAACACAACAAAATGGAGTGCTCAATCTGTATGGAAGCCATTACCAAGGCGACAGGCTCTACCGTGCTCTCCTGTGAGCATGCGTTCCACTTCCGCTGTATTGACAGCTGGTTCACGAAGCAGGTCTGTGACGACATTGCGCAGACCTGTCCTTGCTGCCGCAGCTCTGGATGTGAGATGGACCGCTGCTCTCTTGTGGAGATGGCCGAGGACGAGGACGACGATGATGAGACCTACGCAGAGGATGACGCAGAGTCTCAGACCGCAGACGACATGCCCAATGACGAGGAGATGGAGGATATCCGCTGGGAGCGTCTGGGCCCTGGGCGCTGGATTATCACCACCTCTCATGAGCTGGCGATGGAGGGCGTCCGCAACCTGTTTGGTCCTCTCAATCAGCTGGATGCGAAGGAGGAGGACCCTCGTGACGCGGCCGTTCGGAAGATTCAGGCCATCTTCCGTGGCCACAAGACACGCGAGACGTTCCATGCTACTCGCATGCTCATGACGCTCTTTGCCTAAAAAAATTAAAAAAAAATGACCTAAACAGCTGTCACAAAGGATTACTAGGTGGTGGCAACACTACCTACTGGTGCTATAGTCTAGCTTGGTCAGGACATGGGTCTTTGATTTCCTTGACAGCTTGTCTCGTCAATGATGTATGATGCACACCCAGAGCCTCGGTTCAAATCCGAGTAGCACCAAATTCCAAGGGTTCTTCCAGCAAACCAAACAAATAATGCTTATTTCCAATGAATCCTGTTGCCGAAAGGCAGAGAGCGAAGATGGCCGAGTGGTTAAGGCGACAGGCTTAAGATCTGTTGGCGCAAGCTTCGTGGGTTCGAACCCCACTCTTCGCATCATGAGTTTTGAAGGACTCATCAAAACCTTTTTTTTACCGATATGGTCTAGGGGTTAGGATAGCGCTCTTTCAAATTCCGTCGTAGGTGGTATTCTACTCACACGACTTAGCACAGCGTTGGCCCGGGTTCCGGTATCTGCGTAAAGAGCTTAAAAAAACATTCCATGGTTCCCTTAGCATCTTAGCGCAGAGGTAGCGCGCCTGGCTCATACTTGAAGAGAACAAGGAACCAGGAGGCCGTTCGATCGAAACGAACAGATGCTAGTTGGTCTTATAGTCAAGCGGTTACGACGTGGGATTCTGATTTTTTTTTAAAAGACTACTCCCGAAGCCTGGGTTCGACTCCCAGTAAGACCTTTTTACGCTAATCATACTTAGCGTCTTGCGCTAATAATTCAGTGGTAGAATGTGGGTTTTCCCAGTTAGCGCATCTTTTTTGAATTCTGATTTGAAGTGAATCAGAACACATGGAAGCAACTCCCAAGGCGGGGACCAAAATTGAATCGCGGCACGCCTCCCTATTCCACCAGGCCACCTAGTGGCTAAGACTCCATCCAGCAACTGACATATCTACATATATCTGGAGTCTGATACAAAAGCGAGGATGGCCGAGTGGTTAAGGCGCGCGACTCAAGTTCGCGTAGAGCAATCTGCGTGGGTTCAAATCCCACTCCTCGCATAAGGGTCTGTCTTCACCCTTTACAAGTAAGAACGACCTATGAGAGCCCCGCACGCGGTATTTTTTTTACAAAGATACATCAAGAAGATGACAAGTCTCATTAAACTAACTATAGAAACTTCATTATTTATTCAAATTCTCACACTGTTATTAAACATCTTCGCATTCTTTATTCCTCTTGACAAATGGGACTTTGCTCTCAAAGAAATTTTGGGTCTCGAAACTGCTGTTCAGATTGTTGAATTACTCTTTTATACATGGTATCGCGAACGTATCCTAACAAAAGTGAATGATATCACAGAGTTTCGGTATTATGACTGGTTCATCACAACTCCAACAATGTTATTCTCTACGGCGTCCTATTACGGATATTTGGATAGTCGTGAAGGAGAGCAACAAAAAGAACCTTTTTCTGTCTGGTCTCTCTTCAAACAAAATGCGAATTGGATTTGGTTGATGTTTTTTATGAATGCTCTCATGTTACTCTTTGGATATCTCCAAGAAATTGGGTCACTTTCTCTTGTTTGGTCATCTCTCCTTGGATATCTTGGTTTACTTGGGTCCTTTGGTATATTGTATGCAAAGTTTGTATCAAAGACTCCTCAACAGCAAGGCTTGTTTTGGTTCATGTTTAGCACATGGAGTCTGTATGGTGTCGCAGCGATGCTGCCTTATAAAGAAAAAAATATATCCTATAATGTCCTAGATATTTTCGCAAAGAACTTCTATGGTCTGTTTTTAGGGTATCTGATTTATAGCCGCCGTCAATATTGAACCACGCCCTACCCCTTGGGGTAGGCAGGCCACCAGCCTGCTTCTGTAGCGCAGTGGATAACGCGTCCGCCTTCTACCAATAGGCCTGTCCTGTTGGACGTGAGCGGAAGATCGTGGGTTCAATCCCCACCAGAAGGTCTTGCCTCTCTGGCTCCTGGGTTCTACGAAAGTAGAACACGCATGCCAGAAGGTCTTGCCTCTCTGGCTCCTGGGTTCTACGAAAGTAGAACACGCATGCCAGAAGGTCTTGCCTCTCTGGCTCAGTGGTAGAGCATCTGTCTTGTATTATCTGGTATGTCCAGATATCCCTGATGACTTCATATTGTCTCGGGGGGTGTCGCCTGTCAACGGCATCTTAATGGAAACAGAAGGTCCTGGGTTCGATTCCCAGGAGAGGCACTCCAAGTCTCCTATTCTTTCTCATAGGTATTTGCTCCAATAGCTTTACACAGAAATGTGTTCAGCTAGGGGAGCTTTGCTCCAATAGCTCAGTTGGTAGAGCGTGGTGCTTATATCATTCAGGTATACTTATCGCACCGAACACCGAACACCGAACACCGAAACGCCAAGGTCGCGGGTTCAATCCCCGCTTGGAGCATCTTTTTTTTGTGGAGCCCACATGAAAAAGATATTTTTTTAAAGACACACTGTTTCTTCAAGGGGATACAGCGCACTTCCAGACATGCTTGTAATTTTCATTGGGATAGACAGCGAGAGAGAGAGGAAGCATATGCGTTCCACAAAGACCCTTCTCTTTTCCCTCACACGGCTGGGAAGGGACATAGCGTCGCATCATGTGCTCATAATAGGAAATTAGCTCTGAAAGACCTTGAATCAGAGCTGCTATATCCTTGGTCTCGCTATACTGTAGGACAACCCTCTTTGTGCCCAATGCGTAGTTGCGAGACGCATTGCGATAGTGTGTGTAATACTCAGTCATTTTCTCTAGCTTGTCAATCTCTTCACCCAGTTCCATCAACTTCATTTGAGAGCTGGCCATTGATGACTTTACATTGTTGACAAGAGACTTCTTTCGGTCGTGCTCCTTCTTTAGAGTGCGGCGGCACGCTTGCTGTCCCTTGCCCTTCTGCTTCACGACAACCTCTTCATCCTCATCCTCTTCTTCCTCTTTTTCGTCGATGCTTTCAGGTGTCTCCTGCTCCTTGAACTTTTCTAGAAGCTTGTTGAAGCGTTCGTCTTCCTTCTTCCGTTCCTCTTCAAGATTCTTCTTCTTTGCAATCAGAATATCGATTTCAGAATCAAAGATTGTAAAGATTGTTACATTTGAGCTATTCTTGTAAAGCTTGAATCCATTTTCCTGTTCTGTATAGACTTCAAGCAACTTCTTCTCGAGAGAAACTGCGTGCGGGCAGTTTGGCAGCACCTCCTCAATGAGATCCAGGTAGGGGTGCCCCGTGTGCCAATTATCGCCAAGTGTTTTTAGAATATCGGTCATTGTGGTGCTTTATCGATTGACGTGAACCCTTTTCAATTTTTATCCCTTGTAAAAATTGAACGAGATTGGGTTCAGGCATTTGTCATAGCCCCTTCTTGTTTCAAATGACCGCGAACCAGTTTCACCAGACAGAAGTGGATGAGCGTGCGTTTGGGATTTTCCTTCTGGAAGGAATTCAGTTCTTCCTAGACCAGGATCCTCCGCTGCGCCATGGAAGCATTGACGACTATTGTAGACGTCTGTGGAACCGTTGGATCCAGATGTCAGAGGCTGAAAAGAGGTCGTTTCTAGACAGGGCCATTGATGACCTCCGTCGCCTCCGTCGCTATCGTCGCGCAGACATCTATAGAGATGTTATGCGTGATGATATCTCATATGACAATGACACACGCAGACGTCGTTCTTATGATACCATTCATTGAAGATATATCTGTTGAATATGAAGTTCTCTCAGACGGGGGGATTTCCGATCTCTCAGGGGAGCAGGCTCATCTTCGTTCTGACGTTTCTTCAACTCCTGCTCTGTCCTTCTCCTGCTTGCTTGCGTTTGTTTGGAAGGAGGCTCTTCTTTTTCTATAGGAAACGCATTCTTTTTGTATCGATACATGGCCTGTCCATACTTGACTTTATTGGCCTTCCAGGCCTTGGAGGCCTCTTCAAAGAACTGGTGTGTAAAGTCAGAAATCCCTGGCATTTTTTTAGTGTTCCTTCAGCATCCTGTTTGTTCAAATTTTAAGTGCGTAAGCCAAGCTTCTGTTTCCCCCACCCCACTGATTCCTTAATGACTTTGTTTGTCACAGACTGTTTGTAACCACGCACGTCAAACAGTTTCCCCTTAAAGAGTTCATCTTTGTTTTCGTATTGGGATGTTACATTAGACCAATTGCTTTTTCCAAGATAGCATTGCTCCAAGGTGGACGCCTGCGGCAAGAAGCCACTTGGCTCTAAGAAAGCAAGCTCTCCATTGACAAAGATACCAATGTCGGGCCTGAATGCGTCTTCATTTTGAGCGGTGATACAAATATGAGTCCATTCTTGTTTGGGTATGATACCAGGAATGACAATGCGCATCTTTCTCTGTTGATTGTCCCAAATCTCATACAAAAGACTTGCTTTGTTTTTGGGACCCACAATGGTCTTATCACGAACACGAGAAGGAGGAAGACGTCTTGGAGTATCTTCAAATCCTACACAATCAAAGTCATTGATATTCGCCGATGTTGTTTTTAATAACTCTTGAGGAGACATGACAGGACAAGGTTGTGCGCCTGACGGTTTAGCAGGGACAGTAGAATCTTCTCCACAGAGCAAAGGAGGTCTGATAATCCCACCATCTGTGACATTCGCATCACCTCTACCGATGATGCCAAGAACAACATTGTTTTTCCCTGCGCCGTCTCCAAAATCCAATAGATGAGCATTGTTTGTAAATTCATCAAAATAGACCCATAGCATGATTCCTCGTAAGCTTCGTAAAGGCACAATCGAGCCAAGTTCTAATTCAACATTGTCACCAAGTCTTACAAATTGGTCTATTCCGTTAAATTTCAAGCCTTCTGCGATAGGAGGATTGGGTTTCTCATTCACTTTTGTTCCACCCACTGTCAAGAGTTTTGTATTATTTACAGAGTCTATCATGTCATCACGGAATCTATACCAGAAGACACACCCTTCATAGAAGTGAAGTAATGTTTGGATATCAGCTGGAGGCTCTGTATCGAGAATCATTTCAGCGTCAAACTCGCGGTCCAAGGATCGATTACACAAGGCTTGATACTCACCCGATTTGCCTTTTAGGATACGACAATAGGCATCGCGTCCCTTTCCCTCCACGTCCCGCATATAATCATCGCGAGACAGACGGAATCCTTCTCTGACAGTCGGTGTTCTGAAGGAGATACCATCTAGATTTTCAGTTCCCGCAAGCGCACAGGCAAAAAACTTATTTGTTTCATCATGTTTGGATTCTACCATACGGCAAAAATCATGGTTAAATCCCAATCGTTGAACATCTGCGTAGCCCAAAAAATAGCGTGGATCTTGTCTATATCCAGATTGTTCAGAGCCTTCTGAAATATCCCCTCGTCTGGGAACAAACGTTGCGAAATAGCCTGCGCGAGGGCTCAACACAGGCACTAAGCTCTCAAATCCTTCTTTTACTTTTTGAGGCCACAAGAGCTCAGCCACGGCAAATGTCATTAAGATTACTAAAACGACACTGATGCCGAACATCTCTACCAGTGATTCCCAAATTCAAAGCACGCATAGAACTAACAAAGATTCTCCGAAGAAGTAGTATGGAAGGTGGTCGCTACATCGGCTCAGGAACCTATGGGTGTGTCTTTGGCCCTCCCTTATTATGTAAATCAGGCAAGCAACCTTCAGACAAACTGGTAGGGAAAATTACAACCAGCAAGTTGGCTCAACAAGAAGTTCAAGTCGCGAATCGTCTTCGGAAATTTCCGTTGGTCAAAAATTATTTTTTATTGCCTGAACCGGAATCCTGTGAGCTTGCTCCTGAAATAGAACAAGTAGATCCGGGTATCCAAGAGTGTCGCGATGATTTTAAAGTCCACGGTGATATTCTTGATTTGACTCAAATGAACCAAATTACAATCCCATTTGGAGGAATCAAAGCCTATTACGAGATGTTTTTAGATCAGAGTTTATATCCAAAAAACTTTAATTTCTTTGAGTTTATGAAACATATGTTGGAAGCAGGCTCGTTAATGCTTCTGAATGGAGTCTGTCATTTTGACCTTCATGCTGGAAATCTCTTGATGGACAAAAAGAAAGTGATTCGCATTATTGATTTTGGAATGTCGTTTCCGAAAAATTTGATTAACGATATAATAATTAATGGTCGTTGGAAGAGACTGCGGTTTGGATTTGAATATGATGCGGCGCATCCGTCGATTCACAATTCTGAACCTCCAGAGATCACAATTATGAATGCGACACGAACAGGTCAATACACCGTGCCTGATGCTGTAAAGCTGACTGTGTTGGGAAAAGATATCTTTAAAGATTTGGAAAAATATTTAGGCATCTCCAAAGAAACAAGCCGAGATGAGCTGTTAGACTTCTTTACAAAATCTGAATATGCTCGGAAGAGAAACTACATTATGCTCTGGAGAACCTTCTGGCCTGGCTTTGACAGTTGGTCTCTGGGATGTATTTTTATGGAGACATTGAAATTCTTGTTAGTGCTTCCAGAGTTTACCAATGGAGAATACAAAACAAAGAGCAATGCTGTTCTTGCGACGATCCGTGGAATGTTAGCACCCAATCCCAAAGATAGATTGGATTGTATAGAAGCACTTGCTCTGTTTGACCCTGGCAATGCGTGGTTGGCTCGCTTTGGAAAGAAGTGGCTTGATGCGCGCAAACAACAGCGTGGGCACTAAAAATTGAATGAGCGGTCGCCGTCATGACAAGCAAACCATTTGATATGTATCTAATGCCATCTCTTAGTTATTTCCAGACCTTCTTGGCGACGATTCCACTGGTGGCTGCGTTTGGTCCGTCACTCATGAAAGCGCTCCTTGCTCTCTATGAAAATCCTCTTGTAAAGACACTTATGAATACTACTTTCGTAGTCTTGAAGACTACAGAAGGAGTATGGCGACCTACATTCGACTATACAGTCAAGCTTTTCAAAGCACTGATGAGACTCCTTCCTATCGTGAAGGCAACGCTTCTAAGTCTTGTCAATTTCACTATGACAGCATTCCGAACCGCACAGAGTATGGGTCTCAGTCTGAGCAATGCGTTTCCTGCTTTCGCACAGTCCGTGAAGGAAATTGCTGAATCTCTTCTTGTTGTCGCGCGCGGGCTAGGGCAACTGAGCTACTATCTTCTGCGAGCTGTAAGCCTGGTTGTAGGCTCCGTAGACTCCGTCTTAGACTTTGGAAAGCGTCTCGCCTTTGAAGCACATCGTATCACTGCAGCAGATGTATATGATGTAATGATGCCCTTTGGTATTGTGCTTGGTCTTCTCAGTATGCTCTATTGGCTCCGGAAGACTCCTTCAGCGTCTCAGTCCTGTGTTGCTGTTTCTGTTTCTCCGAATGTAGAGCCTCGGCGTTCCTCTCGTCTTGCTCGGAAGCGTTCTATGCTCTGCTCAGCTGACGTGTCAGACGCGCTTTCTCCGTGTAAGAAATCGTCTGCGACTGCCCCCAATCTTTAAATACAAAGGCCTATCACGTGGCACACACATATACGAACAAAAAATATCATAATTTAACTTCGAACCCTTCCCATCATAATTCCGACTCGCAAGTTTCGGGTCATAAATAGGTCGTCCATCTGCGTCTTTGTTTGTTACAGGAGTTCCCCCAGGCTTATGACTCCACATTCCATTTGAGTCTTGTCTAAAAAAATGATAATCCTCATCTGCGTCCACAACAAGACCAATTTTTGATGTTCGGGCAGGACATTTTTCTGTAAAGGTTGTTACACATAACAACGGATTGTCTCCTAAGAGCCTACCAATCATATTTGAACATGTTTTCAGTTTCTGTGAGCTAAATCTGGGGTGTCCAGACACAGAACCAGGTTGATGAAAAGGGACATTACAGTCTTTGCTCTTAAAACATGCGGTGAACTGTTTGGGATCATGGATATTCATCGCATACGCAAAACAATTGTGTGTTTCGCGGACTTCTTTTTTTAGATTCCATCTATCGGGTTCATATTTGGGCTCCCAGCCGCTAGACGGTGATATACGAGGGCATTTGCGCGTCTGATGGACCGCGCAAAAGGCCTTTTTTGGGAGAGGAAGACGCTTGCAGCTCGGTTGGCATTGGCAACGAGGGCGCTGTCGCCGAGTTTGTTTTCCCTGGAGTTTCTGTTTCGGGTTGGCTGAAGCCACCATCTACCATAGCAATAGATTTCAATTGTCTGCGGAGCTCAGGGGGAAGGTTTTTCGCAATCTCTTCTAAAGAGGCTTGAGGTGTTGGATGAACCAATAGATTCTCTTTTGTATCTTGTTTTCCATCTGTTTTGGGGCCGCCTGAACCACTTTGACTATGTGAATCCGTTAGCTTAAAATATTCTTCTTCCACTTGATGCATTTTGATTTTTTCTACCGCATGACAAAAATAAACGAATTGATTCTCATGTGTGGGTGTTACACCAGGAGTGTGAAATCCACTGTAGCGCCCTGAGAGTTCCAAGTATTGCCAGCCTTCACTTCGTAACTGCTCCATCGTTGTATGAATAAAATAGTATTTTTTATCTATTTTGAAGACACTCACAATTCCATTGCTGGTTGTCACAAGCAAGGAGATAACCCATGTGGCCCAATAAATCTCATAGGCAAAACTTTGTGGATCTTGTAGGCTTGTGCTGGCTGTTCTGTCAGAATACTGAATAGAAAGAAGTGCTGGGACAATTAAAGAGCCTACACTGATTAAAACACGCAGTGTATGGAAAAACCAGGCTAAGCGAAAGGCGCGTTTCTCAAAGCTGTGAAGAACCTCAATGAATCGTAATTGAAAGATAAGCTTTCCTAATTCATCCAATTTGGTTTTTTGAAGAGCAAGTGAGAAGGTGGATGAGGCTGGCTTCATTTCTAAAGGGAGTGAATAAAGTTGAATGGATCCAGTCGCCCATGTCCAGCAACCATCATGACTCATCCAATTAAACTCTGGTCAAAAGCATACGCACCCTCGCCAGACACAGATAGTTTTAGCATTCAGACAGAAAAATCTCTTTGGGAAGAGATTTTACACAGAGAAGGCTCACGGAGGAAATTTCTGCGCATTGAACATCCAGACGGTTTAGAGGACTGGATTGCTCCTATCGGTGAGCCAGTGACAGTTGATGAGTCTGAAGAACATGAGACATCAAGAAATCTCTATTTGCCTCTCTGGATGATTGACGCGGGCCATTTTCGTGGAGAAGGCGAAGAGGCTGTTCTAACCATCATGGATGAGGAGTTCTTTCCGAATGCGACCAAAATTGTTCTCCGCGTTATAGATTCAGCCTTCTATAACGCAGATATCAAAGAAGAGTTGGAGCGCGCACTTTCTGCCATGGGTGTCATTAAACAGCATACAACGCTTCAGATTCCAATTCAAGCGTTAGGTGGATATACTGTTGAAGTCTTTATCGCAGAAACAGAACCTGCGAATGTTGTGTTGTGTGATGGAGAGGAAGTTGCGGTAGAATTTCAAGAACCCTTGGATCAAATTGCTCCACCGAGGCCTGCTACCCCTATTTCTGAGCCTCTTCCTCTTCCTGTCCTTTCCACGGATGGAATGATTCCTGAATCAACCCTTCGAGCAGGCTTTCAAGCGTTCCAAGGGCAAGGGCGTCTTGTGGGAAGCTCGAATGCGGATATCCCTGAGTGGCGTCGGGATCTCGGCCCACCTCGGAGACCGAAGCAGTAGACTTAAGGCTGCGCGCAATATCCATAGGTTGTCTCATTGTTATTGTCTAAGCATCTTCCACTGATACATTGCGCATTTCGGATACAAGTGGCCCTGTGGGGTAAAATTTTTTGTGTGATTTTATTGAGCTCATTCGCCGCGTTATTATCTAGATTTTTAAAGCCCTCAGATGTCGCAACAAACGCAGCATACAAGACACCAATCACAAGAACTAAATAGAGGATACTGTTCTTCATTCTAGTGTAGCGTAGGAATCTAAACCAGCAAAGTCTATAGTAATCCATGGCGATTGAAGCAGGTGCGGAAGAAATTCGCACAGTTCTTACAAATGCTCTTACAAAAAAAGAAGGAGCTCTCATTGGGCGCAATGGCACAATTGAATTAGAAGCGTTGCTCTATCGTTTGTTCCAAGCAGCGCCGAATCAAGACTATCCGAAACATATAACAAGACGGCTAGAGCTTCACGCAGGAATCTGGCCTTCTGAAAAACACTCTGTAGATAAATGGGCGTTTCAGCTCTTGGAAGCCATCCGTCTTTCTGATGTGCTTGTTGCGGGATGGTATGAACCACTCAAAGAGGCAGAAGAACGTCTGTTGGCTACAACAAAAACGTTAGCTCCGCGAATTCCTTTGCGGAGTCTTGAGCCTTATTATGTAGCTCCTGAGCTACGTTGGACTCATTTGTTAGCAGGACAACGCGTTGCTATTGTCTCTTCGTTTACGAAGACAATTGAAGAACAACTTGAAAAGCGAGAGAAGATTTGGCCGATTGCGACAGACAGCCTCTTGCCCGCAAATGTTGAATGGATCCCCATTCAGACAGGCTATGCCCCTGCGTTAGCCAAAGGAGTCGCTGAGTGGCCTTCTGTTGTTCAAAGCTGGGATGTTGCTGTGTCTCATAGTGTCAGAAAAGTTGTTGCGTCAAAAGCAAGTATTGCTCTGATTGGATGTGGAGGATTAGGTATGTTGATTGGAGCAGAACTGAAGAAGCAAGGAGTGATTGCGATTGTCATGGGAGGTGCTACCCAGGTGCTGTTTGGCATTAAAGGGCAGCGATGGTCAACTCACTCTGTTATTTCGCAGTTCTGGAATGAGGCGTGGTCCTGGCCCAAGGCCACAGAAACTCCTGGTGGAGCCTCTTTGATTGAAGGAGGGTGTTATTGGGGTGGAAAAAATTGAACCCACAAATGGCGTATGTCTAGCCATACAGTTACAATGGTCTATCTTAAAGACTTGAAGCATCAATATCCGTGGAGCCCTAACACGGAGGAGAATCTCTTGGACAAGGAAATTTACACCCATCGGATTTCTGTGGAGGATGCCTCTGCGAGTTGGCGTGTGCCTCTTCTGCCTCCCCTAAATGGATTTGCCTTCGTGGGGATGCGTTTGAGTGTCTATGGGAAAGATACGACTTACACAGTAACACCGAAACTAGTCCTTGGAGAAACAGAAAAGGGTATGTTTGGTCCTCCCTGGGACACGACTCTCCTGAACAATGGATGCTGGGCCCCTCTTGGATTTCCAATCACACACAAGATGATTGCGATTGGAGAAGATGGCTTGGACTCTCTGATTCAGCATCCAGAGCCTTGTTGGGGTAAGGTAGAGTTCATCGCACAACGGTTTGACGACCTTCTAGAAGATGAGAGCAATGTGTCCTACATCTTCTTGAATCACCGAACGGATAAGGTGGAGTGGATTTTGAATGAAGACAATCGGATGTTCAAGCCGCATCCCATGGATGGACCCGTCTATAAGAAGAGAGCAAAGGTGGTTCCCAGCATCCTTCGTCTTCTAGAGGATAAGCGGAATGATTGGCAAGACACATCTCTCTTCTGGAATGAAGTGAGCATCCCACTTCCTCTGTATGTCTAAGGATGAATGATACACAGCAGTGAAAAAAAAATTGAAACCATTTTTTACGGGAAGGGAGGCACAACCTCCCAGATGTCTTCTTATATCAGCAGTCCTGTGCTTCCAGATGAGCGGATTCCCGCGTATGGGAACTTTGATGGTCTAAATCTTCCCGCGTGGGATAAACAGATGATTCAGTGTGGCTTTGAAGCTGTAGAATCAGTGGAGGGGGGCTGGGAGTTCCTCCGCACGTATACGCCTCCTGAAGACCAGGGCTTCATGTTCTCAAAGCCCACAGGCAAGCGTCAGGAACTTGATGACGCAATCTCAAATCGGTATCCTGGACACAGTGGAGCATCCTATGGATGTACCATGCGTGTTCTAGAGTTTATTGCAAAGAGGGGATGGGAGACCTATGCGAAGGATGTGCTGGACAAGCATGGGGCTCCTCCTGGAAAGCTGGAGTTCACTCAGTTCTTGGATTCTATCTCTCCAAGCACAAAGCATTGTAAGCCAGATACAACTCTTACACCTGAGCAGAAGCGCGAGAAGTTCCTTGCTCTTCCTACCAATATGTCACTGGATGAGCAGGCCAAGGCGCTCAGGGAGCTGGGAGATGTCCCTATGAGCTATTCAGAGATGCGTTCTCGCTTTGGTTAACGATAGTGACTTCTGGCTAGCTGAGAGACTCTTGTATCGGCTCTGTATTGAGACGTTCTTGCTGACCTACAATCTCAATGTGTATATCGGACACTGAATTTTCAGTATCGTCTGATGAATCACGGTCCCTTGGAGGGGGTGATGTACTTCTGTCCTTGCGTTTCCAATTGCCGTCTAAATGTTTCCCTGTTTTTGCTGCTGAGCGTGAAAGATTTGGGACCAGAGACCCTCTGCGACTTCTTGTTCCTTCTTCTAGAGTGTTTTGTTTCCGAGTGTAGATATCAATGACGGCTCCAGACATATCATTCACTTGTTGATCCACTTCTTTCTTAATGAGTTTGTTAAGGTCCGGGACAATGACTTCTCGCAACATCCGTTTTTTATGCATTAAGACAAGAGCAGCTTCCGCAGAAATCTGCTTCAAAATGGTGTCTCGGTTATCAAAGATGGTGGTATGTTCCATGCCATCACAGATTTCAGGTTTCTTCACATGGGGTTTATCCTCAAACTCTTTCTTGAATTCCACGATAATATCGTCAGGGATTGGAGGCGACTGCTCAATCAAACGGTCAAGCTCTGCGCGACAGATTTTTAAGAAATCCATACAATCAATGCGATCCTTGGGAGCAATCGCCAATTCAACCGCGATTTGTCGTTGAAACTTTCCCCAGGCAATTCCCGCTACACGATGGGATTCGGAACCTTGCGCAAAGCGTAAAAAATTGCCGAGAGTGGTTAAAATTCCTGCAAAGATGGATACCGCTCCAATGCCCGCTTGCGCATATTTTTTCGCATCTGCGTCATTTGGAGGAACAAAGCCGTCCAACGCAAAGTTCGCTGTTCCAGTCAGCGTTGTTAAAATAATGACAGGAATGGTTATCCACATATTCATCATAGTGTACTTTTTCTCACATCTATCATGAAGCCAGCGATAACATCCCGATTTGTCTGACCATTCTGCCATTAAGTTTTCCTGTTGCTTTGTCCATCCGTTGTTAAATTTCTTCATATGGGTTCCTGATACATCTGAATTTGATCGTGATCGCGTTTGTGGTTGTGGTGAAGGTTCGGGGAAAGACATCTACTTTTATTCTAGAATTTTACGCATGACCCCTTCCTCTTCCCCTGCCACCACGACCACCGCGACCGCCACGACTACTTTTCTGCTGAAGACCATTTGTATAAATACGTTCTGCTGCCTCTAGGGTGAGAGACTTTGGATCCAGACCTTCGGGAAGGCTGACAAACTGGGGTTTTTTTCCTGCTGCCGCCTTTTTATACATGAAGGGCCCATATTGACCTTGACGGAACTCAAACTCACCGAGGCTATGAAGAGACGCTTTGGATTTCTCCTCAAAGCGCTGCTGAATCATTTCTGCGGTATCTCCATTCATGACTTTCACATTGAGAGACCCTGCTTGTGCGTAGTGTCCATGAGGACCTTTCTTCATAACAATGGGTGTTCCATTGTAGGTTCCCCAAGAGCTTGGGTTTGGATTGTCTATACTTTGGATAAACTGAAGCACCTGCTCTTCTGTGATTGTCTGAAAGTCAACACCTTCAGGCCATCCGTAGAATTTTGTCTTCTCCTTGTCTCCGCTTGGATCCTCCTTCAGCACAATCGGCCCTTTGCGACCCACAACAGCCTTGATGCCCTCTGAGAACTCCTTTAGTTTTGAGGCTGAGTCTGCTGCTCTCTGCGCTTTCAACTCAGCACCTTTGGATCCTTTCTTTGTTGTTTTCAACTCCGCATAGTGTTTCTTGTAGGAATTCCATGTGTCACGACAGACTTGTTTCCACTGCTCTTCTCCCTGAGCAACTTTGTCCAAACGAGTTTCCATGTGAGCGGTGAACTCATATGCGAAGAGCTCCTTGAATTCCTGGAGGCAGAATTTCAATAAAGTGTTACCTAGGGGTGTTGGAATCATCTTGTCTTTTTCAGCCCCCATCTGCTTTGTTATCTTTGTCTCCTTGGGAGGCCACTGCCCCAAGGTGTTCAGAATATAACTTACAACCGTGGTGGGTATCGCAGGAGTGTCTTTCTTTTCAGAATACTTTTTCTCTAACAAAGTCCCTACCAAACTCGCATACGTGCTTGGCCTCCCAATTCCCTTCTTCTCTAGCTCTCTTACAAGAGTTGCTTCATTGTATCTGGGAGGAGGTTTCGATGTCACAGGAGCAGCTTCTAGAGCCTTCCAAGCAAGTTTGTCTCCCTGAAGCAAGGAAATCGCTTGAATCCATATGGCTTGTACCGCATCCGCTTCTGCTTGAACTTCTGTTTCATCAAGTTGAACTGTGCTGAGACCTACACGCCGCCATCCTGGAAAGGTTGTGCGGCGCCATTTGGACTCCCACGGAAATTCTCCAGGATCCCCATCTGCCAAGAAGGTAGCTACACGCTCATCACCTTTACAGGCTGACATAACACTCTGGACTGCGCGAGCCCAGATGAGTCTGTAGATTTTTCTCTCTAACTCATCCCATTTTTCATCACAAGGAAGCATAACGATATCAAAGTGTGTGGGTCTGATAGCTTCGTGGGCTTCCTGTGCTTTTGGGGCATCTTTTGCTTTGGAGACTTTTTTCTCTGTTTTGTTCACATACGCATCTCCATACAACTTTGTCACCATTCCTTCAGCATCACCCCTTGCTTCCTCAGAGAGGATCGCATGGTCCGTTCGCATATACGTAATATGGCCTTGTTCATACAAGCGCTGCGCGATTATCATAGTTTTTTTAGGAGGACACGAATATAACGCAGAAGCCTCTTGTTGAAGCGTGCTTGTAATCAAAGGCTTGGGCCCAGATTCTGTCCAGGCCTTTGTTTCTGCGGTAAAGACAGTTGCTGTTGTCTCCTCATGAATGTTTTCAAGATAATTTAAAGCAGATTCCTTATCTTCTAGCTCATCCTTGAGGACTCCTGGAAATCCAAATCCATGGCTCTGGGTTTGCCAGTCACCCTTCAACCTCCAGACTGTTTCAGCACTAAACTTTGTAATTTGCTCCTCTCTCTCACACAATAAGCGAAGAGCAGGAGTTTGACAACGCCCCGCAGACAACGCAGGTCCTACGTAGCTCCAAAGCAGAGGTGAAATTGTAAAGCCCACCATCATATCTAAGACACTTCGTGCTTGTTGTGCGTTGACGCGATTCATATCAATCCGGCGTGGATTCGCAACAGCTTGTCTCACAGCAGTCGCGGTAATTTCATGAAAGACAGCACGGGGTGTAGTCGCTACATTGAGACCCAAGAGAGCAGCCACACTGAACGCAATGGCCTCACCCTCTCTGTCATCATCGCTCGCTAAATAAATTGTATCAGCTTTCTTTGCGGCCTCTTTCAGATTTGAAATAGACTTGGCTTTTTCTTTTAGAAACGCATACGTCGGTTCAAAGTCACGGTCTAATCCAATGGCATTCAAATCCTCCTGAAGAGCACGAATGTGCCCATAGGTTGCTTGAACAACCCAACCAGGTCCCAAGAATCCTTGAATTTTGGAACACTTGGCGGGTGACTCTACGATAACAAGATTTACCATGGTGTGCTTTTCCCTACTATATGTTCATCAAACAATTTTAAGTAGCACAAAAATTGAATGCGTGGGCAGCATACCCATAAGCACAGTAGTTCTTTAGCGCATCCAAGATGATTAAGTCTAGTCCATTCTCACAGATGAACAAGGCAAATAGACCCAGTGACTCCGGTGGGTATCGCAGCTGGAAGCAGAAAGACCAGCCCGCAGCGGAAAAGACATTGAATTCAGCCTCGTTTATGGAGTTTCCCGATCTGATTAAAGCTGCTCCGAAAAAGAGTGTCTTTGAAGGAGCATCCTTGGCTGCCAAGTTGAAGGATGCGATTGCTGCAGAAGAGGAAGAGGCAATTCAGAAGCGTCTCAAGAAGGGAACCACTCCCGAGACTATCCTGCGCGAAATGTGTGTAGTGCTTCCACTCAAGGGAGTTCATGGAACAAAGACAGACTATGAAGTTCCCTCGTGGGTGACAGACACTAGTAAGCCTATCATTCTACCTCCCTTTAAACTTAAGACATTGAAGCAACTCGCTGACGAGAGGAGACTGCGTCGTCTCGGTATTAATCCCTACGATTTGAACCTGAATGATGATTTCCTTGACGACGATGCTGTTTCCCTTCCATCAGAGGCTCCACCGTTTGAAGAAGAAGAACTCTACTTTCCTCCATATGAAGATGTTTATGGAGAGTAGAGAGGATGGCCTCCACAGAAAGAAAAGCAAACAATGCTATGGAGCCCTGTGATATACCTTGTGTACCTCAATTTCAAAAGAATACAAATACAAGTGTCACAAAGAAATGTGATGATGAATTATTATCATCGTCCCAATGTCACCTTGAAACAAGTCTAGAAAATCGTTTTTATAATGCTATCAATTGGAATGTCCTTACACGAAACATCGATACCTGGATGGGATATTTTGTTGAAGAGCTCAACAATAACCATGTCTTAGCGAGTCTTATTCAACAGGCGTATAAATTTGGCCCGATTCATGACGAAAGTGCGGCATCCAACAGATTTGGTCGCTTGGGATTTAAAGTTCTCAATGATGAACACTTACGTTTTTGTAATAATATTGTAGTTAAACTCACTTTGACAAGCAAAGGAGGACGACAACAATTTTTATCTCATATTTCTCTTCATCCGAAACTTCCTATTTATTACAGAGATACGAGAAGGTCACGAAGTGGTTGTGGTTATTACCAACGTCATGCTACACTAAACAAAAACGCAGCAAGAGGGCGTACTGCGAATGGTAGCGGCAGTGGAGCAAGAAGCAGAAACGCAGAGGTTGAAAGTGAAACTGGACCTTTTCACTACAAAGTAGACACTTTGTACTGGAAAGATAAACCGTTTCATTATGGTCAAAAGCATATACCTTTCATGGAGTTCCAACCTGATCCAGCACATCCTGGTCATTTTTTGGAAGGAATGGGAGACTTTCGCGATGCTATATCTCGTAACGAAATTATTCTTGAAAAAAAGAAACCCAAAAAATTAGAAGATTCCGTTGCTTTAGAGCTAAAATCGCGTGCTGTTGAAACTGTACGAAGAGAGCTTGGAAAAAAGGCTAACAAAGCAAAGGAATTAGAAGTGTACAAAGTATTGCTTTCAGACGCACTCGCCTCTATGCATGAGCCTGAAGCCAATTCCGATGATGAAGGAGCCTTGTCTCGTGATCTTCTAGAACAAATTGAGGCATTAAATCGCATCCATCAAACAATCACTCATGATTTTTTAAAATTTTGGAATGAAAAACTCTTAGTAGGTGTAGAAGCACAGCGTGTGCGGGCAAATCTTGTAAACCAGTACCCAGGATTTCCTTCGATTCTGAAGTCTGCGGAGGGAGGCAAGCGGAGAACACGCAAAGTCCGTCGCTAGTTGCGCACAAACACCAAGAGCTTATCATTGTTCCATCCTGGAGAATAGCGTAGCTGATGGTCGCACACAATAAACGTGTGGAAACTGACAAGATTCTGGATGAGAGGGAAGACATCCTCATAAGGCTTTGTAGGGCGTTCGCGGAAAATATCTTCAATAATCAACAAGCCGCCTTGTTTTAGAAAAGGCAACGCGGTCTTAATGACTTCGCATTGGTCAGCAGGGTCATGGGACGCATCATCTAGAATGACATCAAGCAACTCACCGTCTTGCGTTGCTTGTTGTAGCTTTTCATGAATACTTTCCGATTTACTCGCGTCCATCACGTCAAGAACAACATTTGGTAACCCCATCGACGCAATAAACTCTAGATTGGGGATATCTCTATCATAGCCAAAAATTCTAGCATTGGGGTTGGTAAAGAAACTTCTCCACGCACGAACAGAGGCTCCACGGAAGACACCAATCTCCGCAAACTTAATGGGCTTGTTCTTGAGAGGCTCAAAAAACAGAGAATAGGGAACACTGTAGGGGTGACGATGACCGTGAAGATTATAAGGACACTTGTCGGTGCCAGAATCGGCACAAATGCGGCATAGAGTGCTGCGGCAATCACTGCTGTCAATCGTTATGGAATTCATCTGAGAACATACAGAAACTCTTGTTTAGATTAGTCCGAGGCACTTTCTTTGAGCTTCACAATTTTCTTAACAACATCTATGTATTCCTCTACATTCACAACACAATCATCCTCAACACATCCTGGATATGTTTCCTTGTCAGGATATTGTGTATGGGTGAACCGATAATAATGTATCTGTGATTTGATACAAATATCTTCATAATGAGGTCTATGTTTTTCCACACCTCCTACAATCGCTCCTTCTAACAAATAGGTTCCTGGATGACAAAAAATCAACCATGCCATTCCTGC
>Ga0247833_1002746_pt1 | contig 25167 bp, 20 predicted proteins | sample LaCruzMarch2015__7_FD_187117 | JGI IMG/M metagenome (GOLD analysis project Ga0247833, IMG submission 187117) | Freshwater microbial communities from meromictic Lake La Cruz, Castile-La Mancha, Spain - LaCruzMarch2015_8m | ecosystem: Environmental > Aquatic > Freshwater > Lake | place: Spain... | reverse complement strand
AAGAATTACTCAGCCTCACCGACGCCGCGCTTTGAGCGATGGCCATCGCTCAAAGCGCCTTGGTTGGAAACACACTTCTTTGTGAGTTTCGTCCAAGAATCTAACACATTCGCTTCACACAAGAATTTGCAGGATTTTTCATGATAATGCGGGAGAATACAGATGCGTTTGAGCCAGAGCATCGGCGCGTAGGGACGCGCGAGGTCGCCTGCTTGCAAAGCAGCCCGGTAGGGTGCGACTCGCGGGTGCGAGAGCAGGTCGCCTTCGATGACGAGTGCGTGGATGGAGCGTTTCTAGAGTGCGTAAAAGCCTATCCAGGAGTGGTTTGAGGTACCGAACGGATAAGGCACGAGCCGTTACCAGACGGCGGCGCGATTAATGCATGCTCCCGGGCCAAATACCGGCCCGCGCCAATGTCAGCCATGTTCTGGCGAAACGCGTCTGGAACGTCAGCCTCGGTGATGGATTCCAGCTGTTGCGAGACTAAAAATCGAGGCTCACAGCGGGCTGGTCGAGAAAGTCACTTCTCCCACTGGGCTAGGACGAGTGTGGTGTAGTTGAAGTTGTTGAGGGTGGCTTTTCCCTTGATTGCGCTCTGGGTTTTGCCGGTGCTTTCGCGGATGCCGAGAATGGTTGGGCTTGTGCCTTGGAGCGCTCCAGAGCCGGAGAAGACGCTGCGTGAAAACTTGCGGATTCCGACGTCGACACCTTCCTGGATGGATACTTCAACTTTGAGGTTGGGTGCTTGGAGGCGTCCGGTGACGTCTGCGCGCTGCACGCCGAGGCGGGTGGAGCTAGCAAACGGGGTGCTTGAGCTAGCGGGAATGGTCTGAGCGAACAGCACGCGCCCACCCCGGATGGCGGGATCACGGGCTTCTACTTTGTCCGAGTTGGTAACTTCGGACAGGGTCACTGCGGAAAATCCTGCGGCTAGACTCTCGGCTGTTCGGGCGTCGGTGTATTGGACGACAGCGATTGTTAGCTGCCCGGCTTGGGTGGTGGTTGCGAGCGCAGCGATGAGGCAAATTCCGGCGAGCAAGGCACGAGTCGTTTTCATAGATCAAGGGATTTCATATCTGCGGCTTTGATGCAATCGCAATCATGGTGCGTCGTGTGGAGTTTTGGTGGTGTTTGCGATTTGCAAATGGCACCGCCCGCGCGCTCGGATGCGGCAGAAAATTTCGAGCCAGCGAGCCATTTTAGGCAATCAGGAACAATAGTTGCTTACCGTGGGGCATTTTGAATAACTTCCACGCCCGAACGTAAAAATTTCGAATGCCATTCACTGCCTCGCCTAATCTTGCGTCCGTTGGACCGACTTCGTCGGCGGGTTACCAGCCGCAGTTGGACGGGTTGCGGGGAGTGGCGATTTTGTCGGTATTGATCCATCATTTTGATGTGCATATTCCGATGTGGTTGGATTGGGGACCGGTTGGGGTGCGGTTGTTTTTTTTATTGAGCGGATATTTGATTACTTTCTCGGTGTGGAAGCTTATCGATCCGGATCAACCTGCGGGGGTGCTTTGGCGGGAGATTGGCGGGTTTCACCTGAAGCGGGCGGCGCGGATGTTGCCGGTGCTCTATACAATGTTGGGTGTGGGGGTGCTGATGGGCCTTCCCGAGATCATTGATGGCCTCGGGTGGCACGTGGTGTTTTTGACAAATTTTTACACGCTGGCTGAGGACCAATGGCCTGGGGCTGCCTCCCATCTTTGGTCTTTGTCGGTGCAGGAGCAGTTTTACGTGCTTTGGCCGTTCTTTTTGCTGGTGGTGCCGAGACGTGTGCTTCCGTGGGCGCTTGGGGGGCTGATCCTGTTTGCGTTCATGTATCGCTATTATTGCTGGAGCACAGATTCCTCGGTTTTCATGCGGTGGGTTATGTTGCCGGGGGTGATCGATAGTTTTGCTATGGGCGCGTTGGTGGCATGCTGGAAGTCGGCAGGACGGCCATTTTCAATTACTGAGGGCTGGCAGAAGTATGCGTGGGCTGCGGCGGCGCTGGGTGCCTACATCCTCGCGAGAGCCCTTCGTATTCTCCCGACGGTGGCCCCATGGCCTCCAGCCATCGAGACGCTCGAAAATTTCGCGCTTGCGTGGTTGTTACTGAGAACGATTGCGGGATGGAAGGGCTGGGTGGCTGCGATTTTCCAACACCCGTGGCTGATATACATGGGGAAAGTGAGCTTTGGTCTCTACGTGTTTCATGTGTTGATTCACGTGGCATTTGCGCCGTGGCTCACTGAGTTCGGGATTCACCACAGCGTGGTTCGAGCCGCGATTTTGATTTTTGCGACGTTGGGGGTCGCTGCAATTTCATGGCATTCGGTCGAGGCGCCGATTGCCGCTTGGGTGAGAGGACGGAAAAGACTTCCATCGCAGAGCGGCGTGCCGGTTTTAAAGCTTTCGAAGGAGAGCGGAGAAAAACCGGACTCCGTCCTCTAGGTCGGAGATGCTGATAAACTCGTCCTTCGTGTGTGCTTGGGCGATGGAGCCAGGGCCGGCGGCGACTGCGGGCACTCCGCGGCTGGCGAAACTCGCCGCATCGCAAAACCACGGCGCACCCACGCAGGTCGCGCCACACTGCTCCATGGCCGCGATGACCGGGTGATCCGTCGCCGTCATCATCGGCGGAGATTCCCAGTATTGGATGTCCACCGATGGGACGACTTCCTTTAAGCGGTCGAAAACTTGCCGGATATTTTGGCCGGGGATGGTTCGCATGTCGAGGGACACCTCGCAGGAGTCGGGAACGATGTTAGTTTTTGATCCTCCGGAGATCGTGCCTGCGCTGATCGTTGGCGCGCCGAGTATGGGATGCGATTGGTGTTTCAGCGAGGGGGCGATCTCGTCGCGGACGCACTGCAGGATGTCCGCCATGGCATAGATGGCATTGATTCCCAATTCGGGGGTGGAAGCGTGGACGGATTGGCCTGTGGTTTTGAGTGTGACCCACACCGAGCCTTTGGTGGTGTGGACTACATCCAGATTGGTAGGCTCCCCGGCGATAACGAAGTCAAAGGGAATCTCCTCTGCAAGGGCCTTGGAGCCGAGCAATCCGGTTTCTTCTCCCATGAGTCCGGCAAACCAGATTTCGTAGGGGAGCTCCGGAATGAGCGGCAACGATTCCTTCAACGCAAATAGCATCGCTGCGATCGAACCCTTCGTGTCGCTGGCCCCACGCCCCCAGATTTTTCCATCCCGAACGTCGCTTCCAAAGGGTTCAATCGTCATGCCGGTGATGCTGACCGTGTCGGTGTGCGGCGCGAACAGAAGGCGTGGCTTTCCGGGCTGACTCGATGGAAACCTTGCCACCACATTCGGGCGTCCGGGGAGGACTTCGTGCAGCGAAACATCCGCGCCCATTTCCGCTAGCACGTCGCGGAGGTAGGCGGCGATGGTCGCTTCGCCGGTAAGATCTGTGCCGGGCGAGCCGTCCGGATTCACGCTCGGGATCCGGATCAACTCCTGCAACAGAGCCGTGACAGTGGATGGGATCATGCGTTCAGGCTCCGATACCAAGCGACAAATTTAGGAATGCCGTCGGCGATTTTCGTGGTCGGCGCATAGCCCAACAGGCGCCGGGCCTTCGAAATGTCTGCGCTGGTCAGCGGCATGTCGCCTTTTTGTTCCGGAAGCTGCTGGATGATCGCATTCTTTCCGATTGCAGATTCGAGGGTGGCGATCAGCTCGTTCAGCGTCGTCGTTTCGCTTTCGCCGAGGTTAAAAATGTCGAACTTCGCGCCGTCATACGCCGTCGCCGCCATCACGCCCTGCACGATGTCATCGATATACGTGTAATCGCGACGGGTATTTCCATCACCGAACTTGGGGATTGGAATCCCGTTTTCGATGTGGTGCGTGAATTTGTAGATCGCAAGATCGGGTCGCTGCCCGGGACCATAAACCGTGAAAAACCGGAGGCAAACGACATTCAATCCGTGGAGATTCGAGTAATTTCCGCAGAGATGTTCGCCGGCCAGTTTGGTGGCGGCGTAAGGGCTCAAAGTTTGGGGTAGTGGCAGGTCCTCGGAAAACGGCACTACCTTTGAGAGCCCGTAAACTGAGGAGCTGGACGCGAACACGAACTTCTTCACTCCGGTGACGCGGGACGCCTCAAGCAGGTTGTAGGTGCCTGTGATATTCGTGTCGATGTAGGCCTTTGGATCCTCGATGGACGGCCGCACGCCAGCCCTCGCCGCAAGATGGATGACGGTGTCATAGTGCCCATCCGCAAAGATGTTCTGAACCACTGCCATGTCCGTGATGTCAGCGGTGTGAAGCCGCACCGTTGGCGGAAACGCCGCGACGTTTGCGTGTTTGATCGCAGGGTCATAGAATTCGTGGAACACGTCTAGGACATCCACTTCGTTGCCAGCGCTTGCAAGTGCCTGCACGACGTGAGATCCGATAAATCCGGCTCCGCCGGTGACTAGGACTTTCATTAAGGATGGAGAGTAGTGACCGGACAAAAATCACCGCAAGGAATTTCCATGGCGGGTCCCGCCGACTCGATCTAAACCCGGAGCATCCAGTTATAGACGAGCAAGCGATCCGGCGGGATTTTCAGATAGTCCGGGCCGGGCGTGACGTTGCGGCTCATGAAGGCGAGAAGATGCCGCTGCCACGACGGCATCAACCGTCGGGAGTCCGCCATGATTACCTCGCGCGCGGTGACAAAAAAACTATCCTCCATCACAAAGTCAAACCCGCCGTTACTTGCGGCCACGGCCTGACGCATCATGCCGGGCGCGTCCGGCTCAACCATGAAGCCATGTGCCGCAGAGACCACCCAGAACCCTTCGCCACATTTCCGGATGTCGACTGATTGGATGGGATTGAATGCATCTTCCCACGCTGGATTTAGCAGCAGGATGACCAACTTTTCGCCAATCACTTTCACCCGCCGATATTGTTCCAGAATCGACGCAACCGCTTGATCCGGGATCGGCCTGCGAACCACAAAAATCTGCGTGCATGGCGTGCGACGGTAGATCCCCTGATCCAGTCGCTGGCCCAATTCTTCGACGGACACCGCGCCAAATGCCATCGACTCGTGAATCAGGTCGCGCCCTTTTCGCCATGTGACCATCATGATTGTCACCGCAGCTGCGAGGGCCACCGGCACGATACCGCCATCGAAGAGTTTACTGAGACACGAGAGAAATAATGGGAGGTCAATGGCGAGAAGTCCTACCAGCAACAACGCCGCTTGCCATTTCGGTCGCCGACCGGAAAGCACCACCACCGACACGAATCCTAGAGACGTGATGATCATCGCTCCGGTCACTGCGATTCCGTAGGCGCCAGCCAGAGCCGAGCTGGTCCGGAAGCCGAGAACCAGCATGATGCAGACGCCGCCCAGCACGTAGTTAACCAGTGGAATGTAAATCTGCCCCCGTGTCGCGGCGTTCGTGTGTTTGACGAAAAAGCGGGGCAGGTAGCCGAGGTCGATCGCCTGATTTGCGAGCGAAAATGCACCGCTGATCAAGGCCTGTGAGGCGATCACTGTGGCCGCAGTGGCCAGAAGCACCATGCCCTCACGCAATCCGCCAGCGGGAACGAGAAGAAAAAACAGATTCTCGTCGGTCGCGGCCGCCGGCACCCGCAGCACGTGGGCTGCCTGGCCGAGGTAGTTTAGTATCAAGGCCGGAAAGACAATCAATCTCCACGCGTGAAGGATAGCGGGGCGTCCGAAGTGGCCCATGTCGGCATAAAGCGCCTCGGCACCTGTAACCGCCAGCACCACAGAGCCGATGATGGCTGCCGAACGCGCGCCGTCGTTCATCAAGAGTTGTAATCCGTGGATCGGGCTCAGCGCCCCGAGCACGCTTGGCATCGCGGAAATTTCAAAGACGCCCATCACGGCAAGCGAGACAAACCAGACGGCCATCACCGGCCCGAAAACCCACCCTAGATTCCCCGTGCCGAACCGTTGCGCTAGGAAAAGACAGGTCAAGATCACGAGCGTCGCCGGCAATGCGAGATTTGCGAGGTCGGGGTGGACCGCTTCAATGCCCTCAACGGCACTGAGCACCGAGATCGCGGGAGTGATGGCACCATCACCAAATAGTAGCGCTGCTCCAACCACCAGCATGCCGGAGATCCATGGCCCCTGCCGCGATTTCAAAAATGGTGTTTTGCGGAGCAGTGCCATCAGCGCAAACACACCGCCCTCGCCCTGATACTGCGCCCGCATCACAACCATGCCGTATTTCACCGTCACGACGAGCATGAGTGTCCACACGATCAATGATGCAACACCAATCGCCGCTTGCGCATTGCCGCCTGCTGCGACCACCGCGGTTTCAAACGCATAGAGCGGGCTGGTTCCGATATCGCCGAATACAATGCCCAGCGCCAGCAGGACACCGCCGCGCACGGTGCTTGGCTTCGGAGTTTGATTCGCTTGCATAACAACCCCTTGTAATGGACGGGTTAGCTTTTTGGATTGAGCCGGAAAAATGTGGCGTAGAGCACCGGCACCACGATGAGGGTCAGCGCGGATGCAAAAAGCAAACCGACCACAATCGTCACCGCCATAGCTCCAAAAAACACGTCGAACAACAACGGAATCAAGCCTAGCACGGTGGTTAATACCGCCATCGATACGGGGCGAACACGACTCACTGAGGCATCGACCACCGCATCCCATGCGGCTTTTCCAGTGGCGAGTTGGGCGTTGATTTCATCCACGAGAACAATTCCGTTTTTGATCAGCATTCCCGAGAGGCTTAGCGCACCGAGGAGCGCCATGAATCCGAATGGTTGATTGAACACGAGTAGCCCCACCACGATGCCGATGATCGATAGCGGCACCGTTAGCCAGATGATCAGCGTCACTTTCAGCGAGTTGAACAAGCAGATGACGATCAGAACCATCATGAAAACAAACACCGGCAGCGTCCCAGCCAGCGCGGCCTGGGCATTTGAGGAATCTTCAAACTCGCCGCCCCACTCCATGAAGTAGCCCGGCGGGAGCTCGATGGATTCGATTTTTTCTCGCACACGATCATGCAAAGCACTCGCGAGCCCGGAGGTTTGATCGGCATGCACGATGATCGTCGGAACCCGATTGCGTTGCATCACGATGGGATCTTCCAGCACCGTGGTAAAATCAGAAACCACCTGACGCATCGGGATAAAGCGCCCGGCTACGGGGCTGTAGATTTGCACATCGCGGATCGAATCCGGGTCCGCGCGTTCCGCCTCGGGCCCGCGCGTGATGACGGGCAGGATCTCGTCGCGCTCCCGGTAAATCCCGATGTGCCGCCCGCTGAATGCCGCCTCCAGTGTTTGGCCGAGATCCGTGCGGGTGACTCCGGTCAGGCGCGCCTGCGCCTCGGAAAACTCAGGTCTTAACACCGGCACCTGCTCCCGCGCATCGATGCGGATTCCTTTCGCACCACCATCCTCACGGAAAACTGCGATGGCCTCATCTGCGATTGCGCGCAACGTGTCGTAGTCCTCTCCCGAAAACCGCACTTGCACGCGCCCCCCTTCGCCAGGCCCCAGCAAAAACCGCTTGGCGATGATATTTGCGTCCGGGAAATCTTCGCTTAGCACCGACTGCACTCTCGGCAGGATGGTGTCGATTTGCTGGTGGTCCTCCACATCGATGAGGAACTGCGCGTATGCGGGGTCGAAGCGTTCGGGCGAATACGTGAGCAAAAACCGCAAAGCGCCTTGGCCTACGGTGGTCGTGACATGCGTGATGCCAGGGATCGTCGCGATCTTTTCGCGCATCAGCGCGGCTTCCCGGTCGGTCTGGTCAAGTCGCGTGCCGACAGGCATCCAAACATCCACCATGAATTGCGGCCGCGTGGAATCCGGGAAAAAGCTATTTTCAAGAAAACGGAATCCAAAAAGCGCACCCAGCAACATGGCGAACAATACCGCGATCGTTGCCCACCTGGCGCGCATGCACCGCAATAGAATGCGTTTGTAGGTCTGATAGATCACCCCTGCATACGGATCTTTTTGCTCCGCATCGCCGCCCGCCGGAGACTCTTTTAAAAACAAATATCCGAAGAGCGGGGTGATAGTAACTGCCGTAATCCAGCTTAGTCCGAGCGCAATCAAAAGCACGACGAACAACGACCGGCAATACTCGCCCGTGCTGTCATCTGAGAGACCGATCGCTCCGAACGCAAGGATCGCGATTCCGGTCGATCCGAGCAGCGGGATCGCAGTTTGCGACACGGTATCCTTAGCCGCCTGCATCTTGTCCTTGCCGCGCTGCATCGCAATCAGCATGCCCTCGACGATTACGATGGCATTATCAACCAGCATCACCAGCGCGATAACCAATGCACCGAGCGAAATGCGCTCGAGAATCAGCCCCGTCGAGTTCATAACGACCATCGTTCCGCACATCGTGATCATCAAAATACCACCGATGATCAGCCCGCTCCGCAGCCCCATCGCCAAAAGCAGAACGATAAAAACAATGACCACCGACATGCCGAGGTTGGTGATGAATTCATTGATGGCCTCGACCACCGTATCTGCTTGGAACGACACATTGTGGAGTTCCATTCCAAGCGGGATGTTTGTCGCGATATCGGCGATGCGTTTTTTGACCGCCGCGCCCATGGTTACGACGTTGCCACCGCTCACGGTCGAGATGCCGATTCCGATGGCCCGCATTCCGTCGTAGCGCAGTGACGTCGCGGGAGGATCGATGAAGTCGCGTCGCACGGTTGCGATGTCGCGGAGGTAGATCAACTCACCGCTGTTCCCGCCGCCCCGGATCAGCAGGTTTTCGAAATCCTCCACTCCGGTCCACTCCCCGGTCGGGTTGATCGTTATGGCGAGTGGACCGGCATCGACCGCACCACTCGGCACGACCAAATTCTGCTCGCGCAAAAGGGCGAAAATCGAGTCCGGATGAATTCCAAGCTGGGCGATACGGTCCCGGGCCAGCTCGATATAGATGACCTCCTGCTGCACGCCGAAGAGGTCCACCCGCTTGACGTCCGGGACGAGAAGCAGTTCCCGGCGCAACAATTTTGCCGCATCATAGAGTTCAGCATCAGAAAACTCAGGACCAGTCAGCGCGAAGAATATCCCAAAAACATCACCGAAATCATCAAACACGACAGACGGCCCCGCACCCGGCGGAAGCTGCCGCTGCGCATCCGAAACTTTGCGCCGGAGTTCATCCCAAACTTGCGGCAGGGACTCGCTGTCGTATTGATCACGGATCGTCACGGTGACCGTGCTTCTTCCCCGCTCCGACCGCGACACGACGCGTTCCAATTGCTGCATTTGCTGGGCAGCAAGTTCGATCACATCGCTGACTTCGTCCGCCACTTCCTGAGCCGATGCGCCGGGATACGAGGTAACTATCAGCGCATCCTTAATGGTAAACTCGGGGTCTTCCAGCCTAGGCAGATCGATGTAGGCCAAAACGCCGAGCACAACCAAAAGGAAGGCAAAAACCAGCGTGACGGTTTTGTTGCGAATGGACGCTTCGGCGATATTCATTCGTGGGATTCGTCAGCGGTTCGGTGCTGGCATTCGGCGCACTGTCATGCCCTCAGATAAAAACCGGACGCCTGTCGTAATCACTTCGTCGCCCGGTTGCAGCGAATCGCTGCGGACCTGCATTCCATCGCCGGTCGGTCCCACAAGCTCCACCGTCAAACTGGAAACAGTCATCGATTTCGGATCCAGTCGCCAAATCACCGAATTTCCTGCTGCGGTGCCCACGGCATTCACCGGCACTTCAAACACCCCGCCGACCGTCTCATCCTGTCCCTCAACCGGAGCCGCGCGCAGGAGCACCGTGCAGGTCATGCCGGGAAGGATGTTGCGATCTTCGGGCGGCAACAAATTGAATGTGACCAAAAACGTGCGCGCACTGGCGGTGGCCTCAGTGCTGAACGATTCCAGATACAACGGAAACACCTGACCGGGAATGGCGGGGAACTCCACTTTGGCCTCGAGTTGGGATGCTGCTGACTCTGCGGTGATTCCTGCGGCCACCAGCGCCATCAGAGCTTCCGGCACCTGGATATCCACCTCCAAAAGCTTGGAGTTTTGCAAGACAAGCACGGGTTGTTTGGCTTGCACGTTTTGAAAATTATCCACCAGCGTGCGGGCGATGCGGCCCGGAAATGGTGCGAGCAAGCGCGTGTCATCAAGGTCTCGCTGAGCTTCGCGAAGGGCCGCCTCTGCCACCTCAAACCGCTCCCGGAATCCATCGAGTTCGCTGCGCGAAATCACTCCCCGCGAAAACAACTGCTGCCGCCGGCCCATCTCATCGCGCGCGGTCGTGAAACGTGTCATTGCGGAGTCCAGCCGCGCTTGGAATGTCTCTGGCTCCAGCTGCCCGAGCAACGTCCCGGCTTCCACATTCACACCCTGCGTAGCAGGAAATTGATTGATCCGCCCCGGCACCCGGAAAGAGATCTCCGCTGAGTCGCTGGCCTGCACCTCCCCCGGAAAGCGCCGGAAGGGAGCTTCCGGGGTTAATCCGATCACGGTCGTCTGCACAGGTCTGACAACGGGTGCGGATACCTCCGGTTTTGAGCAGGACGAGAGCAAGATCACGGCGAGGGGCAGTGACAGGATGACTGTCAAAAAGTGACGAACGGAGATCGGTGCGTTTGGCATGGCGGCTGTGCCCTCTGTCATAAAGAATCAACACACCACGTCGAGACATTATCGTTGAAACTGCCGTTGCAAAACCCGCGCATCTGCGAGCGTCAATGCGGGCGGCAGGGTCGGTCGCCCGCGTTATTCGATTGTGTCTGCTGCCGCGAAAGGACGATAGTGCGCTCACATCCAACACCAACACTTCGTGAAATCTACCATTAGCCTGCCCATTCGTTCGGTTGACCTGCTTTTGGACGAGCAAAACTGCCCAATCGACCAACCGCATTTGCATCCCGAGGTCGTGAAGGCGATTTGGAACGAAGCCTATGCCTCGCCAACGAAGTCGTCGTTCGCCATCGAATTTGCCGTGCCGCCCGGTGAGCTTTCCCGGCAGGCGGAGGTCGAGGAAGCACTCACCAACTACTTTACCAATCAAAAAGCCGAGGCCGATTGGGAATTAAAGGAAGTCTTCAGGAACGGCTGGAGCGCACTGTTTTTCGGACTGATCGGGCTGGCCACGATGCTCCTCTTGTCCGAGGCGCTGGTCAGTTCCGACGCGTCGCGCGCCACGAACTTTCTGGGCCATGCGCTCGTGATCGTCGCATGGGTCGTCCTGTGGATCCCACTCGAAAAGCTTTTGTATGAGCACATCCCGATCCGACGCCGCAGACGCTATGCCCAAGCGCTGTCCGAGGCGAAGGTTCACTTGCTTCCCGCCAAAAGCTGACACAGTCTCGGAAACCGAGCGTCCATGCAGCAACCAACCCTGCCCGCTTAACGATAGAGATTCATGACGCTCTGGATTTTTTCTGCGGTCTATTTGGTGGTGCAGTGCCTTGCAGTCGCCAGCGCGGTGCATGCTTTATTCACGGTGCGCACAGCGCAAGGCACGGTTGCCTGGGTGATCGGGTTGCTTGCCGTGCCGTGGTTGGCACTACCGCTTTACTGGGTTTTTGGTTGCCGACGGTTCGGCGCGCACGCGCGCGTGATGTCGCAAAAACAGGCGGTCTATCAGACGGAAATTCAAGCCGTGCTGGATCGGCTGGCACCGTATCAGGTGACTCGCAAGGACCTAGTCCCAGCCGATGCTGCCGCATTTGCCGAGCTCGCCGGGCAGGAATTTCTGCGAGGTAACACGCTGCGACTCCTGATTGATGGGGACGAGACGTTCGATGCCATCATCGCTGAGATCGAGCAGGCCAAGCACTCGGTTTACGTCCAGTTTTATATCATGCGCAACGACGGCCTCGGCAATCGCCTCCTCGAAGCCATGGCCGCCAAAGCCGCGCAGGGCGTGGAAGCTTGCTTCCTGTTCGACATGTTCGGGGGGGCGGCGATGACAAAAGAAGTCCAAGAAAAATGGAGGCGTCGCGGCGTGCAAATGGCCGCCTTTTGTTCCACCAGTTCAGGCCGGGACCGTTGGCGGGGGAATTTCCGGAACCATCGCAAAAATGTCATTGTGGATGGTCGGGTTGGCTTCGTGGGCGGCCATAATGTCGGGGACGAATACCTCGGCCTTGACCCGAAATTCGGGCGTTGGCGGGACACCCATGTCCGGGTCGAGGGGCCGACTGCGCTGCAACTCCAGCGAAGCTTTGCGGCGGATTGGTATTTTGTGACCGACCGTGTGGTCGACCGCTCGTGGGTGCCGCACGATCCCGAGCCCGATGCCGCCGGGCAGCGGGCACTCGTGCTCGACTCTGGGCCGTCCGACGACTTTGAGCGCTGCACCTTGTTTTTTCTGCATGCGATCGGAATGGCTAAATCCCGGATTTGGATAGCCAGTCCGTATTTTGTTCCGGACGAAGGAGTGCTTCAGGCGCTGCAATTGGCTGCCGTCCGGGGCGTCGAAGTGAGAGTTCTCCTGCCCCAAAAAGCGGATCATCTGTTCGTCTGGCTCGCATCCTTTAATCTGCTCAAGGAACTCGACCATCCAAATATGTTCATCCACCGCTTCACCGGCGGATTTCTCCATCACAAGGCACTCGTCGTGGACGATCACTTTGCAGCCGTCGGAACTGCCAACTTCGACAACCGGTCGTTTCGCCTGAACTTTGAAATCACGCTCGCCGTGGCAGATAAAAAATTCGCCGGCGAGGTGGCCGTCATGTTCGAGCGTGATTTTGCTGAGTCCATGTTGGTCGATGCGATGGCATATCACGACCTGCCGTTCCACTGGAAACTCGGCGCCAAAATCTCAAGACTCCTCGCACCCATCCTGTGAGCGGCGTATCCGCAGTGCCGTGAACATCAATTCGCGTGATCGTGAGGGATGCCATGCCGATGCGGGTGCGAATGCACCATGTCGCCATGTCGATGTTCGTGGACGTGATAGTCGCCCGGCGGGTCGAAGACATGGTGTGCATGACCGTGCATCGCATCGTTCGACTCGTTGTGCACGGCCGCAGGTCGCATTCTCGCAATCCAGATCGGCACCGCCACGATGCCAAGAAGCCCGGCAAACACGTAAGCACCAAATTCAAAACCGACTGCCGTGACGAGAAATCCAGCCAGCGGATAGGTGAGCCCCCAGCCGACGTGACTGAGCGAAAAATGCGCCGCATAGATGTGGGAGCGTTCGACTGGATCGCTATTTGCAGCGAGGAGTTCGTTGCCACGAATACCTAGAACGCATTGGCCGGCCCCCGCGAGAGCCCACGCCAGAAGCAGGGGCTCGAAGCGGTGAAAAAATCCGGCACCCACCAAAGCCAGCACCATTAATGGGGCTGCAGCATTCACGAATCGGTTGCGGGATCGTGCATTACATCTCCCGTAGAGGCCCGCGCCCGCCACGGATCCGATGCCGTAAGCGGCCATCGCCCACGCGTAAGAGGCATCAGAGAGTGCGAGTTGTCCCTTGATGAAATCCACCGTCGCCACCAGAACAAAACCACCCGCGATGCTCACTTGCAGTGCTAAGTATAACGTTTCTCGGAGCTGCGAGCGATGAAACATGGCTGAGATACCATGGCTGAGCGATGTCCGAGTTTGGGCCACACTCTTGGCGGTGCCGAGGCGTGGCAACCCGATGAGAAGAACCGCGCTAACAACAAATGTCAGAGCATTGGCAGCAAAGTTTCCGCGAAAGCCGACCATCGCTATCGTCAATGCCGCGAGCGACGGCCCCAGAATATTGGCGGTATCATAAGCGACTGATCCGAGTGCAAGGGCACGCGGATATTGTTCCGTTGAGGTGACACCGGGAATCACCGCTTTGTAAACGGGCATAAAGATGGCTGCACCGAAATTCAGCAATACCGCCAACGCATAAATCTGCCAGACGCTCTCGACAAAGAAAAACCCGATCACCACAAGCGCTCGAAAGAGATCACTGAGGATCATGGTTGTCCGTGCTCCGAGGCGGTCAGCCACCAAGCCAGCCCACGGCGCGCAGATGACGATGACAACAATGCGAATCGCCAACGTGATACCCAACACCACAGAAGCCGATGCTCCTACGAGTTGATGCGCCAGCAGGCCGAGGGCGACGGAACTCAGCCCGCTTCCGACCAAACTCACGATGTGTGCCCAGAAAAGGCGCTGAAATGGCAGGTTGCGCCAGAGGGGATCCGTCATGAGACAGGATTAACAGGAAAACGATTTTTGACAGAATTCACAGAATGAACCGAATTGAGGAGAAGCGACTTGAGCTAGCAGCTCAGGAAAATTTTAGGTCAGTCTGCATTCCTCATAACCCATTTTGTTCCTTCTGTTCCTTCTGTCTAAACTTCTTCAATCGCTGGATTCAGGGTTAACAGGATCGGGACAGAGGCAGTATCTGATCAAAGTGCCTGTCGCAATGCTCGAGGTCCACCCCATGAGCCAAGGCGCAGGCGGCAACGACCAAATCCGTGCTGGGCACAGTCAATCCTTTTTCGCGGCAACGCAACGCCAGTCGAGTTGCCAGTTTCCAGGCACTTTCGTCCATCGCCAGCTTTGTGATTTCCTTTTCCATTTCCGCCAATTCGCGCTTCTCCATGGAACCACGCGCTCCATGCCACAACTCGACCAAAGTCATGTCGCACCATGCAGCCTCTCCAGCCAACACCAAGGTTTCCACACGGTTCCCTGCTTCGGATTCCAACCCACGCAGGTATTCCACCCAACTGGACGTATCGACCAGCTTCATTCTTGGATGGTGTCGGCGGCACGGCGCGACTGGAGTTCCTCAGAGGTCATGAAATCGCGGAAGCGACCCCGGACGCGCTGATTCAACTTTTCCAAGCGCTTGAGGCGGTTGAATTGCTCCACAGCAGTCACCACCGCCTCCCGCTTGGTCTTCGCGCCAGTGAACTTCATGACTTCCATAAGTACGTTTTCAGGAATATCGAGAGTCGTTTTCATGATTCCAAAGTAAGGGACAATGGATTCCTGTCAACGCTCAGGAATGGCTGACAAGTGAGGTTTGATAGTTCTTTTAGTGCTGGTGGTCGCACGTGCAGGCGTATTCCGCATGCACGCAACCCGGGCACTGCGAGAGGTCCAAGGTGAACTTTTCAACCACCGCCTTGGCGTCCGGTGTCAGTTTGATTTGCACGACCACCGGGAATTTGTTGCCCTCTGGGACCGCTTGATCTGACACAAGCGCGGTGTCACCCGACTTGGAAAATGTCATCTTCACCGGTGCGGAGCGCTCTCCGGTGGTAACCGCCACGACTTGATCGGCGGGAGCGACCTCCTTGCCATCCGCCCCTACAAACGTGATTTGCACCTTGCGGTCGGGCATTACGAAAAACTCCGCGTGCGGATCAACCGATGTGATGAGGCGTCCACTATTGGGGCCAGCTTCTTTCTTTTCATGGCTGTGGCCATGGCCGTCGTCGGCAGCTTGCAAGGTCATGGAGGTGAGGATTGCGGCCGTGAAGGCGAGGATGCGTGTTGTTTTCATTTCTATTTATTTTGGGTTTTTGTGGATTCGGCTATTGCGCTGCGGACGCGTTGCGTTCCAGTGCGTGAAGAGCGGCTTTTTTGGCAAAGTGAAAGAAAATGAGTGGCGTAACGATGAAATCCAGCAGCGTGGAGGAGACCAGTCCACCGACGATCACGACCGCTACAGGATTGAGGATCTCTTTGCCCGGTTGATCGGCTGCCAGCACGAAGGGGATCAACGCGATACCTGCGGCCAGCGCAGTCATGAGCACGGGCACCATCCGTTCCTGCGTGCCTCGCTCGACCATCTGACGGGTGAAAGCCTCCCCTTCGTGGCGCATGAGGTGCAGGTAATGGGAGATCATCATGATGCCGTTGCGAGCAGCAATGCCGCCGACGGCGATGAAACCAACCAACGTCGCAACGCTGATGTTGTCGATGAGAAGCCAGGTCAGGATGAGCCCTCCAACCAGTGCGAGGGGAATGTTAAAAAGCACTTGCAGAGCCAACCAGAGGCTTTTGAAGTAGCCGGTAAGGAGAAACACAATCACGAGAAAAACGGCGGCGCTCATGATGGCAATCCGCAGGGTTGCGTCCCGTTGAGCCTGGAACTCCCCTTCGTAGGTCACAAAATATCCTTCAGGGAGTTTGATCTTGGCGTTGACCTCATCCTTGAGTTCTTCAACAAGGACCCCGACGTCCTGGGCGCGAGGCTTGATGGCAATCGTAAAGCGGCGTTGGCCGTTTTCGCGAAAGATGACGTTGGGACCTTTGGCTTCGCGCACGTCGGCAACGGCGGAAAGTGGGACGTAACGACCGGAGTCGGTCTCCATGGGGAGTTGAGCGATGCGTTCGGCTGAATTCCGCCAGTCGAGCGGCAATCGCATCACGAGGTTGATCGAACGCTGGCCCTCCCGAAGCTCGGCAATCGCAGTGCCCCCGATGAGTGTGCTGAGTCGTTCGTTCAGATCGCCAGGCGCGATGCCGTAGGCAGCACTGCGGTCGCGGTCGGCTTCGATGCGGAGTTGAGGGATGGAGGATTGCTGGTCGAGTTTCGCGTCTTCAAAGCCGGGGATTCCTTTGGCAAGGGTCTGAATCTGGGTGCCGATGCGCCGGATTTCATCAAGGTCAGGGCCAAAGACTTTGATGGCGACCGGTGCGGAAACACCGCTCATCATATGGCCGATGCGGTCAGCGAGTGGTCCGCTGACGACGGCAAATACCCCCGGCACACTGCGAACGCGCTCGCGGAGATCATCCAGAATCTCTGTGCGTGAGCGCGCATTTTTTTCACCGTCGAGGTCTCGAAAATCGATGTCGAATTCTGCCGTAGAGACAGGCACGACATGGTCACCGCGTTCGGCGCGGCCCAGACGACGACCCACTTTGCGCACTTCCGGGATGGCAAGAATCTGCTCCTCGATCACGTCGGAGATTCGGTTCATTTCTTCTAGAGAGGTGCCTGGTGCGGAGGTCGCGGCGATGAGAGCGGTTTCTTCTTTAAACGGGGGAAGAAAGTCTTTGCCCATTTGTGGGTAAAGGGAAAATGCCGCAAAGACGCCCACCAGAAGCAGCGCCAAAACAGGAATCGGGTAACCCAGGCTGACTCGCAGGGCAGTGGCCCGCAGCATTTTTTTCATCATGCGAACCAGCCAGCCATCGGGGTGTTCGACGCCCGGCTTTGGGTTGAGCAAATAGGAGCACAGCACCGGGATGAGGGTGAGCGCGACGACGAACGAGGCAATCATGCTGACGATGGTCGCAATGGCAATCGGGGCAAAGAGTTTCCCCTCAACACCGGTGAGTCCAAGCAGCGGCACGAAGACCAGCACGATGATAACGGTCGCGTAAAAGATGGAACTACGAACTTCGCCGGATGCGCGTGCGATCACCTGCAAACGCGGAAGCGGTTCGGGGCGCGTTGCGTTTTCCCGCAATCGTCGAAAGACATTTTCGACATCGACGATGGCATCATCGACAACCATGCCGATGGCGACAGCGAGACCTCCTAGGGTCATCGAGTTCACGGAGATTTCCAACCACCGAAAGGTGAGAATCGTGATGGCGAAGCTCATGGGAATGGCCATGAGCGTGATGAATGTCGTGCGGAAATTGAGCAGGAAAATGAACAGCACAATCGTGACCATGATCGCGGCCTCGATGATGGCGTTTGTCAGATTGCCAATCGCATTGTCGATAAAGTCCTTTTGCTGAAAAAGCAGGGTGGTCTCAACGCCTTGGGGGAGGCTGGGAGCCAGTTCGATGAGCGCTGCATTGACTTGCTCGGTGAGCACGCGGGTATCAAATCCGGGGGCTTTGGTCACGGACATGATCACTCCGTAAGTGGGGGTTTTTTCCGGCGTTTGGCTCACGGTGGCGTCGCCGCGCATCGGCTCGATACCCCACTCCACCTTGGCCACATCGGAGATCCGCACAGGACGGTCGCCCACGCTTTTGATGGCGGTGCGTGCGATGGCGTCGAGGTCGGTCGTCATGGCCAGATTGCGCACCATGATTTCGGTGGGACCTGTGTTGAGGAACCCGCCCGTTGTCGTGCTGGCCGTTTTTGCGACAGCAGACTCCAATTCCTCGAAGCTCACCCCGTGGGCCTGCATGCGATACGGGTCAGGTTGAACTTCGATTTGTTTGATGCCACCCCCCATATTGAGCACCTCTGCAATTCCTGGAATGCTCTGGAGACGGCGTTTGATGACCCAATCCGCGATGGATCGCACTTCGCTTGGCGGCAGATACCCCGGTTCTCCTTCGCGAATGGTGGAGCGCACACCGACCAGCAGGATTTCCCCCATGAGCGATGCCACCGGCGTCATGAACGGCTGAACGCCCTCGGGCAGTTGTTCCCGAGCGGTTTGGAGTCGCTCTTGAACGAGGATGCGATTTTTATAGATGTCGGAATCCCAGTCGAACTCCGCATAAACCAGCGAGAGCGACACATCGGAGTTTGATCGCAACCGAGTCAGGCCGGCGACGCCCATGAGAGCACTTTCCAGGGGCTGAGTGACCCGCATTTCCACTTCTTCGGGAGCCAGCCCCGGGGCCTCGGTAAGGATGACCACGGTTGGCTTGGTGAGGTCGGGCAAGACCTCGACCGGAAGCTGCAGCGCGGTGTAAATCCCGAAAATCATGACGATCAAGGAGCCGCCCAGCACGGCACCACGGTTGGCCAGCGACCATTCGATGAGTCTATTCAGCACGGGGGCCTCCGCGTTTTCTGATCGTTACCACGAGCAGGACAAGGAAGAGAACCCCGCTAACAATCATCCAGAACGGGTTCTGTTTCGCATGCGAATGGGATGCCTCGACAGCGGGTTCCGCTTTGTCTGCGGCACCAAGCTCAGAACCATCCGCCGCGTGTTCATGGCCGTGGGCCGCATCGAGCGCCTCCTTCAGTGAAACCGAACCTCCGCCTGCGAAGGCAAGCGAGTATGCACCGCGTGTGACGACCTCGTCTGCGGGAAATAGGCCAGTGATGATTTCCACACGGCGGTCGTTGATCTGCCCCACGACCACGGGTGTCTTGACGAAGGCATTCGGCAGATCGAAGTCTTTGACATAGACAAAGCGGTTGGCGGCATCGCCCTGAAGCGCAGCACGGGGCACCGAAAACACATTCTCTTTTTTGTCCACGACAATGGAAAACTCGGCACGCATCCCGGGGCGCAGCGAGAGCTCAGGGTTCATCACGTGGAAGGCTGCTTCCACGGTGCCATTTTCCGCATCGGCCATTGCGCCGAGGTGTTCAAGATTCGCTTCAAAAACTTTGCCCGGCACCGCGGGCACGGTGATGCGGGCAGTCAATCCCTGCTTCAGCTTGCCCGCGAGATGTTCCGGAACGCGGGCAGTCGCATAGACTTCGGTCAGATCGATGATTTCCGCGAGCACCGCATTCGGTTCTACCGGTTCGCCGGGAACGATGTGAGTGGCACTCACGAGCCCAGAAATCGGGGCTGTGAGTTGCACGGTCGGCGGAGGGTTGCCCGGCTGACGGCTTTCGACCACGACAGCCACATCGCCTTTTGCAACCGGGTGGTCCGGTTTGACAAAAACTTCGAGCGCCCGGCCTGCGATCCGGCTGCTGATCGCCGCGCGCCGGCCGGGATACACATCAATGCGCCCAAGTGCAAAAATGCTCTCCTCAAAACGGGTCTCCTCAACGAGCTCGGTTTCGATCCGCAAATTTTTGACGCCCGTCTCATTGAGTATCACCGTGTTGGCGATGCGCTGTTCATCAGCGTTGGCAGCCCCGAAAATGGCGCCGGATGAAATGAGCAAAACGAGGGAAATGAAGAAGCAGATTTTCATGGTGAGGATGGGTGACCGAGCGTGCCGAGCCAGTCAGAGTAGGATAGAAAATATTTTTTTCGTGCATCGAGAGCGGCAGCTTCGATTTCTGCAAGACGCTCCCTCGAACGAAAAACGGCCTGAATATCGACTTCGGCGCGACGATACCCGGCCTCGGTTTCCGCCACGTGTTCGCGTGCGCCCGGGACGAGCGTGTCATCAATCCGTGCCGCCGCGCGGTGGAGAGCAGTCATCACCCGGTGCGCGGTGAGGATTTCATTCTGCATCGAGAGGCGCAGGGCTTCCAATTGCTGGGCCTTGCGATTTTGCACCGCCTGTTTTTCAGCCACCTTGCCGGACCCGTCCTGCCAGAGCGGCAATGGCACGCTGAACTTGATGCCGAGAAGTGCCTCGGGTTCGATGCCCTCCGGCTCGTCGCGAAACCGCTCGCCTTCAACAAAAAGTCCGACCCCGATGTCGTCCCATCGGGCAGCCTTCGCGAGCGAAAGATCGGCGGCACCAGCTTGAATCGCCAACTCCGCAAGCTGGAGGTCCGGACGCAAACCCGCGGGCCTTGCCGCAGGCGCAGATTTTGGCAAATCGAGGGTCTCGGCAATGGAAATTGGACTATCGGCAGGCAGACCAAGCAATCGGTTCAAGTGGCCGAGAGCCAGCACTTCCTCCGCAAGAAAACTATCCTCCGTGATACGAAGTGTGCTCGCGGCAAGCGATGCCTGTTGCCCGTCGAGTTTGGAACCGAACCCCTGATCCATCGCTTCACCCAGCGACTTGGCGAACTCATCAGCCGCGCGAGTTTGCTGCCTCGCCAATGCAAGCAACGCCCGCACGGCAACGAGCTCGTAACATGCCGAGCGTGCTGCGACCGCAATCTGACGCTCACGCTCCAGCACCTCCAGACGTGCCATCTCCACTTCGATGGCTGAAAGTTCGCGTTCGAGGCGAAGTCTTGCAGTCAATGGAAACCGCTGCGTGATGCCCATCGATATCCGCCCTTCAAAATCCTGACCGCCGGCAAGTTCGCCCTCAAGCTCCGGGTTGGCCAGTCGCCCGGTGGTGCGCTTGCGAGCGTCGGCTTCAGCAATTAGGTTTCTTGCGGCCGCCAGTTCGGGATTGTTTTTCTGCGCCAACAGTGCGGCAGACTCGGCTGTGAGCGATGCGGCGGCATGCGCAGGCCCGACGGCCGATACGACAAACGCCAAAAATATCGAGCGCCAATTGGAACAAACTGGATGGAGAAATTTCATGATACGAATCAAGGGAACTGCAACGAGAAGTGGTCTGAAATGCGTGGTTGTCTAAAAAACAACGCGCGAGGAAGACAGGGAAAGCCGCTGTCACCACAGGACGCGGGCACAATTCGCCCGCAATCGGTCAGACCCGTTGAGGCGGATAGTCGATCTCCCGACACGGCGCGTCGGGAAAACGCTCATCGGTGCAATGGAAGTCACGGGACACTACCAACAAAATCAAATGGTCCGGCGCGTCCGGCAAAGCAAAACATCCATGCGCGTAAGGATGGCTGCATGACTCACCTGACGGACACTCCTGATGCCCGGTGTCGTCGTGGTGATGCTCACTGCACGGGATCGGCTTTGCGAAATTGTCCTCGTAGGCATGGCCCACATGGCCACAAGCCATCAACAAGATGGCAATGGTCCAATAGATCCGGGCTTGCTTACGCAATAACGTCATCGGTCGCGTAGATCGCGCCGACCGTGGAAGATGTCAAGTGGGAACTCCCCTGCTGTCCGCGCACCGGGCTGGTTACAACCCCGGCGCGGGCGCTGGCAATGGGCTGGCGGAGTCCGTGGCGGTCGGTGAAACCGGGGCCGAACTGGCCGGGTCCACAGTCGGAGATGGTTCGGGGAACTCGGCCGGGGTAGGAGTAGGCGATGGTGTCGGCGTCGGCCATGGCTGGATCAGCGACTCCCAGCGGTGGAGCGGCAGGGTGCTTAAGCCGGAGGCTGCGAGCAACTCGGTGCACTTTGCGTGCCAGTGGTCCAAATCCGGCGGACCAAATGGCTTTTCCGCCGATCCTGGAAACGCGATGTATGCCACGCGCAGGGAACTGACCGGCCGGGAAAACGCGGAGGATTTCGGGTTGATTGTTTCGCAGAGCCGCACCGACGCCTCACCGAACTTAAACGATGGGCCGGCATCACCTACGATGGCCGGATAGACCACTCCATCATAGACTACCACTGCGTAATCGCCAATCGACACAGCGTGGGTCCCCTCCATCTCGCGGAACATGAATGTTGGCAGCACGATGGATGGGTCATTTCCGGAAACGAGAAAACTAAATCGCTCGAGCTCGTAGATCGTCGCTGTTGCGTGTTTGATTCCGGCCTCCAACTCGCGGTTGCGCTCGGCAGGCAGCCCGGCGACAGCGTACTCAGCCTCAAATTTTGCGAGGCGCGCCCGCATGGGTTCCAAAAACGGATTGGGACGATCCGAGAGTTTTTTCCAGCGGTAGCTCGTTTGGGGTTGGAAAAACTGCGATGACCCATCGACGAGAAAATTTCGATCTCCGTCGGAGCCGTCGGTATTCACATCCATGTCGCCCATGCTGAAAACCGCGATGGCCCCGGTCTCCGGATTTTCGAGTTCAAGGATTGTGTCGCAGTCAAAAAAGTTGTGCCGGTTGAGCAACGCGTCCAGTCGGCCCAGATTCCGCCGGAGGTTTTCCACCTTGTATTCGTAGAGGCGGGCAAACGCGGGGGATACGCGGGCGTTCGATAGCTGCGCTTGAAGCCCTGGCAGAGCATCAAGCAGCGTTGGGTCGTTTTTTGTAAATTGCTCGACGGTTTGCGCAGCTGCCGGGATCCGCACATTGAGCGTGAGATCCAGTTGGTAACTATCCGCCTGCGTTCGGTTGAACACAGCCGTGCGATCACTCGGATGCGTTTCCACCAAACTGCGGACCTCCATGTCGTTGAAAAGGCGGGATACCTCCAATCGTTGCCTTGGGATGAATGGCGTGGGTGTGGGCGTCGGGGCCGCTGGCGTCGGGCTCGGTGTGGCTGTTGGGGCTGGCGTTGGCGTCGGCGTCGGCGTCGGTGCGGGTTCCGGCGGCGGAGCAGGCGGACTGCACGCGGTCAGCGCTAAGGCGACCCCAACGGTTAGTATTCGTGCGCGGGCGAAAAGCCGCATTTCCGGGCGATGCGTCATGTGTGAATGACAAATGCCGCATGCACGTCCTGCGGGATGTCGAGCATGCGGTAGTCGGACGACGAGACGAATAGGAGGCTTTGTTTGCCTTTGCCGAGCAGTTGGTCCTGCGAGTCGTAAATCTCATGCTCGAGCGTCACAAACTTGCGGTTGAAACTCGCGATCCGGATGCGCACGCACACGACTTCAAACTCGCGTGTTTCGCGCACGAACTTGTGTTCGAACGAGCGGGTCAGGATGTAAAATGGCGTGTCCTTGAGGTTGAACTTCGGCATCACTTTGTTGAAGAACAACTCGCGAGTTTTTCCGACCCACATCGCATACATTCCAAAATACACGTTCCCGACCGAATTCGTGTCAGCATACGTCGCGACAAACTGATGGATAAACCACTTGCCTTCAAAATGCCCTGACAAGTCGTGAATCCCAAGGGCGGCAGTGACCGGGTTATTGGCTAGGATCGTGCCGCCATCCGGCGCAGGAGATCCACTCACCGGCTCCGCATCGCGCGGCGGCGCACCGTGGGTGTGGACGAGCTCCAACTCGTCGGCATCGCTGACAAATTCCTCCGACGATCCCGGCTTTAAAAGCAACCAGAGCACATATCCGAGCGGCAGCAGCGAGCCAATGATCTGAAATACCGGATAACGCAGAAAATACCCGTATGCCAGAATCACCACCGCAAGGCTTCCGATGCTGAACATTTTGACCTGCGGAATCGCGTTGGCCGGACTGATCAAATAACACCGCGCAATCGCCAATGCCGAATAACCCACAAAAAACGTGGCATAAAAAATCATGAAATACTCGAGCTCCAACCCGACGACCGCACTCACGAGCGCGATCACTCCGCAAAAAATGAACACCGGAATCGGCGACGTCACCAACCGGGTCGGAATGAGCGAAAAGATCGCGTGCGTGCTCGTTTTTACATTCGATTGCAGAAACCACCGGAATGCGATGTATCCGCTGTCCAGCGTCGTAAGGATGCAGACGCAGACCCAGACACAATACGCGATGAACACCCACGGAAAAATCTCCGCATTTTGGAAAAACAGGCGCATCAGGAGGTCCTGGCCATACGTGTAGCCAGCCAACCCATCCCGGATAAACGTCGCCCCACCGATGCTGAGTGCCCACAGCGTCATGTAGCCATGGAACAAAAGCATCGCGAAGAACTGTAGGCTTCCGAAGATGTATGCCCACTGGATTGATACCCTCTCGCGGTGCATCTGGATCGCCCGCTGCCATTGCTGGAGGTCGAGCCACGGCCCCACGAGAAACCCGATCGCGATCGGCACGGCGTAGCCCCAAAAATTCCAGTCACCCGTGGGCAGGCTCTGCGGAGCCACTGCCGACACTTCGCCAAATCCACCCCGCCCAAGCACCAGCACCGCCACCGCAGCAGCAAGGAGAACCGCCATCACTCCATGGCTGTACTTAATGCGTTTGATGTTGAATTCCTCACCAAACAAAATCCCGGCCGCGAGCACGATCAACAACGTCAACGGCAAGTAAAGCATCTCCGGCTGAAGATTCAGAGGCTGCCAGACATACCGGATGATCGCGAAGATCGTCAGCGAAATGGCGAGGATCTGATAGAGAAAAAAGATGAGCCGAAACGGGCGGGCCCAACTTGTGAAAAATGTAGCGAGCGATTCCGATCCATTTTGGCGATTTGCAATTCGCTGGGTGACCAATCCAAAAATCAAAAGCCCCAGAAAATTCGGGATGCTAAACGACAACAGCCCGAATAACCCGAACTGCGTTGTGAACTGGACCGAGAAAAACAACCCCAGCCCCCACATCCATGACAAAGCAACCGTGTTGCCCCAAAGAAATGTGGAGAACCAGCGGGGAACGGGAGATGATGAACTACTCATGAATTAAAATGGGAGACGCAAACGAATATCATTGGGTTTATGGATTCATCAACGACGTTTCGCCTCGAATAAAATCAAAATGAGTTTTTGACAGAATTAACAGAACAGACAGAACTGAGGATACGGGACTTGAAACAAAGGTGCAGCCAAGTTTCAGGCCATTCGTCATTTCTTGTAACCCATTCTGGTGATTTTGTTCATTCTTGTGTGAAGCGAATGTGTTAGATTCTTGGACGAAACTCACAAAGAAGTGTGTTTCCAACCAAGGCGCTTTGAGCGATGGCCATCGCTCAAAGCGCGGCGTCGGTGAGGCTGAGCCATT
>Ga0247833_1002737_pt1 | contig 25214 bp, 18 predicted proteins | sample LaCruzMarch2015__7_FD_187117 | JGI IMG/M metagenome (GOLD analysis project Ga0247833, IMG submission 187117) | Freshwater microbial communities from meromictic Lake La Cruz, Castile-La Mancha, Spain - LaCruzMarch2015_8m | ecosystem: Environmental > Aquatic > Freshwater > Lake | place: Spain... | reverse complement strand
GTCGGTTTCTGTTTTAAGCTTTTTATAGGCATCAATTTGTCCTCTAAAAAAGTGTTGCAAGTTGCCTACTTCTAAAGAAGAGTTTTTAGCATCTTGAAATAAGTAAACAAGGTTTGCAATATCTTCTGGCTTATTGTTTAACGGAGTAGCAGAAATAAGCATTACCCTTTTTTGCTCGTAGGTATCGTTGGTTAGTTTCTTACGGGTTGGCGACTTACATATATTTTGTAAATGGAAATACATCTCTGCACTATCACTTCTGAATTTATGAGCTTCATCCACAATTATTAAATCGTAATCGTGGTGCTTGTTTATTTTATGCAAACTACCTGATGTAACTATTTTATAATTGTGCAAGCCAAATTTTGAGAGTGTATCTTCCCAATTCTCTTTTATTGCAGGTGGGCAAATAATAAGCGTTTTGGACAAATAGGATGGAAAACCATTTGTATAAAAAAACTTCTTAGCAATAAGCGTAGCTACAATTGTTTTACCCAACCCAACAACATCAGATAAAAAGAAGCCGTAGTGTTTCATCATTTTATTGAACCCATCGGCAACTGCATCTACTTGATAAGATAATTTTTTAAAACCGTGTGGTAAATCTTGAATAGAATTTGGGTCAAAATCAATGCTCCTTCCAAAGTATTCAATAAGAAACTTCATATAAACTTCAAAAGGTGTAAACTCATCATTGAGGTACGTTTCCTTTTTTAATTTATCTACAAACTCTTTTCCTATTTCAATACTTTCATTCCATAGTTTATTGAATGTTTCGGTTGCAAAATCAATATCTGTATTATCCCTTAACTCTACATTAAATTCAAAATTTCTTTCTAAACCATTGTCTGTTAAATTGCTTGAACCAGTAATCACAGAACCATATCCGTGGTTGTGCTTTTGCTCCTCTCGAAATATGTATATTTTGGCGTGTAGGTTTTGTTTTGGATGAACTTTTATTTTAATTTTTTCAGTAACTAAATCTTGTATCAGCTGCAACATTCCTTCCTCAACTTCTTTATCATATTCAGCTTCTTGAATATTCTTTTTAACCTCTTCAAAAAAATCATCTCTACTTTTTGCTGGGTCTTCTATAAATAGTAAGCCTCTTTTATTTGCTTCGTAAATCAGGTTATCAATGTTGATACCAACCAGTATTCTTATTTCTCCTGCTTTCTCAACAAATGGTCTAATACGGAAGTAGCCAGATGCTCTAAAATATCCTACCAAAGCATCGAAGAAATGAATATTTCGGTGCTTGAATATTCCTTCAATTTTGCTTAGTAGCGTATTTTCGTTTTCGTTTGTAAAAAACTTTGTTGACATTATTTTGATTTTTTTATTTGTTTTGTTACCGATTTCAATGCTTCGTCTGCCATTGGTTCGCCTTGAACCAATTTATAGACTTGGTTGGCAAGCCAAAGGGTTTGCAATTCTTCTACATCAGCTTTGAGTATTTTGGCTAATAAAGGGATTTGCTCTTTCTTTAATTGTCTGTCGCCTCGTTCTATTTTGCTAATAATAGAAGTGTCCACATCTAATTGAGAAGCAAGCTGCCGCAGCAACAAATTTTGCTTCGTTCTTAGTTCTCTTATTCGTTCACCAAACTGTGTTGCCATTATAATAATATTGTCTTGACAAATATTGGCAATATATGTATAAAAAAACACCAAAAGAAGATTTTAAAATATTTCCCGTTTCACTTTGAGTAAATATGCTCAAAATGCTAAATTAAGCCTTACTAGCTATGGTGTTTGGCTTACTACTTTAATATATTTATTGTATAATTTCAATAAAAAATATAATAATATAATAAATTTTTGAGTTGTTTTTTGAAAAACATCCGCAAATTATTTTTTTAAACATATCAGAATTTGCTCTAATCAAGATTTTTTACGTTTGTATTAAAAAGTACACGTTTCTGTTATAAAATTGTATTATTTCAATAAAAAACTTAAGTTTTTACAAAAATATTTACCTTAGTAATAGGCTTTTAACAAAATATTTTGAATGGAAATATTATTTATTTATATACTTTTTTAATAATTAGGAATGAGAAAGCCAACTTTTTTACTCAATAATTATTAAGAGCTGGTGGAAATGCTCAAGGTAGTAAGGAAATGCCAGTTTTATAAACTTCTAGGACAGAAGATTGATTTGTATTAGGTACTGATTATTTGCCTTTTCAGAAATGAGAAATGAGATACATAATTTGTGACGGTTCGCCGCTGTGACGGTTCGCGTTGCGATAAAAGCTTGATTTCTAACTTCTTTAAATGTCAAATTTTTAACATCGTACATCGACTTTTTTAAATTACCAACAATAATCTTTGCAAGGCACACATATTCTTTAGAACTTTGCATAACCAATTTTCAAAAATTCTCAATGAGCGACGCAATTAAACACGAATGTGGCATTGCCCTTGTTCGACTTCGCAAACCACTTCAATACTACATCGACAAATATGGAACGCCCCTTTATGGTATTCAACGATTGTATGTATTGATGGAAAAACAATCGAATCGTGGTCAAGATGGAGCAGGAGTCGGAAATGTAAAATTGGATATTGCCCCTGGCCATCGTTATATTAGTCGCTATCGTTCTGTTGAAAATCGACCAATTGTTGATATTTTTAATAAAATCAACGAAAAATACAAAGATGTTCTTCGCAACAATCCTGATAAATTTAAAAATGCTGAATGGTTGCAAGAGAATGTAGCTTATTCGGGCGAAGTTTGGCTTGGACACCTTCGATACGGTACTCACGGAAAGAATGAAATTGAAAATTGCCATCCAATGTTGCGTCAGAGCAACTGGCGTAGCCGAAATATGTTGGTAGCAGGAAACTTCAACATGACCAACGCCGAAGAGCTTTTCCATAAATTAGTAAAATTGGGTCAGCACCCGAAAGATTTGGGAGATACCGTAACGGTAATGGAGAAAATCGGACATTTCCTCGACGAAGAAAATCAAAGAGTATTCGACCGCTTCAAAGGCATCTACGAAAACCCAGCCCTCTCCGATATTATCGAAGATAACATGGATTTACCAAGAGTGCTTCACCGTGCTTGTCGTGATTTTGATGGTGGTTATGCAATGACAGGTGTGACTGGTTTTGGTGCTTCGTTTGTTGTACGTGACCCTGCGGGTATTCGTCCAGCATACTATTGGGCAAATGATGAAGTGGTAATTGTAGCTTCTGAAAAAACAGCCATTAAAGCCGCTTTCAATGCGAATTATGATGATATAAAGGAAGTTCAGCCTGGAAATGCTTTGATTATTGATAAGCATGGCGAATATAATGAGTTTCAGATAATGAAACCATTGGAGAAAAAATCGTGTAGTTTTGAGCGTATATATTTCTCTCGTGGATCTGACCCTGAGATTTACGAAGAGCGTAAAAAACTTGGTCAACTATTGATTCCGCAAATTTTGGAAGAAATCAATTATGACCTTGAAAATACAGTTTTCTCATACATTCCGAATACGGCCGAAAGTGCATTTTTCGGAATGGTGGAAGGCTTAGAGCAATACTTAGCTGATTGGCGTTTAAAACGCATCACCGAAGGTAATATGTCGCCCGAAGAAATCAAAAAAGTTTTATCGTTTCGTCCAAGAATCGAAAAATTGGTATCGAAAGATGTAAAACTTCGTACATTTATCACAAACGATGATGAACGTGATGAAATGGTTTCGCATGTTTATGAAATGACCTACGAAGTTATCCGAAAAGGTATTGACACCGTTGTTTTGATTGATGATTCGATTGTACGCGGTACTACACTTGAGAAGAGTATCTTAAAAATGCTCGACCGTCTCAGTCCGAAACGAATCATCATTGTTTCGTCAGCTCCGCAAATTCGTTATCCTGACTGTTATGGAATTGATATGTCAAAGATGAAAGATTTTGTGGCATTTAGAGCAATGCTTGAGTTGTTGCGTCAGAATGGTATCGAATATATGAAGCAAGAAGTTTATGCTCAAAGTGTTGGAGCCTTGCAAACCGATAATGCTTATAATGAAAATTTTGTGAAGCAATTATATGGTAAATTTACTGATGAAATAATTTCTCAGAAAATTGCCCAAATAGTAACACCAGAAAATATGAAAGCTGAGGTTTCGATGATTTATCAAACAGTTGAAAATCTTCACAAGGCTTGCCCGAATCACTTAGGCGATTGGTATTTCACAGGAAATTATCCAACTCCTGGTGGAAATAGAGTTGTAAACCGTGCTTTCGTGAATTTTATGGAAGGCAAATTGGTGAGAGCTTATTAGTAAAAACTCAGTTTTCAATCTACAGTTTTCAGTTCATTTTTGGCAATTTGTATCAAGATGTTGACTGAAAACTGTGGACTGCTGACTTTTTTTATTTTTTCTTCTTTTTTGGTAATGTAAAAATGTTGTTTGTAACTTCTTGCATACCAATCTCTCGCAACAAATCTATAATATTTACAGTTTCACTAGAGCTTTGTATTTCTGGTGTTGATGAAATTGATGAAGTGTTCATTTTTTTGGAGTTTTTTATTGATATAGCAAAGTTAGTGTATAAAGCGAATGTTCGCCAAATATTTTAAATGATATTTATCATATAATTCTTATAATGGTAAATTTTACCCAAGCAAAGTTTTTGATTTATTTTTTTGTTTAAATTTCTTCATAAAATCAACCTTTTAAGTGAATAGTTCAATGAAAAAAATTATAATTTTTTGCATTATAGCATCGATTAGCCAAACCCTAATAGCTCAAGAAACTTCCGATTTAAAAGCCAATGAAATTGCTGATAAAGTAATGACGGCTATGGGTGGCAAAAAGGCTTGGGATGAAACTCGTCATATTACATGGAATTTTTTCGGAGCAAGAATCCTTACATGGGATAAATGGACAGGCAATGTAAGAATTGATTTTCCAAGAGATAAGTCAGTAATTTTAATGAACATTAATACTGATACTGGAAAAGTTTTTAAGTACGGAGCCGAACAAACTGCCGCCGATTCGGTTAAGAAATATATGAAGACAGGCAAAGGTGCTTGGATTAATGATTCATATTGGTTGACGATGCCATTTAAGTTAAAAGATAATGGCGTAACACTCAAATATTTAGGTGAAGACAAAACCGATGCAGGTAAAGAAGCATATTTGTTACAGATGACTTTCATGGAAGTGGGCAATACACCAAATAATATGTATAAAGTTTGGGTTGAAAAAGAAACTAATTTACTTACCCAGTGGGCATATTTTGCAAAATCTACTGACGAAAAGCCTGGTTTTACCCGCCCATGGACAGAATATAAATCTTATGGCAAAATAATCCTATCAGGCGAGCGTGGAGACCGTGATTTGACAGAAATTAAAGTTTTTGAGGCTTTACCCGAATCAATTTATTCTGATTTCAAAAAGCCAAATTTCAGCAACGCAAAAGAATATAACAAGAAAAAAGATAAAATAGAGTTTTAAAATTAAGAATTAAGACGGGGTCGCCCGAGCGATTTAGAATTTTAAGTTTTATACCTCCCCCATTCTTTTTTCTTCATTCTTAAATAAATTGAAGATATGGTTGGAAAAACAGGTGTTTTGATAGTAAACTTAGGTACGCCCGATAGCCCGAGGGTACCTGATGTAAGAAAATATTTACGAGAATTTTTAATGGATGGTCGAGTGATTGACTTTCCTTTTATTCCTCGTTGGGCATTGGTAAATTTAATTATTGCTCCGTTTAGAGCTCCAAAATCAGCCAAAATCTATAATGAACTTTGGACAGAAAAAGGTTCACCATTAAAAATTTATGGTGAAGCCAACGAAAAGCAACTACAAGCTGCTTTGGGTAATGAATACGTAGTAAAATTGGCTATGCGTTACCAAAGTCCAAGCATCGAATCTGGTTTGGCTGGGTTTAAGCAAATGGGCTTGAACAATATTATTGTCATTCCATTTTTTCCACAATATGCTTCGGCTTCAACTGGTTCGGTTTATGAAGAAGTAATGCGATTAGTTACAAAATGGCAGGTAATTCCCGAAATTAAGATAAAAAACTATTTCTATCATTACCCGAAATTTATCAAAGCATTTGCCAATAATGCTAGAAAACACCTTGATAAAGAGAGTTTTGAACATGTTGTCTTTAGTTATCACGGTTTGCCTGCTCGCCAAATAAGGAAAGGAGATTGCACAGGTGAAACTTGTAAATTAGGTAGCTGTTGCGATACAATTCATGCCCTCAATCAGCATTGTTATAGAGCTCAATGCTTTGAAACTACCCGACTTTTGGTTGCAGAATTAGGTTTGGAAGAAGGTACTTATACAACTTGTTTTCAGTCGCGTTTGGGGCGTGATCCTTGGGTACAACCTTATACGGATGATATTGTTAAGGATTTAGCAGAAAAAGGTATCAAGCGAGTTTTGGCATTTTCGCCTGCTTTTGTGGCCGATTGTTTGGAAACAACGATTGAAGTCGCGGAAGAATACAAAGAAATGTTTGAAGAAAAAGGCGGTGAACATTGGGTACTCGTTGAAAGTTTGAATGATTCTGAAGCATGGGTGGATTTATTGGTTGATTTGGTGAAGGAGTAAAAAGAAATAGTGGCCCGAAACATTTTTTTATCAGCATGGAAATAGGAATAGATAGTTTTGCGGCGGTTTTAAAAAATAACCAAGGCAATACGATAAGTAGCGAACAGTCGATAAGAGAATTACTTGAAAGAATACAAAAAGCTGATGAAGTTGGACTTGATGTTTTTGGAATTGGCGAACATCATCGCAAGGAATTTCTTGATTCAGCTCCAACAATGATTTTGGCTGCTGCTGCTGCTCGAACTAAACGAATAAAATTGACAAGTGCTGTTACGGTTTTGAGTGCCATCGACCCCGTAAGAGCATTTCAAAGTTTTGCTACGCTTGACTTAATCTCACAAGGCCGTGCCGAAATGGTGGTTGGTCGAGGCTCGTTTACCGATGCTTTTCCATTGTTTGGTTTGAAATTGGAGGATTACGACGAGCTATTCACCGAAAAATTAGAACTTTTACTCAAAATCAGAGATAATGAAATAGTAAATTGGAAAGGAAAGTTTCGCCCTGCGTTGTATAATCAAGCGATTTATCCGAGGCCTCTGCAAGAAAAATTGCCAATATGGATAGGAGTGGGTGGAACTCCGCAATCTTTTGTACGTGCAGGAAGTTTGGGTTTGCCATTAATGGTGGCTATTATTGGTGGAGAAACACACCGTTTCAGACCATTAATTGACCTTTACCGAAATGCAGGTTTGAAGGCAGGACATTCGCTCGAAACTTTGCAAGTTGGCTTACATTCACTCGGTTATGTTGCCGAAACTACCACGGAAGCCTATGAAGAATTTTACCCAGGTTATGCTGAAATGTTTACTAATATAGGTAAAGAAAGGGGCTGGCCTCCAGTTCAGCGTTCACATTTTGATTCACAAACAACTAAACTCGGAGCATTTTTGATTGGAAATCCAGAAGAGGTAGCTGAGAAAATTCTTCGTCACAGCGAAGCATTAGGTGGAATATCAAGGGTAACATTTCAAATGGATAATGCAGGTTTGACGCACGAAAAGCTAATGAAAGCCATAGATTTGATTGGAACGAAAGTTTCGCCTATGGTTAATGGAAAATAAATAATTATGTTTAAAAAAGGCTATATTCTCTAAGAATAGAGCCTTTTTTGCATTAAATACCTACTAATTACAACCTTGAATCTGTGCCACAAACACACTTCCAGTTTGGGCTTCAAATCCAGTATTTAAAGAAATAGAATTTCCCGCTTTGTAGGTTACTTTTGCTGGCGAAATGACTTTATTGCTTGCATTTATTGTTTGGGCAGCCTGTACAATTGAAGTCCCAGTAGATATATTAGATGTAACTGAGTTTGTTTGTGGTAGCACTGTCACTTGGCTTGTTGCCACTCTTGCACTTTTACAATTTGCATTTTCACAAGAAGCATAGTAAATTATGGTGGAGGCAGGTGTCTGACTGAGTCCAGTACCAGTTCCGATTGCAGTTCCACTAGTTGAAGTATTATACCAAGTGATAATTCCAGTAGCACAAGTTGAATTCAAAGAAACTGAGTTTCCTTCACAAATAATAGTATTATTTACTGAAACAGCAGTCGGATTTGTCGGTTGTGCATTGACTGTCACTTGATTTGTAGCCACTCTTGCACTCTTACAATTTGCATTTTCACAAGAAGCATAATAAGTTATTGTGGAAGCAGGTGTTAGGCTTAGCCCTGTACCAGTTCCGAGACTTGCACCTCCAGTTGCTGCATTATACCAAGTGATAGTTCCAGTAGCACAAGTTGCAGCCAAAGAAACTGAGCTTCCTTCACAAATATTAGTATTATTTACTGAAACAGCAGTCGGTTGAGTAGGAGCAGGAGTTACACTTATGGAAACGCTTGAAGTTCCAACATTCAAGCCAACTAACTTATAGGTCCAAGGTAGTGGATTGTCTCCACTGCCAGATGTAGGGGTAGCTGCATAACTTGATAAAACTAGCGTGTAAGTACCAACAGCCAAATTAGTTACAATTTTTGATTTATAGTCGCTTGAACTAATATCATCATTGAATGCCAATAAATTTGTAAGCGGGCTTGCTGCATTAAAACCTCCTGAGCCATACAAAAATATAAATGAATCAATAGAGCTTGGGCTTGTAACTGCTCCGTCGGCATCCGCAAGGCTAAGTGTAACGCTTCCAGCTTGAAATACGTTAAAAGTATGCGATTTGTAACGAGTGTTTCTACCTGATAATGAATTTAAATCGACAGGGCGATTAAATGTTGGGTCACTCGTCGCTAATACTCCATTAAATTCGATGTTTGAAGTGCTTGCCTTTGGGCAGCCATTTATTAAACAAGCAGGAAAATAGTTATTGGTTGAAGTGGCAGTTAGACTAAAAGGACTTCCGGTTCCGACAGATGCCGTGCCAGTTTGTGATGAGTACCAAGAAACTGTTCCAGCCGCACAGGTGGCAGATAATGAAACTGTGTTGCCAGCACATACTGTGGTAGTTACACTTGGAAGAACATTTGTTGGTGAGACAACTGCAGATTGTACTGTAACTACAACATCAACGAATAAGCTTTGACAATTACTACTTTCACATCTAACTTTATATGTGGTGTTTGACGAAAGATTTGGGGTAATGTATGGTGAACCAGAATATAAAAGTGTTGTAGAATTTGAGCTGTACCATTTTTGAACTCCGGTTGTGCAAGTTGCAGATAAAGATGTATTTGCGTTATTACAAATTGTCGGATTTGAAGTTCCAGTGGGTGCAGAGGCTGATGCGGTCACTGTTACCAGAACACTGACAAAATTACTTAAACAACTACCATTTTCACATCGAATTTTGTAGGTGGCGTTTGCTGTAAGGCTTGGTGTCACAAAAGGGGAACCTGTTGCTTGTAATGAAGTTCCAGCTGAATCATACCATTTAGGTGTACCAACTGCACATGCAGCTGTCAATGAAGCACTTGAATTTGCACAAATACTATTCTGATTATTACTGTAATTTGTCGGGTCGGTAATTACTGTTAATGTGCTTGTTGCTACTCGTGTGCTTGAGCATGAGCCAACTTCGCAAGCTGCATAGTAGGTAATTGTACTTGTTGGATTTTGTATTAATCCGCTGCCAGTACCTAAATTAGTGCTACTTAACTGTTGATTATACCAAGTAATAGTTCCTGAAGCACAAGTTGCAGATAGTGTTACGCTAGAACCATTGCAAATACTGGTTTGACTCACTGAAACGTTTGTTGGGGCTGATACACTTCCAGAAGCACAAGTAATTATAAAGTTATTGTTTGAAATGTCGAAGAATGCTCTGCCTGAACCTTTTACCATGATGCGAGCAGCACTTGTTGAGATATTTGGTAGAGTCACATTGGCTGTTCCCGAATTCACAGCATTAGCAGCCAGTGTGATTGGATAAGTTAATCCTCCATCTAATGAAAGTAGAATATCAACGTTACTACAACTTACAGGAGCTAAGTTGGTATTGGCAACATTCCAAGTTACTGTTTGGGTACTTAGTCCAGCCCACGAAATTCCTGTGGCACTTGGTGCATTTACTACAAGTGGACCAGAATTTTCATTAACTGTTAGAATTATATCAACTCGGTCATTTGCTCCTCCACCTGTAGCGTTATCTCTAACAACTAATCTAAAATTGAGTGTACGTGCAACTGTTGGTAAAACCTCCCATTCTGGAGTTGTATTAGTCACTAAGTCGCTTAGCCTCGGAAAATATCGAGTTCCACTGATTGTCGGAGAAAAACCTCTAAAACTAGGTCCACCAGTAGCAGTACCAACTGGAGGTTGAGTAGCTACTTGAGTATCCATTTGATCCCAACAATAGGTAAGTGAAGCATTACCGTCAGCATCGGTTGCTACACCAGTAAGCATAAAAGGCGTTCCTTTGGGTATTGTTTGACTTACAGTGTTTGAAGTAATACTTGGCTTTGCGTTTGTATAAGTAGGCTTGGTTGAACATGCATTTCCAGAACCAGTAATAAAAGTATGAATCTCACTTAAATTTCCACCATGAAAATGTGCATCGCTATTATTTTGCACATTTGGTGCACAAATACCTGCATAACCCATAATGCTATAACCACTTCCAGGTTCAAATGCAGTCGAAGAATTACGGTTACAATTATTATTTTGTGTGTGATTCCCTCCGAACTGATGACCCATTTCATGGGCAACATAATCAATATCAAAAGGATCTCCAACGGGCGAACCTGAACCTGTAACACCACCTCCTTTTAATGACCCACAAGGACCATTCAAGTAAGCTACTCCGCCACCACCAGTGCTGAATACGTGTCCAATATCATAGTTTGCACTGCCAATTACTAAATTATTATTTAGATTGTTGATATTTTCAGTAAGCATTGCACTGCCATTATTATTAGTGTAAGGGTCGGTTGTAGCATCGGTGTAAATAACCAAATTGTTATTCGCAATAATATTCATTTTAACTGCAAAGTCTCGCAAAAAAACGCCATTTACTCGATTCATAGTGGTTACTTGAGCAGCTAAAGCAAGGGCTACCGTTCCTCCGTGAAAAGCAGTGTATTCACCAGTAGCAGCTATAGCCAGGCGATAGTTTCTTAATACACCATCTCCGATTGAAGCGTTTATACCTGTTGGAAAATTGACTTCTTTATTTGGCATTGGAGCAATTGGCGTATCAATAGCAGGTTGTTTGATTTGGTCAATTCCACAGGTAAAACTTTTTTTGCTTGCAAAATCTTTTTTGTCGTACGAAATATAATAGTCGATGGTGGCTGTGCTGTAAGGGTCAATAAAAAATGTCCCTTCGGGCGATAAAATCATGCCATGAAAACCTCTCTGAGTAAAATCCAGCCGAGCCGTTGTTGCCGGATTTTTAAGACTATATCCTGAATAAGTTTTTATCTCAGGGAATTTCTGAGCAAGTGCTGCCTCCATCATTGGCGATTCGACAATCATAAACTCTTCAAAAGTACCGTCGGGCAAGGGCAATTCTAAAAAACTACTGATGCCTTTGGCAGCTATCGTAAACTCAAGAGGAGTTTTGTTAAGGAATGATTTAATCGATGCAACATCAAGTTTTAGGACTTTATACTTCTGCGGATTTATTTGTTTACTACCAAATACTATAGGTTCATCATCAATATTTTGCCACATTTTTTTTTGGGCAAATACTGTTTGAGATAGAAAAAAAAAAATAAAAAAGTTCAATCTTTTAAAAAAAAACGAACTTGTGGGTCTTATGAAAAATTTCAAAAGTTATGTTTGATTTTTGTTTGATTGGGATAAATTGTAAAATTAAGAGATTTATATAAAAATTTGGCAAAATATTGATAACTTTTCCCATTTTTTGTCTATTAGCAAAAATGTCAGAGTATAATTTTACCTTAGAGTTACCTTTTCACCACGCTATAATACAATTTTTTTATACCTTCTTCCCAGCCTTCATCAGAAGTTATCAATGTAAGGTTTTTATTCAAATGTTTTTCTTTATTTAGTTATCAATCTTAGAATTTAATTTTTATAAAGGTTAAAAAACATTAACTGGCCTTCAAGATTTCAACCAATTTCCACAAATCGGCTTCAGTATTATAAACATTTTGAGAAATGCGAATGGCAACACCACGATTGGAAACAAAGATTTTATTGGCCGAGAGTTTTTCTGTAAATACTTGATTATGTTGAACGCCGCCCGTAATAGATTGCGGCAAAGAAATGCCAAGTAAATGATTAGCTCGATTAGCGGAATCCTCAACCCAACATCCTAATTCTTGTAGAGCAGCCAAGGGTTTTTCGATAATTTTGGCACAGTAATTTTGCATATTGTTTACGCCCCAATTTAAGATTTGCGTCAGAGCATCTTCAAGCATTGGTACTTGAATAAACTGCGTGTGCTCACCCATATTATAACGTTGTGCTTTTGGTCTATATGCTCGCTCGTAGCGTATAAGTTGTGCAAAATTGTCACTTTCGGCTCGGTGCATCCAAGATTCTTCGATGGGTACTCCTTCATCAAAAAACTCTCCGAAATAAGCCAAACCAATGCTATAAGATCCTAAAAGCCATTTATATCCAGCACAAATTAATGCATCGGGTTGAATTTTCTGACTATCAAAATCAAGTATTCCGACCGATTGAGTTCCATCTACGACCAATAAAGCACCCACTTCTTTACAGCGTTTCGAGATGGCTTCTAAATCAAACTTTACACCGTAAATCCAATGGATATGCGGCACAACGACCATTGCGGTTTCGTTGTTGATACCTTCGATAATTGACTGATTCCAAAGTCCCCCGTGATTTTCGAGGGTATCTGGTTTGACAATAGTTTTATATACTAAATCATGTTTTTGACACACACGGTCAAACGCATACACATTATTCGGAAACTCATCTTGAATCTGGATAATGTATTTTTTAGTTGAAAGATTATTAATACGATGCACATTATTTGCTACAACTGCCATTCCGTAGGATACTGAAGATATTACCGCTATTCGCTCATAGTCATGCTCGTTGATGAGTTGAGCGAAAAGTTTTTGTACTTTCTGGGGCAAAGTAAAATGGTCGCTACCTTTGATCAAGTGTGTATGTGATGCCTTTAGTTGAATACCTTCGATTCCTCTTTCGACTGAACTTTTGAGGGTAGGAGAGTAGGCTGCACCATTGAGATAGGTAACATCTTCTTCTATAGAAAAAAGATGCTTTTGGCATTGTAAACTCATTTGTTAGTAATTTAAGATTGGTGCAAATTGTTCGACGGTAAAACTAAGAAAACAATTTGCAACAATATGAAACAAGAGCAACAATTTTAATCGTATCGCTCAGGTTTGTAGAGGTCGATTTCGATACTATTTTTTTGATTGTCTATAATTTCTTGAACCAATTTGCCTGTAGCCGGGGCAAGACTCAATCCCATCATGGCGTGGCCTGAGGCAATTACAAGATTTTTGTATTTATTCGTGCGACCGATATAAGGCAAACCATCGGGCGAACATGGACGTAAGCCATACCAAACTTGTTCTTTTTTTGGTATATCTATCTGATAATCAGGAAAATAATTCGGTACTGCCTTGATGATTCCACGCACACGATTCATATTAATTTTGTCGTTCAAACCGCCAATTTCCATCGTTCCACCAAAACGTATTAAATTGTCAGACATAGGGGTAATCGCAACTCTCGCTTCCAATAAAATTGACGGAATATTGAGTTTTTTGCCTTCGTTCTGCTCGTAGGTTACGCTATAACCTTTTCCTGCTTGCATCGGTAAACCAATATTGAGCATATCTGCCAAAAGTGGAGACCATGAGCCAGTAGCGATAATTAAGTTATGAGTTATAAGTTCTGAATGGTTCGCCGTGCGATTCTGAGTTGTATTACCTACTATTTGCTTAATCTTTGTTTTTTTAATCTCACTTTTTTCAAAATCAAAGCCAGTTACTTCAGTATTGTAGAGGAATTTCACGCCTTTATTTTGGATGTGTTTTTTTAGATTTTTTACTAATTGGTTTGGATATAAATGGGCATCACCTTCATAAAAAATTGCACCTGCAACATCTGGTTTTACTTCTGGTTCAAATTCGTGTAATTCTTTGGTAGTAAGGATTTTTGTTTTCAATCCAAGTTCGTTTGCTTGCTGGGCAACTTCAATTTCTTCTTTAAAACTATGTTCGGTTTTGCAGAGCATCATTAAACCTTTTTCTTCAAAAGCAAAATCGAAATCAGGCGTTTTTGCTAAGTCTTGATACAAAGTTTTGCTCAACAAACTAATATCCCGGAGGGCGGGCATTGCTCGCTCGACTTGTTTTTTAGTAGCCGCTTGATAAAATTTCAATCCCCAAGAGAGTAAATCAAGATTGAGGCGAGGTTTCACATAAAACGGACTCTCAGAATTGAACATCCATTTGATACCCTTTTCAATCATACCTGGCACTGCCAATGGAATAAAATGACTCGGCACAATCATGCCAGCATTACCCATTGAGCAACTATCTTCGCCATTTGAGCGTTCGATAATCGTTACTTCATGTCCTTGTTGGTTGAGGTAATATGCTGAAAATAAGCCAATTACTCCACTGCCGATGATGGTTGTTTTCATGTTTTAGTTGATGATTTCTTGAATCTTAGTTTTAAACCATTTGGTTGAAACTAATTTCTCTTTGCTTAAATTTAGCTTTGCAATAGTACTTTTATTGAACTGGTCTTTCATGTCGAAGAATTTGTAGAATCGTTCTAATTCATTACTCTCCAAATCTTCTCCAATAGAATCCAAATCGTTTGACTTCAATTTGTCGTTTGTTTTGAACTCCTCATAAGTTTGCCTTGAAGACACAACAGGCATTAAAATACTTTTTATTTTTTTATTTTTTTGCTCAATTATTTCTTTAATATATGTGTTTTTATCGAAACCTTCGGGTGAAAGTTCTGCAATATTATCGGGGTGATAAATATAGTTTTCAAAGTCATAATATTTTAGGATATGATAAGTTGGGTGTTCTTTTTTTATCGCCTTAATTTCAGTATCAGTCAGAAAATCTCTATCTCTTAGTGCATGGTTCTTGGCATCTCTTTTGATATGTAAAAAAACTTCTCTTGATGCCTTTCCGCCCACATAAATGGTGTTTTCAATTCCTAAAAGGTTATAATATTCATTATTTTTATTCTCACAAAAAACAATCTTTTTCCCTATGAAAAGCTGTGAAAGCATACTTTTAGGCACAGCAATGTCATAAACATCGAGTATTTCTTTTGATTGAGGCAAGAGGTTTTGGGCAAAATCAAAATTTAGGGAGTCAAAATCAATAATCACAGCATTTTCACTTTTACTAGCATAATCAATAAAGCCCAAAGCATGAGAAGCCGTCCAGAGTTGAGAATTTTCAGGAATCCAATTTTCTGTAATTTCCTTTATCAAATTATACTGAATGGCTGTATTTAGATGTAAATCCATTTCATCGAAAAATAAAATAGCATCGTGCAGTAAATCCTTTCTACTCAATAAATTAAATAAAATATTAATTACTTCCTTTTCGCCAGCACTAAGCAAATTATAGTGAATTTCAGAATTACCTTTTTTAAAAGTGATTTGGGCAGTTTTACCTTCTAATGGGGGAATAATTTCAAGTAGTTCAATCTCTATGTTATGGTCGTTATTAAAAATTCTATGTAATGCTTGATTGATAGGATAGATATATTTTTCTCTTATGTACTTACTCGAATCAACGCTGGAAAAGACATTTTTAAGAATATCCCTAAGCATATTTTCAATGTCATTCTCAAAACGCTCATCTCGGTCAATATAAATTTTTGGACGGTCTGCATCATTTTGAGTCGCTAATTCACTCCCTAAAACAGTTTTTGTTAACCTTGATATTTGTCTGAAACTTGTTCTTCCATAAAAAGAATTGGTTGGTAATTCTCCTACTGTGCTACCGCTATTGGTGTCAGACCATGTTTGACAATGAAAATTTCCTTTGTTCGAAGTAATATCAATCAAGAAAGCATCATCATTTTTTTGATAATATTTTTCAACTAATGCTGTTACTGAAGGCATAAGTTTTCTTGAATAGACATTTAAGACCTCAAAAGCATCAAAAATAGAAGACTTTCCCGAACCATTCGCACCAATCAATAGGACGAGTTTAGTGTTTTCGGGAATACCTTCAATTGTTAAATCGGTAAAACGTTTGAAGTTTTGGAGTCGTATTTTTTGAATTTGCATTGTCTGAAATAGCTATTTTCAACAAACTTAATCATTTCTTGTCAAGAAATAAGAGAAAATAAATTCCCCTTTAGGGTTTTGGCGTACTTGGTGCTAAATCACCTGAAAACCAAATGCGTAAGGGTCGTCCAGGTCATCGATGGTAATAGTATTGTTTCCATAAATTCTTGCCCAACCTTCGATACTTGGATAAATTGCATCAAATTCCCCGACTTTAGTCGTGCCTTCAATTCTTCCAATAAACTTACTGCCGATGATACTTTCGTGAATAAATTCATCACCAGCTTTAAGTTTGCCTTTGGCCGCCCATTGAGCCATTCGTGCCGAAGTTCCAGTGCCACAAGGCGAGCGGTCGATTGCTTTATCTCCATAAAAAACAGCATTTCGAGCAGTTGATGTTGGGTCAATCACTTTTCCTGTCCATTCAATGTGGCTCAAACCATTAATTGTTGGGTTTTCTGGGTGAACGAAAGTATGTTTCTCATTAATTCTTTCACGCAAAACTTTTGCCCAAGTGATTAGCTGGTCGGCTCGGTAATTTTCTAATCCTGAAAAGTTTTCCTGCACATCGACAATGGCATAAAAATTTCCTCCGTAAGCAACATCGACTTTGAGCGTACCCAGATCTGGGCATTCAACTTCTATATTTTCAGCAGCTAAAAATGAAGCAACATTTGTTAATTTTACTGATTTTACTTTGTTCCCTTCTTGTTTGTATTCAATCATAACCAATCCCGCCGGTGCTTCCATTCGCACAAAACCTGGCTTTTTTGGTTGAATAAGTCCATGTTCTATGGCAATTGTAATCGTTCCGATAGTGCCATGCCCGCACATGGGAAGACAACCTGAGGTTTCGATAAATAGCACCGCAACATCATTTTCAGGGTCATGCGGTGGGTATAAAATACTGCCCGACATCATATCGTGTCCGCGAGGTTCAAACATCAAGCCTTTACGAATCCAGTCATATTCACGCAGAAAATGCTGACGCTTTTCGGACATATTTTTACCATCTAAATTTGGCCCACCATCAGCTACCAAACGAACTGGATTCCCACAGGTGTGAGCGTCAATGCAAAAGAATTCCCCGGCTCCTAAAGGGGAGCTTACATTTTCTATGCAAATGGGAGAAGTGCTATTTTCTTTCATAATTACAAACGATAATTTAAAATCCCTCTTTTATATTTAGGGGTTATATCTGCGGCAAAATGGGTCTAGTTGCTAATGAATCATTGATGACTTTTAAGATTTTTTCTCTTTCTTCGCCTGATAATGGTAATCGTGGTTCACGAACCCACTCAGTACCGAGTCCAGTTGCTACTTGTGCGAGTTTGATATTTTGAATGAATTTAGTCGAAACATCTAAATGCATCAACGGAAAGTGCCAACGATAAATCTGACGAGCTTCTTCGTATCGACCTTGTTTTACTAACTCATAAATCACAACTGTTTCCCGTGGGAACGCATCAACCAACCCTGCAACCCAGCCATCAGCACCCATCAAAAGACTTTCATAAGCTAAATCATCAACACCAGACATTATTTTGAAACGTCCACCAAATACATTGATAATATCGGTCATATAACGAACATCACCAGTCGATTCTTTCATAGCCTCGAAATGTGGGTTTGCCGCCAAATCATGGAACATTGGAATCGAAATAAAGTTTTTATAAGCCAACGGATTGTTATAGGCCAAAACAGGTAAATCAGTCGAATCAGCAACTCGATGTAAATAGTGAAGGATCTCACGTTCATCGGCCGAATAACGCATCGGTGGCAATATCATAAAACCGTCAGCACCAGCTTGTTCGTAATTTTTTGCGATTGCTACCGCCTCACGAGTGATACATTCTGCAATACAAATCACCAACGGCACTCGTTCAGCAATGGTTTTCTTAGCCGAATCAAGCAAAGTTAGTTTTTCTTCATTTGTAAGCGTTCCGTTTTCCCCCAGTGAACCGCAAATAATAATGCCATGCACTCCAGCTTCGATTTGTTTTTCGATATTGAAGTTAAACATGTCTAAATCAAGGCTTTCGTCTTGGAAAAAAGGAGTTGTTACAGCAGGATAAACGCCAATCCACGATGGTTTCATATTTCAATGAGTGAATGATAAAATAATAGAATGAGTGAATGTTTTTTCTTACAAAAGTAGTAAAATCAAATTAAGAAAACTTATCTTAAGTTTGCAAATAGTTGTACTAAACTATTATAAAAATAAAAATAAATTATAATATTAAGGTAAATTAGTATTTAATTAGTACATGCTTATTCTATCATTCACTCATTCAGAACGGGCGGCGTACCGCTTCTAAATTAGCATTGAAACCTCTATTATTCCGAATACCAAAAACTGAAACTGAGTATTTCAGTGGGCAGGTTGATGATTTGCCGTATTTTTATGATACGCTACATTTTCACCCCGAATGGCAAATTACGCTTATTCTTGAAAGTGCCGGAACGCAGTTAGTAGGCGATAATGTTGAGCGTTTTCAGCCTTTTGATGTCTATTTTCTTGGAAGTAATTTGCCGCACGTTTTCCGAAATGATGCCGCATATTATATTGAAAGCCAAAGAGCATATTCTGTCTCAGTATATTTTCGGGGAGATTTATTGGGTGAAAATTTCTTCGATATTCTCGAAACTCAGTATTTGAAAGAGTTATTGATAGAAGCATCGAGAGGAATCCGAATTAGAAATAATGAAGCCAATTCTCTTACCGATTTAATAAAATCAATCGCAAACAAGCAAGGTTTTAACAAATTACTAACTTTTTTGCAGATTTTGAACGAAATTGATATATCGCCTAATAAAGAGTTTTTATCGAGTATTACGTATCAATCTCCACAGAAAGAAGTTGATAATCAGCGGATTAATGCGACATTTGAGTTTTTGATTAAAAACTTTGAGCGACAAATTCTGTTAGAAGAAGTAGCCGAAATTGCCAATATGACACCCAATGCTTTTTGTAGATTTTTTAAACTGCGAACCCGAAAAACTTTCTCAGATTTTCTGAATGATATCCGTATAGGTCACGCTTGCCGAATGCTTCAAAATAATGAAAAAAGTGTACTAGAAATCTGCTTTTCGAGTGGTTTTAATAATGTTTCCAATTTCAATCGACAATTTCAACGACGCATGAAAATGTCGCAGAGTGTTTATTTGAGTAAGTTTTGATAAATGCCGTTATTAAGAATGGCTTATATACAGACTAAATAAATGCTTTTGATAAAACGATATTATGTGGAATCGATAACATATTTTAGAAAGAGTTAAAAACATAATTGATAACCAAATAGTTAACTCTACGAAACAATAATAATTTCATTCCAAAACCTACTAAACGTGAACAAATATTTACAGAAATGGACTGCTTTTTATGATAAATTGGAAGAAAATTGGCATTCAATTCAAGCTTCAAAATTAATCAGCAGTTTGGTAGTTTTCTTCTTCGTAATTGGCATTATAATTACCTTACTTTCACATTTTCATATTATTGACCTAAATGTTGGAAAGTTTTTTGCCATTGAGTTAGCTTTTAGTATTCTTCTGATAAGTGAAATCTTAGGCTTGGTCTTTATTATTACTCATTCTGTTGCTGATTCTGTCGGGAAACAGTTTGAAATTATTTCGCTAATTCTTTTGAGAGATGCTTTTAAAGAAATGGGACATCTGCCTTTTGATGTAAAATGGAGTACCTCAATCCTCTCAGACCTCTTACCACTGTTGACAGACGCAATTGGTTCGGTCGTTATTTTTCTAATTATTGGCTTGTTTTATAATGCTCAAAGGCACGTCAGAATTACAAATAGTCAAAATGAACAATTACGTTTTATAATGCTAAAAAAATCAGTCGCTAACGTATTATTAATGACTTTTTTATCCATTTGTATTTATGATTTTATTGACTTTTTTCTAACAAATCATTACCATAATACATTTAATCTTTATTATACAATTCTAATTTTTACAGATATCTTAATATTAATTATATCTCTTAGATACAGCAATTTATACATACATTTATTCAGATATTCGTCTTTTGCACTTGCTACTGTCATTATTAGGCTCTCACTTTCTGCTCCAAAATATTATAATGTTCTTTTGAGTGTTTCAGCAGGTCTTTTTGTCTTGATAGTAACATATATTTATAATATGTTAAATAAAAAAGAATCCCTGAAGCAAACTTTATAGATTTTATAATCAAAAGGCAAAGAATTGCAAAGTTTCAGAGGCATCCGTCGATCGGTGTAAAGTGCTGATAATTAGATAATTGAATGTCTGAATTTCCGCGAAACATTTTTGGTAAAATATAAACAACGAATAAATGTTTATTTGAGGAAGTTTTGGATAATAGTAAGTATAATTTTAAGTTTAATACTATACTTGTTATTTTAAATTATATTATGTTATATTTATTTGACTTGTTATTTTAAATTTATAAAATAATTGAAGCGAATAATTGAACAGTTGGGCTAATAAACCACAAGGTAAACCACTGATTATCAGAGGTGCCCGGCAAATTGGCAAAAGTTGGAGTGTGCTAAATTTGGGTAATGCCTATTTTAAAGGAAAATTTATTGAAATAAATCTTGAAAAAAATCCGAGTTTATATAAAGTTTTTAAACAAGATTTCATACCAAGCAGAATCGTAAAAGACCTTGAACTAATTTTAAATATTGATATTGAAGCTGGTAAAACTTTGCTTTTTATTGACGAGATTCAAGAATGCCCAGAGGCTATATTGGATCTTGGATATTTTTATGAAGAAATGCCAAATTTGCACATAATAGTGGCAGGTTTTTTTTGGAATTTGTTTTAGGTGATATTTCGTTTCCAGTGGGCAGAGTAGAACAGCTTTCTATATATCCGATGATTTTTGTTGAGTTTCTATGGGCTATCAATAAATCAAAATTGGCTGAGGTATTAAAAAAAAATAATCACAGCCACAAAGCCAGATTGTGATACAAGAGATAAAAACTGCCTCACAAAAATATTTTATTGTGGGTGGTATGCCCGAATGTTTGCTTACTTTTGATAAATCCAACAGCTATTTAGCTGTCCAAAGTCTTCAATCTGATTTATTATTTACTTACAATCAGGATTTTCATAAATATAAGCCAGCGGTAAAGACCGATTGTATAAATGACGTTTTGCAAAACTGTACTCAAAAAGTAGGACAACAAATAATATATACGAAATTGAGTGACCGTTTTACGATGCCCACTTTTAAAAAAGCATTTGAGGCTTTAAAAAACGCTCGTTTAATACACAAAGTAAGCAATGTTTCGTTGACAGGCTTGCCAATGACAACTTCAGGAAAACAATTTAAAGCGATATTTTTAGACATTGGCTTGCTGGTAAAATACAGCGGAATAAATATAGCAAAAGAACTTGAAAACGAATCGCTTTTAGGAATTTTTCGAAGAGTTTTGGCCGAACAATTTATTGGTCAAGAAATAATAGCTACTCGAAATGAACTGAATTATTGGGCAAGAACCGAAAAAAACAGTTCTGCGGAAGTAGAAAACGTGATAGTTAAAGAAGGTGAAATAATACCGATTGAAGTTAAATCGGTAGCAAAAGGAGCTTTGAGGAGTTTACATTTATTATTAGAAACCCATACCAATATCAACAAAGCCTTGGTATTTTCTGAAGCACGATTGGGTGTTGCTGAAAAATTAAATTTTGTGCCTTTGGCCTATCTGAGTGCCATGATATGAAATCTGTTTTTCGAGTGGTTTTGGTAATGTTTCTAACTTTTATCGACAATTTACTGCCACCGAGTGTTTATTTGAGGAAGTTTTGATAATTGCCGTCCTAAGAACAGCTGAAACACTGACTAAATCAAAATTTAGCCAAACCTCTCGACTAACTTTTTCAATATTAAGGAGAACTGGGTTATTTTAACCAAATTTACCCCAATAAGCAAGTTGAAAACTTGCTCTACATCACTGCCTCACCTTCGGCTTAAAAATCAACCTCAATGATTGGTCATAAGTAATATAGTTCCAAAGCCAGTTGATAAATACCATTACTTTGTTTTTTACGCCCAAAATCGCCATTAAATGCACAAACATCCATACATACCAAGCAAAAGCCCCTTGAAATTTCCAAAAAGGTAAATCAACCACTGCTAAATGCCTTCCAACAGTTGCCATCGAACCTAAATCTTTGTACTTAAAACCTAATGGTTCTTCTTTTCTCAGAATTCTTAAAAGGTTTTTGGCCAATAATTCACCTTGTTGAATCGCAGGTTGAGCTACTTGCGGGTGTCCATTCGGGTATTTTGGGTCGCCATTCATCACAGCAATATCTCCAATGGCAAAAACATTTGGCAAACCGTCAACTTGATTAAACTCATTGACTTTCAGGCGATTACCACCACCATAAACTTCTTTCGGGAATCCATCAATCGAATTCCCTTTGATTCCTGCCGCCCACACTACATTATTCGTTCTGATTTTTTCGCCCGATTGCGTATAAGCATATTTTCCATCAAAATCTGTAATTCGTACACCATTTCTCACAATTACGCCCAGACGTTCGAGATATTCTTTGCTTTTCGCTGAAGCCTCGTCAGACATCACTTCCAGCACCTCTGGCGATGACCCAACCAAATATATTTTCATCAGATTGAAATCTAATTCGGGATAATCTTTCGGCAAAATGAGACGTTTCATTTCTGCCAAAGTTCCAGAAACCTCAACTCCGGTTGGTCCAGTTCCGACCACAACCATATTCATCAAACCTTCACGAGTATCAGCATCCGTGGCCGTGAGGGCATCTTCGAGATTTTGCAAAACCTTGTTTCTCAGATAAATAGCTTCTGAAATCGACTTCATAGGCATTGCATTGTTGATGATATTCTGCATACCAAAAAAATTGGTGTCCGCACCCATCGCCATTACCAAATAATCATAGCTAAGTTCGCCGAGCTCGGTTTCTAAAGTATTTTTTTCGGTATCAACTTTCAATACTTTCGTAATACGAATATGCACATTAGGTTTATTCTGAAAAATCTTACGAAGTGGAAACGAAATCGAACTTGGTTCGAGCCCAGCCATAGCAACTTGATAAAAAAGCGGTTGAAATTGGTGATAATTATTTTTATCAATCAACACAACTTGAACATAGTGTTTGGCAAGTTTTTGAGCGAGAGCTAAACCACCAAAACCAGCACCGACGATTACGACACGAGTTAGATTAGTTACTGGAATATTTGGAGTCATTACAATTAATAATTATCAATTAACAATTAGGCGGCGTTCCCCCAATAATTTCAAAGCTAAGGCTTTTCATTCGCTTATTTTTGCTTTCTTCAATATTTTTAGCATCATTGTTTAGGTCTTCAATCCTTTGTACCTTTGCCGATAGAACTACAAATATTTACATTGAATTTTAAAGAAAACCTAAAAAACGAACCAATTTTTGAAATAATTGCACGCTCGGCAGCCGAAATAAATGTCGATGCTTATGTAATTGGCGGTTACGTTCGTGACCTAATATTAAATCGTCCAAACAAAGATATTGATATTGTTTGTGTGGGAAGTGGCATTGAATTGGCCGAAAAAGTAGCTAAAAACGTAGAAAAAAATGATGAAAACTCTAATGTCTATGTTAGTTTTTTCAAAAACTTCGGTACAGCACAAATTAAAGCTGGCGAAACAGAAGTCGAGTTTGTAGGAGCAAGACGAGAATCTTATCGCTCGGAATCTCGTAAGCCTTTAGTAGAAGATGGAACGCTTGAAGACGATCAAAATCGCAGAGATTTTACGATAAATGCCATGGGTATTTCACTCAATTTAAAAAACTATGGTCAATTAGTTGACCCATTTGGGGGAGTAGAGGATACTAAAAGCAAATTGATTCGTACACCGCTCGAACCCGAAATTACATTTTCCGACGACCCACTGCGGATGATGCGTGCTGTGAGATTTGCTTCACAACTTGGTTTTGATATTGATGGAAAAACTTTCGATGCAATTTCGGCTATGAAAGACCGTATAAGTATTGTTTCTCAAGAACGTATTACCGATGAATTGAATAAAATAGTCTTGTCGAAAACGCCTTCGTATGGATTCAAATTGCTTTATTATACTGGACTTTTACAAATCATTTTCCCTGAGTTTTGTGAGCTACAAGGCGTAGAAACTCAAGATGGAAAAGGGCACAAAGATAATTTTTACCATACACTCCAAGTGCTTGATAATGTGGCTGTTAGGTCGAATGACTTATGGCTACGTTGGGCGGCAATCTTGCATGACATAGCTAAGCCAGCTACCAAACGTTTTCACCCAAAAATCGGTTGGTCGTTTCATGGACACGAAGAATTAGGTGGGAAAATGACTCCAGTAATTTTTCGAAAGTTGAAACTGCCACTCGATGGAAAAATGCGAATGGTGAAAAAACTGGTGCGTTTGCATCTTCGCCCAATAGCTTTAGCCAAAGAAAGTATTACCGACTCTGCATTACGTAGATTATTGTATGAAGCGGGCGAAGATTTAGAATATTTGATGATTTTGTGCCGAGCTGATATTACTTCAAAAGACCCAAATAAAGTAAGAAAATACCTCGCTAACTTCGATAAAGTAGAAGAATTGCTCATTGAGTTGGAAGAAAAAGATAAACTTCGTAATTTTCAGCCAGTAATTACGGGTGAAATAATCATGGAGGTTTTTGATTTGACGCCCTCTAAAGAAGTCGGAACAATAAAATTAGCTTTGAGAGAAGCCGTTTTAGAGGGAATTATTCCAAACGAATTTGAACTATCTTTTGATTATGTTTTGAAAGAAGGTGAAAAATTGAATTTAAAACCTGTGAAAAGTAAAGAAGAAATCAAACATATTTTAGAAACACCTAAACTTGAAGATAAAGAATGAATGACGGAACTAAATTTAAAAGAATGCTCGGTGGAATTTTAGCTGGAATTGGTTTATTATTATTATTATTT
>Ga0247833_1002728_pt1 | contig 25273 bp, 22 predicted proteins | sample LaCruzMarch2015__7_FD_187117 | JGI IMG/M metagenome (GOLD analysis project Ga0247833, IMG submission 187117) | Freshwater microbial communities from meromictic Lake La Cruz, Castile-La Mancha, Spain - LaCruzMarch2015_8m | ecosystem: Environmental > Aquatic > Freshwater > Lake | place: Spain... | reverse complement strand
TAATACTTTCTTCTTGATAAATGCCTCCTTCTCCATATCATCATGTGACCCAAAGTACGATGCATCTAGCTCATCTGTCACATCCGGCAGCCACGGTGGCGATACCTTTTGTGACAGGAACGCATCTCTATATTCCGTAAGCAATCCCTGAAACCAATCATTCGTACTTATTTCCTCATCTCCAAGCGTGAGTGATGATCCCAGTCGTTCGGTGCAGGATTTGTTGAGTAGTCCACGTATTAGCAGTTTCGCTGATTCACTGACTGCTATTCCATGTTTCTTTGGATTGGGAAATGCAAATGTGCTGTTACATACTCGTCGAAAGAGTGTCATTCGAGTAGCACCCACATGTATGAACGGTGTCTGCCCAACCAGCATTTCATATAACAGTACCCCCACTGCCCAATGATCAACACTAAAACTATGACCTTTGCCTAGTAGAATCTCAGGTGCCATATATTCTGGGCTGCCACATGTAGTGAATGTGTTGTCAAGTACGACCTTTGCAAATCCAAAGTCTACCAATACGATATACCCAGCAGAATTAATGAGAATATTCTCAGGTTTTAAATCTCGATGACAAATGCTTCGGGAATGCAAATGAGAAAGCGCTTCGGTCAAACACGCGCCGTAAAAGGCAGCTGCATCATTCGAGAGATAGCCCTTCTTACTGACATTGTAAATCAGCCCAAATAATTCTCCTCCCTGAACGTAGTCCATGAGCATGAATAGAGAATGATTATCTTGAAATGTTGATACAAGATTTGATATAAATGGATGCTCCACGGATGACATGACATTCTTCTCGCGTGTAACGCCTTTTGTCATTTTCTTCTCAATAATCTCTTGCTTATCCATAACCTTTAGTGCATATACGGTTGACAGTTTCTTATGTTGGACCAACCACACCCGACCAAACATCCCCACGCCGAGAATACGGTGCAAAGTAAGATCACTAATCTTCATATTTTTTATCAGCTTCCTCGAGACTGGGAGTAAAGGTTTGCCAAGGCGATTTATCTTGCCAATAACATCAACTATTGCACTGCGGCTAAGCATCATGCACTCAGTTGGCAGTACAGCTCGGACCTGAACACTCTTACGTTCAAAGTACTTATCATCAAATAATGAACTTTCACCAAAATGATCATATTGATCGAATGTATTCACTACACCATCACCATCTGTTACTGCTATTTGTATTTTCCCTTCCTCGACAATATACAATGCCGATTGCATGTTACCAGTAAATGATACATTGCCTTTTGAGAATGATATTTGTTCGAGCTTATGCACAAGACTATTAATTTCATGCGGCAGGAGCATCGACTTGGAAATTAGTGGTACAGTTAGTAGTGCATTACGTAGCCAAAGTTTCTTCATTAATGGCTCAAGTGCCGCACGACGTTTTTGGTAGTCTTTCTTCGAAACACACATCAACCGTGCTTTTGGTGTTAGGACAGTAACATTGGCAATAGATCTACGTCCAGTTAATAGATTCAGTTCACCAAAGTGTCCTCCCTCACCAAGTATAATGTCTGCCTTCCTTGAGTCTCCCATGCCTATATCATGTGCTAGTAGTTTCCCACTCATAACGAAGAACATGGGGTCATGTGCGCCTCCTTTCGTTATTACCAAGTCCTCTTGTTCAAATGTTACCGGATGTAACGTCTGTTCGAGTGCACGTAATGTATTCTCGTCTAACTCTTCCACGGCACCCATATTATACAGTGTCTGTAGTGCCGACTTACTCTCGGTACAACGTTTCATTACTCGATCGGAATTGGATGATGATAATATACTTCTAAATATCTCTCCATCGACACGATATAGTATACATGTTGTTGATGTAATACATGTTGCCGTACGTGCACAATTGTATATTAGTGATAATTCACCAAATACATCATAGGGGCCCAAGTCACGTTCGTGTTTCAATCCACGCAATTCTTTCAAATTAATAAATGATGGATCAAACTCTGATACTATATCTGTTGTATCCATATGTGTTGGACTTTCCTCAAGTGTCCCTGTTAAGTTTGATGTATTCGAATCATGCCCGCCAATACTTTGTCGTATCACAGAAAAGAATTGTCCAACAAAGTTTGTAGAGCTACTAATACTACTACTACTACCACCACGTCTGTGTGTTGTTGTTGTAGCAGTATTGTTTTCATTGTACGCCGACTGGAATAGACTTTTGCGTAATTGCAATACGTAGGACTCTTTAAACTCACGCTTAATTCCGAATTCACCACCATTCGTAGCAGTGGGGTTACTACTACTGCCAGAATTACTACCGTTCGATATCGGCACGGATATATCTAATGGTGCATGCTTACCGATATCAATGCATTGATCATCCACATACTCAGTTGGATCGATATATACCGCCACCTCTCCCTCAAGTATGAGATACATATAATCTGGATCATCGCCCTTACGTATAAGCAATGTATTGCCAGGCACGACAATGCGTTCCATGCTATCCTTCAAGTGCTGTCTATATTGATCTGACATCCCATCAAAGACAAAGTTATCATCATCCGATAGGGCCATATCAAGGAAGGATTCTTCCTCGGGTGTTTTAGGGAATGATTCCAGTCGTGTTGGTGGTTCTTCTTCCTCCTCCTCCTCCTCCTCCTCCATCAACTCGTTGATATTGTGATCATTATTCTCATTGACAATATCAAGTAGTATTGCCGAAGATGGACCACTACTACCATCACCCTCTTCTTCATCTATAGTCTCCATTTCTTCAATAACCTCCATTTCGTCCTTACTAGGAGACTCCCCCGGCGGTGGGACTAGTACACCACCCTCATCCACATCCACATCCGCCCCCATTACGTCCGCCATTATATCGCCCGTCTCATCATCGACGTATAGATTCTCGACCTTATCGACGCCCAAGTCCTGTCCGGTAAATACGTTATCGGTATATTCCATGACTCTCTCGGTAACCAAGGGCGGCGCGATGAGTATGCCCCGTTCCTGCCGATCGCGGAATTCGGCATGCAGGGCGATGCAGCTTTTTTTATTCTTTATGCGATCGCGTCGTTGCTTCGTGGTGCCGGGCGAAGAGCGGTAGTATTCTCCCCCTCCTTCGTACGGCGATCCGGCACTCGTGAATGTATCGGAGTGGGACGAATTTTGACCGGAGGACCACGATGACCCATCAATGACGGCGGCGGATCTGCTCTTGCTGTTGTCGAGTTTGTTTTGATGAATGCATTCCTTGCAAAATAATTGTCCCATGATACACAATATAATAGGGACAGTGTGTGACAAAAGGCCGCGTGTGGTGTGGTGAATTATTATATTCGCCTCCAACTATTATGGGATATCGTACACCTCCTTCTTCCTCCGACTTTTTTTAGGCCGTCCCACCACGCCACGCACGATTACCTGTCACCCCACAAGGCAAAAAGTCATGATTATTTTACTCCCCACCAAAATTATTGATCTCCTGCCAGCTAATAACAAACTAACGCCGTCAGCCCAACTTAATCCCACACTAGAGAGTAGTGGATATTATGGATTCACCGAGATGCGTTCTCCCTTGAAATTTCCGCCATAAGATGCGACGCGAAAAATGCCGGCGATAATATTTCGTGAACCGTCCCGCCGAAATGGTATCACGTCACCTTCTTCCTCAAAAATGACGATGCTACGACGAGGTCCCCACGCCACCATTGCCCTCCATGGCATCGTGATGATGTTGTTACTAGTATCGACATTCTTCTCATCCTCTCCATCATCCACAGTCTTGGCATTCGGCATTGGCCGCGGCCGCACTTCTCATTCACTCTCGCAACGATCGTCATCATCATCATCATCATCATCGTCATCATTACCACGCAAGCTGAGTCTACGTGCCTCCACCGGCAGCAGCGGCAGTATCATAACGACGAAGAACGTATCCGATGGTACATTCGAAATGCAAATCAAATTACCGGGCCGCGAGGGACTGATCGCGCGAATGAAATTCAAAATCCATATACCCGAACGATACGCCCTCGCAAATCATCGAAGTGCGCCGCGCGATACCATTCGGGTTGGACGTTTCCCCCGCGAACAATTTGGCCACGTGTACCAAGGACGGGGCGCCGGGGTGCGAAAGGGCGGGAGACGTACTTCGGTACGCGAGTCGATGGACGTTGGGGCTGCCGCGCGGCGACGGGGTGATGACGACCGCCATGTCATTCAGCGGCGGAATTAGTTGGCAAGTGAGCATGTTCGATGTTATGAAGGCGAGTAAGTGGGAGGCCGTCGTGGAGGCATTAGTTAGTAACGAGGCCGGTCGGACGAATGAGGTTGTATTGTTATTCGAACGTCCCATTACTGCGTAGGTGGTGTGTCGTCGGAATAAACTACAAAAGAAGAAAAACAACAGCAACGGTGGAGAGAAAGGGGAGTGATTGATGTGTATATTCAGAATTGATAAAATGAAACACACACGTACACTACCTCCGCCACATGGAACATATCGGATGTGTTTGTTTTATTTTTTTAAACAGCTATTGATAAGGTTAATGAAATCAATATCGCAATCAACACTACACACATTGTCACAAGCAGAACATACGATGTCATCGTTGCGTCTTTACTACCACTACTTTCGAACAATATCGATGATAGCATCGTTTCCTTGAAGGTGTTCATAAATTCCTCATCTGAAAAACGTTTCGCGGACCTTCTCCCTTCGTCACGTATCCTGGAAATAATATTGTCATCCTCCTCCTTCTCCTTCTTTTTATTTATTCTACTAAATATTTCATACATGCATTTGGCATACTCATCTACTGTACTTGCCAAACAACCAGATGGGATACAATCATTTTTCTTATATTCCGTCGTCTTTGTATAATCCCACGGCACGAGTATAATATCCATCTTCGGTCCGCCCGAGTTGTGTGCTATAGTAATCAGTCCGGCCGCCATCATTTCTACTATACCGATACCGAAATGTTCATTCCACATGGTGTGTAAACCCACACTCGATCGACGTAAGTAGTCAATGATTACCGAATATGGTCGATTGATAACAAATTTCACATATTGTTCAATATTTAATTCCTTGGCAAGTTGTTTTAACTGTGTAACACGATATGCATCTTCATCATCTCGACAGCTACCGATTAGTACAAGTTGGATACTATCATCATCATTCATTGCATCTTTCTTGTTGTACATGGTAAGAAAGGTTGCAAATGAATGTAATTGTAAGGCATGATCCTTCTCGGGACGGAATTGACCAATGGAAAGTATAATATTTTCTCGTTCATTATTATTATTATTTGTTTGAACACAACTTTGTGTATCCACGGGGGGATATATAACATGTATTTTACTACTACTACTGCAACTACTGCCCAACAACGAAAACCAGCTTCTTACTCTCCATATCTGTTCAATATGACCTTTAGTCCATGACGAATTCACCATGGTCAAGTCACATAACGATCCAACGAGTCCGTAACCTACAGCGAATATACAATAATATATCAACTTTACAAAGGACAACGCTGCACTAGTACTAATATATCCATCATTATTATACGACGGACGTCGATCGTATATCATAGATAACATATCGGCACTAATCGTCGGATAATGGACATACGCGCCTACTTTACAATTACCAAATATCTTAGCAATCAGGAATGTAAATGCACATCCCGTAGTATCTATATATACATGTGGATTCACTTGTCGTAATGCATGATATGCTAATAGGATCGTATTCCACGATTCGACTATCATCGTGAATCGCGTAGGTTTAGCGAATAGTAAATGTTTGTGGATGTGTACATGAACGAAGTGTATTCGTAATGTCGACGAGATGGTAATTGCAAATTGCTTCTGTACATTTTGGATCGTAATTTGAGCATAATCGATCGTCGGTTCATCGATGGTATATATTACGACACATACGTTCTTACAATTGGTTAATTTGTCATTGGAGTAGATGATTGGTTCATGAGTCGTTGGAGTTGTAGTAGTATTGCAAGTATGTAATTTGCCCCCTTTTAATTCACCTATTGCCTGCACTGCCTTCCAAAGCACGCGCTCGCCCCCTCCTCCGGATGAACATCGAGGATGGAAGAACCCCACAATGCAAACATCGTCGTCGTCGTCGTCGTGTTGGATACTCCTGATAAAGTTCGTCCGAACCTCGGAGTACACATATCGTTCATATAATATTACTAATACCACTACTACTGCAACAGTGGCAATAGATGCAATGATGGTAATACTACTTCCTACCGCGAGGGTTGTCATGTCCTTCATCGCGGCTGACTACTACTTAGGAGTACCTTGTATCGAGGTACGGTCATTCGTCTTCTTTCGCCTCCCCACCACGCTCTAATTAAGTATCTACATAAATATACTAAAGTGTACCAACGGTCATTTCTTTTGAATTGTGAGGAATTAGTACAAATCTACGTGTGTAGGATTTGAATCCAAACCCTTTCGCTAAAAAAGGAGATGAGGAAATAATAATAGTATGTGTGTGATTTGAAAGCATAAAAAAAAAGAAGAGTAGAGAGATACCGGGAAGTCCATTGACGAGTTAAAAAAGGAGGAGGAATCCATCGCCGTACTCATTAATTGCAAAACGAAGTCCCAGGCGAATGCGCAGGGTTGGCCAGTAGAGAGCAGCCTTGAAAAAATATTGTGTCAGGTTCTCATATTTTTATCAGTTCTTTTATTACTGCGCGATCGGTAGTTTTTTTTCCCCTCGTCCGGTTTGAATTGAAGGTGCGTTTCATCATATTTTTAACTTATACCACATACAGCAGGTGGTGGAGTGAGGGCTCCGTTTGGTGGATGTTGGGTTGTTCCAATCTTTTTGCGTTATGCATGCCCCATTAATAATGAATTGAGAGTCGTGATTCGTGTCGATTCAGCCATTCATTAATCGAAGTCGTGCGGAAACATTATATTTGGCTGTTTTGCAAGTTCAAGAGGCACGACAGCGTGACTGGCTCGACTCGGGGGTGATTAATTAGAATTCGTGACGTCTTTACTTCTCTACCTGCATCCTCTCACTCACAATAACACTGATCCTCATATGTTCTTCCTCGACTTAATTCACAGGATATCAAGAGAACGGAGGAACCAATGAGCAGCAGCGGAGGAGAGCGGCGACCATCGCCAACGATGCCTCTATTTCATGCACAAGCTTATCATCATACTACTAATCTTCCAGTCTCCATCCCACAGATGCAGCATCAACACGTGGGTGGTGGGAGCAGTGCTGTCGTCAATCAGCATCCTCGACTCGGTCCAGGTCCACCACGAACACGAATGGTTACTACTCAGCATCCACATCGTCCATCAGGCGCGGGTCCTCCAATACATCATCCGGGGGTGTATGCAGCACCCCAAGCACCACCCACCGCACATGTTCATCAAGGTGGAGGAAGGCATCTGCCAACTCAGAATAATAGTTGTGGCACAGCAACGCCAATGGTCACAAGGCATGGTGGACAGCGATTAGTAGGACAGCAGAGTCAGCAGCAGACGATGATGCTCCCACTCTCCATTGGAAGTTCGACTGTCGTACCTGCACATCATCAGCAAGCGTCGCGGAAAGGTCCGAATGATGCCTTGCCGCTAACGAATTCAACATCATCATCGGGGGTTGGTGGTGGTGGTGGTGGAAGGAAACAGCACATGCACCATCACATGGACGACGTATCTCCGGAGTTGTTCAAGAAAGTACCACGTAGTAGTACGAAAACGTCACAGCCGAGGCAGCCATTGCCGGATGTATTGGCATTATCAAGTCGTCCACCTCGATGGACAGAGAATGAGGTGAGTAGATATATAATCAAATGTTTAACAAACAATATGTGCACTTATTTTTCTCGCTCACTCAAACATTTCCTTTTATCATCATTTAAGGATGAACAATTACGTGAGATTGTTCAATACTTGCATCCACAAATTGCCGAATCACCTCAGATCCAGCCAGAACAGATACGTGATATACATTGGACGCAGGTATCTGATAGGTTACATGATGCCAAGTCGAACACTAGTGGTGACAAGAGTTCGTCCTACTCGTACACAAGAAAGCCGGCTGAATGTATGCGTCGGTATACCAAGCTACGCGGTGCGGCCAAGGGTGGGGCCGAGAAGGCCGGAGCGTCGAAGGGACCATGGACTGATGAGGAAGATCGTAAGGTTATTGAACTAGTACAGACACACGGTCCCAAGAAGTGGAGTCAGATTGCGAGTGAATTACCAGGTAAGTGAGGAGGCATTGTATATACTCTCGTATATATTATAGTGTACATTGTTTTTCGTTTTTTACTAATAAAATGATTCCCATCATTCTCGCACACACAGGACGGATTGGTAAGCAATGTCGAGAACGATGGCATAATCATCTCAATCCACACATCTGCAAGGCCCCATGGTCTGAGGATGAGGATCGGATCATCCTACAGGCACAGAAGGATGGGACCGGTAATCGTTGGGCAGACATTGCCAAACGTCTACCCGGTCGGACGGACAATGCCATTAAGAATCATTGGAATTCCAGCATGAAACGCAAGGTTGAGAAGTATTTGTATGGCAAGAACATTGACGGTGTACGTCGGTTAAAGGATCATGATGATCGATACTTGATTGGGGATGATATTGATGGATGTCTTCGTGCCGCGAGGCATTCTGCACCCACTTCCTCCTCCTCCGTCAGTAAAGGTACTACTAGGACTGGAGGACTTAACTCAACTCCATTAAACATCAAAGTTGGGACTAGCACGAAAGGTGGAGGTGCGCTGACTACGCCACGTGGCGGTGATCATACCGATGGCTCATCGCGGAAGAAGAGGAAATGTGATCAATTAAATTCACTCTTCTCGCCTGCCGTAGCGCCCAGCGTAGCAGGAGGAGAGTCGTCGGTCAGTAGTAATAGGAGGAAGGTGTCCCACGAAGACATTCCCGAGGCCTCGGCCGAGGTACAGCAAGAACTCCTCGAATTCTACCGAACATTGCGAGGTGGGTATGTCAATGGTATATACCGATCAGCCGTCGAACGTAGAAAGATGGCCGAGACAGTTTCCAGGCTCTATGCGTCCAACCCGATCAAGGCATTGAATGATCTTAATCTCTCCATCAGTGAACGTGAGAAGCTACCAATCTTCTACAAGGAAAATATCCTCCATTTACTCGAGGATTACAAGGCACAGCCACCACCCAAGGGCAGTAGCAACAGTGGCACTGTCGGTATGTTTAGTACTGTGCGAAAGAGCAGCTTGGCCGATAATATACCGACGACACCATTCCGACTTGGATTTGAGGACATGGTGTCATCCACACTCGATAGTCCAACGTCTACCCCTAGTAGCTGTGGATTGGTCGGCCTGCGTCCATCTCCGGTAACGTCCAAGACTCAACGCGAGAGTTTGGAAGCAGTCATCTTTGACCCATTCTCACCCGCAACAAGGAGGATGAGTCAAGGACGAGGAATTGCAGCAGCGTTGTCCTCAGCTGGCAGCAGTCACTATGGCATTGCTCATGCCGCAACAACGCCGGCAATGACGCCCCGACGCGATCTAAATGCTTCTCCATCAGGATCGGCCTTTTCCTCCTTCAGCCCATTCATTTCACCGAGCTGTATGGAATCAGTCATGAAGAAGCACGTCGATGGTATGACAATGACCCCCGCCATCGTTGGATCAGCGACGCATTCTCTCGTGGCACCATCATCTTGGGAGCCGGTAGATTCTACGATACTTGCTCAAACGTTTTCCTTCGGTGAAACACCAAGTCGTAAATTTGATGTTGATGACTTCTTGGTGGGGACGTCAAGTGGTGGTAGCGTTGGTCCCAAGCTTCCTGGGAAGGACGATTTGTCCCACCATTCTTCCCATATCAAGCTAGAAGAAGAAGATGATGATGGGGCCTACAGTGGTGGCGAAGAGGATGATGAGGTTCCCATCATACAATCCTCATTCTCCTTCTCAGACGTATTGTCTCCCGATGAGAAGAGCAATCATAGCACTGCAGCAGTGACTGATTCTGGTCCTCTGCGGATGCGATCGACGTCAACCACGAAGGATGTCGATTTGTCAACCCATCACTTTGATGCATGGCAGTCACCCGCTGGCAATAATCTCACTTCTGTGTCCGAGGAGTATTCCATGTCACTAAAACGAGAGCAAGATTGAGAGTGTCATGGTTTATGGTCGTATGAAACGTTGGACGTGTTCATCTCACACTAAAGACCACCTCTCTTCTATCTTCTCTCATTGTGTTTTTTCATATATTGTATCAATGTCAAGGAAGGCTCAAAATTGTATGAGGCAGGCCAACTCGTTTACGTTTTTGTATCAGCTTAAGTTTAGAATAAAGTAACGGGATTGTTTTTATGTTGTGTGAGTTGAGATAGAAAGAGTATCGTGATTGTAACCAAACCTCGATCCTTCTCTAATGTTGTATTATCAGCGCTAGCTGCTACAGTAAGAATCACAGAATCGTATAATGACCAAGTAGAAATGAAAATAAGCATCAACTCTTTAAGAATGTACAATCGTACCTACATGGTAAACCTGTTTCATTTCCCAGAATAGGAGAGATACTTCAAAGCTACAAAAGTCAATAGCCGAACTACCAACAGAATTCCACCCAAAATTATGGCGTTCCTCGCAAGATGCTCAGGTTTGTACAAACCTCCAAAGAAAGCGTCCACATACACGGATACACTGACTTGACAAACTCCATCTACAGAAATGTTCACGCAGTCGAAAAAAGGGCTACTGTAATAATCCGATCCTCTTTCCACGATAACCATTCTATCATCATTTCTGAACATAGACATACACAAGCCTTCATAAACATAATGTCCAGGATTTATCCAATAAGTTATCTCCCAAAGACCTCCCATCATCTGTTGTGGACGGACAATCAATCCTGAAAAGAAATTGTTGATACCGATAAAGACGCTTGACAGAATAAGTGCGGTTCCAGTCTCTCGCACCAAACACATGAACAGTTGGCCAATATACGAGTAAATGGCAGTGTTGAATGCGAAGAAACCCCAAAATATATTGAAGTTTATAAATCGATTCAATATATCACTATCAAATGGGTGACGATACTCGTTTCCTCCCGAATACATAAATATTCCACTGCTCGGCAAAAATACGATACAAAAAAGAAGTGCCGACATAAGAATGAAATACTTTTCAGCATGAGCAAGTGCAAGTCCAACAGATCGACTGTCTAGCATACCCGCAGCTTTATGCCGGTAGTACATGTCACGTATCGAAAGCATTACGGGTAGTACAGAAGTAATGGAGAGTACTCCAATTATGATGAAAGAAATGAAGATTGTAGATAGCATCGATGTAATCTCCGACTCCGACAGGATGAGCTTGGTTCTTATAGGTATGAAAACACTACCCAGTAGCAGCGCAATAAACATTGACAGCATTAATCGTGAAAGCTGATAGGAAGGACTCCTCCAATATATGGAAACAATTCGTTTTGCCATCAACATATCACGTCGCTGCTGGCTTGCTGCAAATTCAGTGTCATACTTGATTTGTAACTTTTCATCTTGTGATTCAGCTTCCTGCACTAACCGTCGACGAAGGTCTAAATAGTTGGATGAGTCGATCCAGGCTTTTGCGAAGTTTAACGATTCGTCTTTCACCATAATCTTTTGACCCAGCACATTGAGCATCCAACTTGCAGGATTCTCTCCCCTGTTCATCTTTGTAGCACCAAGACATTCAAAGTATGAAACTAGTTTGCAACTACTATCGCCCAAATCTCCGAAAAATACCGTTTCCCCTCCTTTCTTCAGGAGTAGGAGGTCATCAAACATGTCAAATACAGAAGAATTGGGCTGATGGATTGTAGCCACAACAGTTCGCCCTAAATCACACATCGTCCTTAGAGCTTTCATTACAACCATTGCAGCTCGTGCATCTAGACCGGACGTTGGTTCATCAAGGAAGATAATCGATGGACTCGCTGCAAGCTCCACAGCGATTGAAAGCCGTTTCTTTTGCTCAAATGTCAGGCCTCCATCTTCGTCACTTCCCACCAGCTTACCAGTATCTGGTGTCAGCTCAAGAATATTTATGATATTGTCAACAAATGCGTCCATCACTCCCTCAGTACACACAGGATTTGTCGGATCGAGTCGAAGCTGGGCCGAGAAAAGGATTGTTTCTCGTACTGTCAATTCAGCTGATTGAACGTCAAACTGTTCAACGTAGCCCGAGCATCTTCGGAATGCGATAGATTCTTGGGGATAGCCGTTCAATAACACGTCGCCACTGATATCTCCACCACCTTTCCTTAATGCTATGACATCCATTAACGTAGTCTTACCAGCTCCACTCTCGCCCATTAATGCACACATACGGCCCTTTTCAAATATTCCACAAACATCTTTGAGTAAACTTAGCGATTCTGTTCCTGTGGACGCTTTTACTACATAACTTAAATCCCTAAATGACAGAGTCACTGGAACAAAGACATTCTCCACCTGTCCTTTTCCCAACGTACTGTCTACTTCTTTTCCTTCGAAATTGGGCTTCTCCATCGATCTTTTTGGTTTGTGTTCCATGCGTCTGTAATGTAGACATGCTGCCGATGATAGCATACACAAGATAACGAATATGATAAGATAGATAAAGCAATATACAATCCACTCTCTTGTAAACTCCTCATGTTCTTGTCCTGCTCCACTTGTGTACAGAATACCATTTGCCTTCAGAATTTCTTCTCCTTCTCCATCTGGGTAATCGTCGCTTAAGAATTCATTCAGAAGCAATGCACGGTAAACCCATGATAAAGGTACCAACCAATATATCCATATGTAGTATGACGGTATCACTGACGGTGCGACAATGTATCCACAGAAGAGAACATTCAAGAGCAAGAGGAAGGCACCACCAGCCTGTACTGCTGATTTGTTGGGTGCAATTGATACCAATACGCCAAACATTTGACCACAGGTAAAGTTGAACGAAAAGAAGAGTGTCAGGTACAGTATAAAGCCCTTCGCCGATGCAACAAACCCGACCAACCAGTAAACGAAGGTTCCAAATAGTAATACATCAATCATCATCTGTGGGATGGATGACAGTGCCTGACCGAGAACATAGCATAATGCTGGGTAGAAATTACTATCTGCATGCTTGTAAAAGATGGCACGATCATTAATCTTCTCAGGTGCGGATGTCATAGCACCAAGCATGATAAATAAGTTCCCTTGGAAAAGTACACCAAAGAAACTAGAGCTTAAATTTGTATTTTGGAATACAAATCCCACCGACATACCCATGGCAATATTCTTAATCACGCATGCTCGGATGAATATCCTATCTCGTGTCCATAAAATGAATGATCTTCTTAGGTTCAACCAAACAGATTTCCAGAATGAACTCTGATACTTTTTCATAAATTGCTTTATGTCATACGTCAAGCATCCATCCTTAAGACATGCTGACCAATCATGCTCCCACCTCTGTTGCTGATCATTATCATTCGTACGAAAGTTGGGTAAGACCTCTAGTGGAGGTGACGGTCTTTCCTCCTGTTCATTATCGTCGTCATCATCATCGTTGGAACATTTATTTCTATCTTGGTAAAGCTGTTTTCGGTCTGAACTAGCCACAGCTAACAAATAATCAGCATCATCCATCGATTCTGGTTGGACATAACCCAATTTACGAAAGTAAGTACATGCATCCTCTGTTGGGCCCATGTATATTATACGTCCTCCACCTCCTCCATCGCCATCATCATCACCACTCCCTAAAAGAATAATCTCATCAAACAATGCAACTGCTTCTGGACTTGGTTGTAATAATGATAATACTGTTGTATGAGACAGTACACGGGATATGTAACTTAATATACGTACAATTTCAACAGTCGAGGCTGCGTCTAATCCAGTGGATAATTCATCAGCACATAAGATGGGCGACATCCGTCCTTGCTGACCAGCAACAAGCATCTCGCCTAAAGTTACACGACGTCGTTGCCCGCCGCTTACACCACGTATATTATCATTGCCCACAAATGTATCTTGGACGTGCGTTAATCCCAATCCCTCGAGAGTTAGTGCAACTGTGGTCGACATGGCATCATCCTTACACCGATTGGCAAAGTGTAATGTTTCGGCGACGGTAAGACGAGGTGAATGAATGTCAGATTGACCAACAAATGTGACCAAATTATGTAATTTCATGTTGGTAGTACTACTACTGCCCTCTCCAGAATACACAAGATTATTGTACAATATCTGTCCTGATAGGTAAAGTTGTTGTTCTTCGTGTTGATTACTTGTGGTAACCTTGAAAGTTTTATCATTTGCAGCAATGGGTAACCTTCCAGCAATTGCTTGTAATAGTGTAGTCTTACCCGATTGTGGTGGACCTAGTATTAAATACATTTTCTTTGGCTTTAGTACAATGTTAATATCTGTTAATGTACTCTTGGCAAGTATCTTCTTCTTATTCTTTTTCTCGCCTTTGACAATCTGTGCAAGTTTGTAAATTGGCGATGAGTTGTATATAGTTTTAATCCCATCATCACCATCTGCATCTACTACCTGTATGGGTACCTTATAGTTTACATTTCGTAGTCGTATTTCAATTGTGGGGTGTTTCAAATCAGAATCGATGTTATTATCACCATTCGTTTTAGCAGCATTTGGGAATAGCTCCTGCAACCGTCGTACGAAGGGTGAATCTAATTCAAGTGTCTCCTTGAACATATGTAAATTACCAACAGGGTCAAGTTGTATTTCCTCACCCTGCTCAGCAGCAGCATCTTCATCATCATCAGCTTTATCTTCATCGATATCGCCGCCGGTACCCGTGGGGAATAGAAGGCGCATTGACTCACGACGGATACGTACAAGTTCAGACATGTGATCAGGCCGACGATGGGACGAGCGGCTGACTGCCGCTGCCTCAAACCCACCACCATCATCATCATCAATCTCAACATCAGCAGCCTCCTCCGCCATGGTAGAACCTTTGCAAAGGGGATTCGCCTCTGCTTGAACGAGTTGAAAACGAATCAAACGAATGCAATGACGAGCGACGAGACGATCATACCGTAGTGCAAGGCATCAATGACAACAAACGCTAGCATTCGTAAGACTATATAACGTACATATTTCTACTTCTTTATGACAGCAAAAAATGATGATATCTTTTTCAAGCTGCATCAAAACAAGACAGGCGTGTTATAAAAAAACTGTGCCATATATCATCAAAAGGCTGGGTGGAGACAAGGTGTACTTTGATCTTTGATGATATGGGGCTGTGCTAATATTATAATCAAAGTTAGTCGCACATGATGTGAACAAGAAGTAAGATTCTCCTATAAGGTGTCAAGTATAGAATTACTCACAACGTGATGATGTGAACAACGACATGAATCTCACTCCCAGGTGATGGGACAAATCTCCACCTTCGAGATGTCTTCAGGAATTAATTCCTTCACGGTCATTCCATCGCCGACCAATCCCATCACCAAAGGCATAAATTTGGCCAGCATGACAATTGGTACAGACCCATGCTTTGGCTCGGGGACCTTATCCTTGTCGAATGAATCGTTAACTTGAACGTTCAATGGGACAGCCGGTGAACAGATGAATGGAGTAGAACCATCTGCGTTAATCAGCGCGTTGCGGTTGACTCCAGACCAACTCTTATTCATTTCCTTAGAAGATAAACATGTATTGAAGATATAAAATCAAACATATTAGTACAAGGCGGAGAAACAATAGAATAGAAGATATATATTATGTCTTAACATATAAAACGGAAGAGACACGTACATTGAATAGAATAGTACCGCACTCAGTACAATACCGTCGTACTTTTAATCCACCTTCGCCGACCTTCATGAATCCTATCTTTGAAGCATCCACTTTTGTCACGGTAATGTTGTTCGATTTATAGATGGCCACGGCGGCTCCGCCCGAAACCTCATCGCTCTTCATGGATATGCCAGAAAAGCCATCCTTGGCCTCGATCGCCGTGATGACGGAGACACAGGAGTGGCACTGGCAGATCAAGGTGACACGCGGTGCACTGGCGAAGCTGGCTTCAAATGAGCCGCAATTGCACTTGAGAGTAGTCATAATAATATTAAGGGGGAGACTGGATTATCAAACGACATGGGTAGAGGTTGAAGTAGAAAGGCAAAAGACAAGATCCAACCTTAGGAGACCTTCCTCCATCAGACAGATAGGGTTTTTCAAAGGAAAGTTCAAGCTCCAAAGATCTCAAGAAGCTGCCGACTGCGGAGCTATCTATCTTATTATCATCGCTGTCTTTTCAATTAACCGCATTCTATTATACCCAGCTGTATCATGCCCAAGGGTTACCTCGTAGCTAATATCAGGATTCACGACGCCGAAAAGTTCAAAGAGTTTGCTGAGATGGCCGGACCCGCGATCAAGAAATACGGTGGCAAGATTCTGGCTCGAGGACCATCAGCCGACCGACATGAAGGCGCTCTTACTGGCATTGTTATGATGATCGAGTTTGAGAGCAAACAAGCCGCTGAGGCATTCTACTTCAGTGAAGAGTACAACGCCGCAAAAGCTGTCCGTCTCACGTGCTCTGACACAGACCTGATGATCATTGAAGGGGCTGAGTAGGCAAGCTATTGCGCAAATTAATTCATAGCTAGGGTTGCTGTGCGTTGTGTGAGTTGAGAATAATAGTAATGTGATTGTTAGTAAACCTGTATTAGTAGAGATAGGTAGAACTTTCAATCTTGTGAATGAGACGTCCTACATATCTAGATACACCTAAAATCAGCGCCTCACGCATCATCAACCTTCCCTCGTTTTGTTTCTTCTGGGCATCTGCTCAATTTAACTTACCAATCCAGGGGTCCAGTAGATCTACTACGAACATCACTCCACGACGATATGTCTCTCATTGTTTAGGGAAATGAAAGTCATCGCTTCGTTGTTTGTCACGCTCGTCGTTGTCAGTACTGATCCGACAGACGGGTTCCACATTCCAACAACTTTGAGTAATAATAAGGCAAAATCATTACATCGTGGTCATACTAGACTATACTCGACACTTGACCGTCCACCCACTCAATCGGAGGACGATGTTGCAACAGCAACGACAACACCAGCAACGCCAGACGCCAGCATTGCTAGTCAAGGGGATGAAAGTAGGTCCATCGATCCCATATACACAACTAACAATCGGTGTATTAAAAGAGAGCTACACCGGTGAGAATCGTGTTAGTCTTGCACCGAGTAATGTCAAAATGCTCGTTGATGCTGGATTAAAAGTTGTTGTCGAGACTGGAGGTAAGGATGTTCCTTGTAAACTCATTTTTTCACTATTATCGATTTGTGATGTTAACTGTAAATACTACTGCTGATATATGCGGCCATCCTATTAAATGCAACAGCTGGAGAGAAAGCATCATTTGATGATGCATCCTACATCGCATCAGGAGCGACAATCTTATCATCCTACGAATTAGTTTGTGCCACATCGAACATACTCACCAAGATCCGTCCACCATCAATTGTTGAACTACCTGCACTCGCGAATAAGACACTTGTGGGTATAATCTCACCCAATATCAATACTGATCTATATATAAAACTAGTACATCATAACACTACCACATTTGCATTAGACAATGTCCCACGTATGCTAAGTCGTGCACAATCCTACGATGTTTTAAGTTCACAAGCCAATATAGCCGGCTATCGTGCCGTAATCGAGGCAGCAAATGTATTTGGTCGATTCTTTGCTGGACAAATGACTGCGGCGGGCAAGGTGCCACCTGCCAAGGTATTAGTATTGGGTGTGGGTGTGGCTGGATTAGCAGCAATACAGACGGCACGGAATATGGGTGCGATTGTACGTGCATTTGATGTTCGTGCCGTAACGAAGGAACAGGTTGAGAGTATGGGTGCAACATTTTTAGAAGTGGAGATACAGGAAGATGGGGCTGGTGCTGGGGGGTATGCCAAGGTAAGAGGTTTCAGTCACACTCATAAATCTCCCTTTGTTCTCTCATCATGCCAATAACATTGTGGATAAAAATGATGCAGGAAATGTCTGACGAGTACAAGGTTGCACAGGCCCGTCTTATGCTTGAACAGGCCTCTGATGTTGACATTATTGTAACTACAGCACTAATTCCCGGTCGGAAGGCACCCATCCTTGTTACACAGGAGATGCTTGCTGTTATGAAGGCTGGGAGTGTCCTTGTCGATCTTGCGGCCAGTAATGGAGGGAATTGTGAAAGTAGTGTACCGGACGAAGTCATTACCACACCTAATGGGGTAACAATCATTGGATATACCGATCTACCGTCACGTCTTGCCTCAACGTCGTCGACGTTATTTGGTACAAACGTTGCCAAGGTAAGTCATTCACAATTGGTCATTCCACCATCCCAACTTTTCAGCCGTCAATAACACCCAACAACATTCAACCATGGCCACAACAGTTTATTCTAAGTATTGGTCCACAGACGACAAAGGAGAAGGGCGTGTATCAAATCGATCTGGAGGATGATGCCGTTCAGAATATGCTTATTGCGTATGATGGTGTACGACGATATCCCGATATGATTACGCCGTTTAGTCCACCACCTCCAAAGATAACACAAAATGATGTTGCCTTGTCGATCGTACTCACAGACGAGGAGATGAGGATTGAGACAAATGAGAAACAACGTGACATGTTCATTAAAAATTCTGGATTTGCAAGCATGGCGGCGATTGCTCTACTCGCTTTTGGATATACCACCTCATTAGAGGGAGTAACACTGCTGGCTACGTTTGCTCTTGCAGGTCTAGCTGGCTATCAAGTCGTGTGGGGCGTGGCACCATCACTACACTCGCCCCTAATGGCTGTAACAAATGCCATTTCGGGTATGACAGCCGTAGGGGGGATGCTACTACTGGCACAAGGAACTTCCGACGCCACAACAATTGTGCCCGATACACCCGCACACTGGATGGGTGCCATCGCCACGACTCTGTCCTTTGTGAATATTATTGGTGGCTTCTTAATCACAGGGAAGATGCTCAACCTCTTCCGTCGGAAGGAGGACCCCGACGACTACTTTGGCTATTATGGCGTGCCAGCAGCTGTCCTTGTTGGTGGGTTAGGAGGGTCGTACCTGTTGAATGCAAATAACTTTGATTCAATTTCTGGATGCGTCAGCATAGCCGCTGCCGTGTGCTGTATTAGTGCAATTGCAAGTCTTGCTGACCAAAAGAGTGCTCGGACGGGTAACATCCTTGGTATTGCTGGCGTTAGTTTTGGTATGGCCTCGACTGCGGCTGATATGTCACTCGCAGGAGCTGTGCCTGCAGCATTCGAAGAGGTGGCGATCCTAGGTACTTTCGGTGGTTCAGTGGGTGCTGCGTTAGCATCAAAGGTTGGACCTACAGAGCTACCCCAGACAGTTGCTGCATTCCATTCATTGGTCGGAATTGCTGCCATGGCTGGTGCTGCGGGCGAGGTGAGTAAAAATAAGACTTTTTCTCGACTTGCAGCCCTGCTCCTCTTATGTGATCAACCTTTCAAATAAAAATACCTCAAGTACCTCGGCAATGTCGGAAATCTCGACGCTGGTACTCTTGGGGCAATCTATCTTGCTGTCTTTATTGGTGGCGTCACCTTCACTGGAAGCATCGTCGCATTCAGCAAACTTTCAGGAATGATGTCATCGAAGGCACTCACGCTTCCCATTAGGGATCAGGTCAATCTGGGTATGATTTTGGTGCTGGCCATGGGGATGGCTGCCTTTTTAGATCCTTCCCTTGGTAGTGTACTTGGCGTGAATGGTCTTGATCAAGATACATTGCAGTTAGCAAGCCTCTCGTTGGCTGCTGTCATTTCGTCTGTGCTTGGCTTTCATCTCGTTGCCTCAATTGGAGGCCCAGATATGCCAGTCGTGGTTACTGTCCTCAACAGCTATTCTGGTTGGGCATTAGTTGCTGAGGGCTTCCTCCTGTCTAATCCTCTCTTATGTCAAGTAGGGGCTCTGATTGGATTCAGTGGCGCCATCCTTACGTGGATTATGTGTCAGGCGATGGGTAGGAGTATTACTTCTGTCATCTTTGGCGGCGCGGGAACATCCGTGAAGCCAGCTGGTGAAGCTGCTGTGATGGAAGGTGAAATCACTATCGGAAGTGTTGACAATATGGCGCAATCGCTACTTGATGCACAGAATATCATGATCGTGCCTGGTTACGGGCTAGCCGTCGCTCAGGCTCAGTTTGCCGTTGCTGATATTGCCAAGAAGTTAAGGGCCATGGGCAAGAATGTAAGATTTGGCATTCATCCTGGTAAGTTAACGATACACCTTCACTAAACTATTCTGTGCTTGTTATAGACGTCTCATTCCTTTTTTTACAGTCGCTGGTAGAATGCCTGGACAGCTAAATGTGCTTTTAGCAGAAGCAAGTGTTCCATATGACATGGTCTTCGAAATGGAGGAAGTTAATGAAGACTTCGAGAAGACTGACGTAACTATTGTTATTGGAGCCAGCGACACAGTTAGCAGGTAAGTTTTAGCAGACTTGCTACGATGTAATATAATCGGGTGCACAGGACATTGAAGGCTTTAAGTCACATTCTCATACTTGTTGATTGCATATTAATCATCAGTGCTGCCGAGGACGACCCTAATTGTAGCATTTATGGCATGCCCGTTCTCAGAGTTTGGAAAAGCAAACAGGTCTTTGTGTCAAAACGGACAGTCGGAAATACAGGATATGCAGGTGAGTACATAAACCTGCGAAGACATCATGGCGTGGCAAATCATCCATTCTAATCTTGTCGTTTGCTGCAAGGTATGGAAAATCCAATTCTATACAAAGATAATGTTGAAGTAATTCTTGGGGATGCTCATGAAACGTGTGAGATGCTTAGAGCGGCTCTTTGAAGGTTTAACCTGATAAAGTGAAGGGTCTTATAAGTGTCAAAACTAAATTGAATTACTACAGCAGAAGAAGTTTGAGAATACGCGGCCTTTGAATTTGTAACATTCCACACTACACAAAGTGGCGGGATCACTAAATACTTAACTACGTATAGTAGAAGTCGACGAAGGTGACAACATAGAACTCATCGTACACCTAGAGATGATTGCCGCTCTCGTCATCATCGTAGCGTTGACCACCCCGGAGGTGAGAGGCGTATTAATCGAGGATCTCGGAGGCAAAGATCTAGTATTATTCTTGCTAAATGAAATCAATCTCTTTAACCTACATATATCCACACTGCACAAATAACTATCTCTTTCAAACTATCCCCTCATTGCACGTTGCCAATAATGGCTCCTCTATTTCCTCAACTTCTACATCAGCATCAGCCTCCCCTTGCTCTCTCTCGATAGAACTGTATTCCTTCGAACAATCAATCCCAAATGCCCACCATTGACCGGTCAGGAGCAAGCTGCCTTTGTTGGGTGCATTATAAATTGCACTCCCGTAGAGTAGCACTGCTATCCCAGTAATTTGGAGGTAGCTGTATTTGGTCCAAGCCTCGCCAAACATTGGATTGATGTAGTAAAAGATGAACAAATCTACCAACCTGTATTGTGAAATCATCATCAGAGAGTTTATTAACAAACGAATGGATCATAAGAATTCAACGAACGGCTCAATTGAAACTTACCAGATTATGACAATTGAGACATTTGTTGTAACGCTGTACCATATTGACCCAAGCTCAAGAATAGCAATTATTGATAAAATATTCAAGCCTAACACTCCAACAGTATAAATGAATCTATTGTATGATTCAACAGGAAAGAGAATGTTGAGAAGATAATCATTGATGATAGATAAAATGAATAATATTCAGAATAAACTTAGGACTCACAACGCCAATTGAAGATTCCTTGAATTCATGAGCACATCCCAAGTATCAAAAGGATTCTCGTAAGATCCATGATCGTTTCCTGGTAAAGCATATCTGAGCAAAATAAGATAAAGGTGAGTTATTATACATTGTAACATAAATATGAGTTTCAATCATTCATCTCACCCCACAGGAAACATCACAACGATGCTTAGTACAACACCCCATAATCCTTGCACGCCAATCAAAAGAAGAGGCGGAACAGGAACATCCAAGCCCATCAATTTCTCCTCGATTACAACCTGCAATGCATTGAGGAAATCTCCTGCTACCACAAGAGCCACACCTACCAAAGTATCAATAGCCGTAACACTGCCATCGGTGATGTTACCTGACATTCGTGACACAAGAAGTGCACTGCTTCCACCAATGAAGACACTCACAAGAATCCAAAACACACCGACCCATTGGAATTTGCACAGCAAATTCTTCAAGACATAATGCTTCATCAGTGCCACAGAGAAAAATTGGATATTACCAATCATTTGGTAGATAGAAACATCAAGGTACACCAGTCCTGTGTGTTGAGACAGCAAAAAACAATATTGTTTGACAAATGCAAGTTGAGGCGACACCAACAAATAAAGGTAATACTGTTCAATGCTGTGCTGTCTCATTTTTACCTGCTATCAACAAGGCTGTAGCTCCGAGGTCGAGAATTGCGGGTATGGCCATGATGAAGTACATTGAAAGGGGTAATTTTAGTTTGCCATCATCGGCGGCTCCTACAGAAACGAGGGTAACAGTATTTTCTGGCAGACTGTCACTATCATCATTTGAAACCGAAGCATCATTTGTATTATTGGCCAGTGTAGGAATCCTGGATGGTGATCTTACCAAATCGCATGATGAATTGCTAATCCCATTAAATTCACTGTCTATCATAGTGTCGTTGAGATGATCACCATTACATTCACTGTCTATCGTCGTGTCGTTGAGATGATCATAGCCAGGGAATGACATTCTAAACTTTACAACGAATACGTGCATAACGAGGGCAAAGGACATACTAACGAACATGATAAAGGTTATAACCAGTGGTTTCTGGAACAATTCCTTCTCACTCTCCTCGTTCTCGGACCCAGACATGGACATAATAATCTTCATCCATATCGACAAGAATGCCTTCAGCAGAACGAGGAATAAGAAGATGAGGACCTTGGAGAGGCTACACTCGTTGATGTTCGACGACACGCCATCCCCTCCTCCGGACATGATGATGTATATTGTTGGTGGCTTGTTCTTTTTCGGGTCAAAAGATATCTTATCCAAAAGATCTTTGGCGGAGGAGCTTCGCCTCTCTCTGGGTCTAATCTAATGTTGTGGTGGAGGTGATGAAATCATTATCGCATCATATCGTATTCTATTTTCAACCGAAGCATTTCAACTATGACTGCGGCAGCATTGCTCGGTGCCATACTAGGTGATGCTGCCGCACAGACCGCACATTGGAATTATGACCGTAAACGTCAGGAGGTGGTGGCGGCAGATCTGACACATGGACGACGCCGGTGGTTAGTCGTCGAGCACAGTGTCGATGAGACCGAGGAGAGTGGTGACGATGTAAATGACGACGACGTCGGCGTCAATGAGGAGGATAAAATGACGGTTATTAAAAATACTGCACTCATATCAGCCCAGGGGGTCGACAGTAGATCCTCGTCGATGACTGAGGAAGTATGTACCCCCATTTACGAATGTGAAATATGTCCAACATCATATAAAGTCAATATCGAGAAGGATGATGAAACTATTCAAGGAGAGTATGAAGCATGTATTAACTATGGACGTCGACAAAAATATGATTGTACAACAATATTTCATCAACCTCAACACGTTCAAACTAGATATGAATATAAATCATGTCAATATACCACTAGTGATGAACAATATCGTATGATACGAATGCAATTTATTTGCTTACTATTGGGAACTTGGGCATATAGGAATGTTAAGCGATTGAAGGTTACGAGTGCAAGTTTGTTTGATTTACGTCGCATGAGTAGAGTACCACCAGTAGTTGGACAACATCAGCATCAGCAGCAACAACAAGGAGGAGGAGATGAGTCGAGCGGCAGCAACACTACGAAGAATGCTGCAAAATTTTCACGCAAGAATAGTATGGAAGAAGAAATGGTCGTGCTAATACCACCATCTGCACACACTAATAGCAATAGTAGGAAGGGTAAAGTGCCAAAATCACCTGCACCATTGGAATTGTTGGTGTAAATTATTGAGTGTGTGTGTTTCTATGCGCATCAAAATTAATGCACTTGTGAACAAGCACACAAAAGTGTCCAAAAGTATAAATTATTAATTGTTGGGCTAATGACATTTGTGCACATGCACATATGTCCGTGGTCGTACATTTGTTAGTACCATGATGGTAGGATATGGGGTGACTACTAAATAGCGAGGGCTAAAACCTCTTACTAAAGACTTTACATTGTGTTTATTTTGAATTGGATACAAGCCTCTCTTGCTTTGCTCCTCATCTCGGCACAGGCATTATTGTAAGATACCAAAGTTGAGTTGATTGCATCTCTACTAACAAAACCTTTTTTAAAACATGTTCTCAAATGTTGCATAGCATGGTGCTCTCCACCTGATGCAGCAATTGACAATGCTTTATAGCTCGGTCTATCTTTCCGTACTCTGCCTCCAAGATTCCAAGATTATTTCATGATACTTCATGCCTTGCCATAGCTGCGGCTCAACGTGGAACCTGGCCTTCTTCAAATCTCCCCCTTTATGATAAATGTCAGCCAGTAAGCAAATCGCATTAATTAAACCAAGCTTTACTGCCCTAGCGTATAGTTCCATTGCCTTTGCCTGATCCTGTTGAACACCTAATATTCCGTGGTAATAATATTTAGCCAGAATAGCAATCGAAGCAGGATCATTTGCCTCAACTCGCTTCATTATGTCTTCAAGAACATCTTCGCCTGTTTTGCCACCTCATCGTAATTGCAAAAGGGACATATCCCCATGTTTCCAGACATTCGAAAGGAGTATACGCACCCTGAACAAATGCTTTTTCCGCAACATGGATAATATTCTTCCATAGACTTATTAGCAACTCCTCATTTGCGACTGTGTAAATGGGCACGGATGATATAGTCGCGGGTGGGAGCGAGATACAACATATCAAATATCCTGGCATTGGTAAAAAGCAAATGGGGCAGTCCTCCTTCGCGGGTGGATCTTTGAATAGAGCATTGTCGCGTAGCGGCAGCACGTTGTTTACTCTTTTTTGTGTTTTTCTGACCAATGATCCTTCTGGCATTTTGCATTGCAATACCTGATGAACATACACGACTTACGCACCTTGAGACGAACGCCTCCTGTTG
>Ga0247833_1002719_pt1 | contig 25317 bp, 22 predicted proteins | sample LaCruzMarch2015__7_FD_187117 | JGI IMG/M metagenome (GOLD analysis project Ga0247833, IMG submission 187117) | Freshwater microbial communities from meromictic Lake La Cruz, Castile-La Mancha, Spain - LaCruzMarch2015_8m | ecosystem: Environmental > Aquatic > Freshwater > Lake | place: Spain... | reverse complement strand
CAAAACCAACCCCAGAGGGGTCAAGCGCAAGATGAGCAACTTCAACCTGCGCTGTCGCGGGCAACCGCTGCACCAGATCGCGCCGACGGTCGTCGAGGTGATCGGATGTTAATTAAACAGTATTGGGTCTAGCCTGAATATTTCACGCAAACGTGTAGGCGATCCTGCCCATAGGGACGTTGTCATTGGTATCTGAGGCCAATCACAACACAGGACCGCCAATGCCAAACTGCACCGAAGAAATTGGAGCTGAGAAGATTGATTTTGGCCGTCTCGGTCGGCGTGTCGTGGAAGGCCGATTTGATGGCGCAAGCATGACCAGCGATGGTGGCGTGATGCTGCTGGGACAGGCCGATCGCAAGCTCGCACTGCTCGATGCGGCGGCGCGCTGCATCCCTGATCCGCGCAACCCCTTGTTGGTCAAGCACGCGGTGCGCGACATGCTGCGCCAACGTGTCTACGGACTGGCGCTGGGGTGGGAGGACTTGATCGATCACGGATCACTGCGCGAGGATGTGGCGATGCAAACGGCCATCGGCGTGGAGCGCGAAGTCGCCAGTGCCCCGACGCTATGCCGCCTGGAGAACTGGGCCGACAAACGAACCGCGTGGCGGTTGCACCAGGTGCTGGTGGAGCAATTCATCGCCAGTTTCAAGCAGGCACCGCAAGAACTGGTGCTGGACTTTGACGCCACCGACAACCCGCTGCACGGCCAGCAGGAGGGGCGCTTCTTTCACGGCTACTACGACTGTTACTGCTATTTGCCGCTGTATGTGTTCTGCGGCCAGCAGTTGCTGTGTGCCTACCTGCGCCCCAGCCGCATTGATGGGGCCAAGCATGCCGCGGCCATACTGAAGTTGCTGGTCAAGCGGCTGCGCCAGGCGTGGCCACAGGTAAAGATCGTGTTTCGGGGCGACTCGGGCTTTTGCCGTCAGCGCATCCTGAACTACTGCGAGCGCGCCGATGTGCACTACCTCGTGGGCTTGGCGCGCAACACCCGGTTGGAGCAGATGACCGGGTTCGTGGAGCTGGCGATGAAGGATGCCTATGAGGCCAGCGGTATCAAGCAGCACGAACTCGGCGAGTTCGTCTATGCGGCACAAAGCTGGGCACGCGAGCGCCGTGTGATCACCCGCCTGGAGTGTGGCCCACAGGGCACCAACCCGCGCTACGTGGTGACCAATCTGACGGGCGACCCCAAGGCCCTGTACGACGATATGTACTGCCAGCGCGGCGAGGCAGAAAACCGCATCAAGGAAGCCCAGGTGGGTTTGTTTGCCACGCGCACGAGTTGCCGGCACTTCCACAGCAACCAGTTGCGCGTACTGCTCGCGGCCCTGGGCTATGTGCTCATCGAGCGGCTGCGTGCGCTGGCGCTACGAGGAACGGCACTGGCCAATGCACAGGTGGACACGCTGCGCATCAAGCTGCTGAAGGTTGCCGCCGTGGTGACCCGCAACACGCGACGCATCCTGCTGTTTCTGGCCTCCAACTGGCCCAGCGCTGATATCTTTGCGCATGCCATGAGCCAGTTGCGCCCACCATAAATTCCATACAGTGCCTGGCCCGCGCGTTGACATCAAACAGGTCCGCAACCCAAGCCGGGGTGGGGGGATTCATGCACAAACCCTATCCAATCGCATCGGTAAGACCCCAATTACACCGCGATCAAGCAATCCGAGGCCTACGAGGCACCGATCAGGCCGCACCGGCCCGTACAGTGGGGGGACGTGAGATAAGCAGGCTAGCGCCAGATCGGAATGAGCTCGAAATGGCGCATCGGCAGTACATCATTTCCGGGCGCCTTCTCGTCGCAGCATGCGCACTGCGGCCTGTTTCTCCGGCGCGCCATCGGCGCCGCGCCGGTAAACCCCGTCCAGCACCAGGCAGTGAAGCTGGATGTTCAGGTTGGCGGCGGCCCCGAAGCGCTGGATCAGCGTGACTGCGCCGCCGTGGCCCTCAGCGGCCTTCAGCCCGACGAGATCCAGCCGATGGCCCCTCACTACGCGCTGCACCACCAGCAGCACCGGCGTGACCAGCTCGGGTTGCGCAGCCTGAAGCAAGCGCAGCGGGATCAGCGGAAAGGCCCCGGTCAGGCCATTCCCACCTGAGGCAGTGGCGCGCAGGCATCGTCGGGCCGGCTCGCGATCATGTCGCGCAGCGTGCGCTTCACTGCAGCCAGCGCTGCGTCGTCGAAGCGGTTATCCATCTCGTACGGGTCCTGCTGCAGGTCGTAGAGCTCGCCGGCTCCGCTGGTGAGGTCCAGCGTCAGCTTGTGGCGCTGCGTACGCACCGTGCGCAGCCGCAGGCCCACGCCCGCACGCGAGGCGCGCAGGTCCCATTCTGAATACGCGAAGTCGCGGCTCTCGTCGTCACGTTCCACCAGCGCACGCAGGCTGCGACCGTGCGCGCTGTGGCCCAGCGCAGCGCCGGCGTAGTCGCAGAAGGTCGGTGCGAGGTCGAGTGTGGACACCGGGTCGGCCACCACCTTGCCGGCTGGCACGCCCGGCCCCTCGAACAGCAGCCCTACGCGCAGCAGGCCTTCGTATGCCATCGGGCCCTTGAGAAGCAGGCCGTGGTCGCCGAGCCATTCCCCATGATCGGAAGAGTAGACGATGATCGTGTTCTCGTGCAGTCCGAGTTCGCGCAGCGCGATGCGCATCCGTCCGACCTGGTGGTCTATCAGCGAAATCATTCCGTAGTAGTTCGCGATCAGATGACGCAGCTGCAGTTCACTTTGCTGTGGCGCGCGCGACTTGCGCAGGCGAAAATCGCGCATCGCCGCATTGGCCATGTCCGGCAAACCTTCGAGGTAGGCGCGATGCCACCAGGGCCTGCGGTCCAGGTCCAGTTCTCGATGTACCGGAAGGTCGACATCTTCGACCGGGTGCAGCCGGCTCCATGGATCGGGAGCGTCGAAGGGCTGGTGCGGGTCGGGGAAGGAGGCCCAAAGGCAGAACGGAGCCTGCCGCTTTCGGCGAAGGAACTCGATACAGCGATCGCCGATCCAGGTCGAGTTGTGCCACGCGACGGGCAAGGCCGAATCCCAGGTCTCGTGCGCGCCGACAGTCGGTCGCGTCGACTGCTGGTAAAGCGCCGTGCGTTCGTCGCCGCGACCATCGGCGTGGTACCAGTGCTCGTAGTGCTGGCCGCGCGGCGGACGCATCGGCGGCGAACTGTTGTGGCCTTCGAGCATCAACTCGACCTCGCTGAAACCCATGTAAGGGCCACGCCAGCGGGCATCGTAGTTCGCGCTGCTCTCCCGGCATTCGGGTGTGCCGGTCGGTGCAAAGGTATGCGAGGTCGTGAAATGCGCCTTCCCTATAAGCGCGGTGTCATAACCTGCGCTGGCCAGGCTGCCCGCGAATCCGGCCTGGCCCAGCGCTGCGGGCAGATCGATGCCGTTGTCCGATACGCCGTGCGTCAGCGGCAACAAGCCGGTCAGCATCGACGCGCGCGACGGCTGGCACACGAGGTTCGGCGTGATTGCCGCGTCAAACCGGGTGCCGGCTCGTGCCATGGAGTCAAGATGCGGCGTCTTTACGCGCCGCCCGGCGAATCCGAAGCAGTCGGCCCGTTGCTGGTCGGAGGTCATGAACAGAATATTCGGACGCTCGCGCATGGCGGTCATTCGGCGCTGATGCCGGCTGCCTTGACGACCTGAGCCCAGTGCGCCATCTCTTCACGGACCATGGCCGTGAACGCTTCCGGTGACGCGCTGGTGAAATTCGTCATGCCGATCGCCTCCAGCTTCTTGACCATGTCGGGCTGCTGCAGGATGCGCACCACTTCGGTGTGCATCCGGTCGACGATGGCCTTTGGCGTACCGGCCGGCGCCACAATACCTTGCCATTGGTAGGTCGCATACCCGGGCAGGCCAGCCTCTGCCACGGTCGGAACGTCCGGCAAGGCACTTGTTCGTGCGGCGCCCGTGGTCGCGATGGCCTTGAGCTTCCCGCTGCGAATGTGCGGCAGTGCGGGGGCCATTCCCAGCAGGCCGATCCGTACCTGGCCACTGACAAGGTCGTTAACGGCCTGGCCTCCGCCCTTGTACGGGATGGCCGTGATGTCCGCTTGCATCTTTTCCTTGATGGTCTCCAGCGCAAGATGCTGCGGGCCGCCATGGCTGGGCACCGCAGCGGACATACCCTTGGGTTGCTGTCGGACCCAGGCGATCAGTTCGCGCAGGCTGTTTGCCGGCACTGAAGAATGCACGACCAGCACATGCGATCCACGGCCCAGAACCGAGATGTGTGCAAAGCTGGTCAGTGGACTGTGCTTCAGGTTCTTGTGCATCGAGGGAAAGATCGTGTTGCCGTCGGTGAAGATTGAGAACGTGTAACCGTCTGCCGGCGCCTTGGCCGCGATTTCCGTACCCAGCAGTCCGCCGGCGCCGGGCTTGTTTTCCACGACCACCGATTGCTTCAGGGCTTCCGACAGGGGGTCCGAGATCAGTCGCGCAATCGTGTCGTTCACGCCGCCCGGAGCACTCGACGCGATCAGCCGTATCGGGCGATCTGGCCAGGTCTGCGCCGCCACCTGCAGGGACAGCCAGGCCAGAAAAACAGCCAGCAGGGCGGTGCGGGGCAATCGGATGTGTAGTGTCATTTCTTGTCTCCTGTCGCCGGTCGATTCCAGCAATGTGTTGTGGAAGAAGTTGTCATTCGCCGATGCGCTCTCTGGCCCGGGAACTGACGAGGTTGTGCGTGTGCACATGCTCCCCGGCAGAGATTGCGCGCTGTGCGCGGCCGATCGGTTCGCCGTACTTGACGACCTGCTCGCCCACCGCGATCGGACGCAGCGCGAACTTGTGGCACAACGCGATCGGTGCGCACAACGTGACCGCTGCGCCACGGCCAGCCCCCTGCGTCTGTACCGTTTCGCCCTCGTGCAGCGCGCACAGGGCGGTGGCCACGTTGTCATCCGCATGCAGCACGAGCGCACGCGCAATGGGTGCTGCGGCGTGTTCGTCGGGATTCACAAGGCCTCTCCCAGCCGGCTCACCACCTCGTCGCCCTCGTCGAGCAGCTCGCCCCAGGTCAGGCTGCCGCTGGCGATGTCTACCAGTTGCGCCAGCAGCTCACGTGCGGCGTCGTCCAGCGAGATGGAGCCGCAGAATACGGCGCTGGCGTCGAAGTCGAGTTGCTCGCGCAGCCGCTGTGTCGCCACCGGGTTGGCCGACAACTTGATCGTCGGCGCCAGCTGGCTGACGTAGCTGTTGCCGACACCGGTGGAGAACAGCATCAGCTGTGCGCCGGCGGCGACGAAGCCGCTCAGCGACTCGGGCGAATAGGCCGGCGCGTCCATCGCATACAGCCCCGGCGCCGTCGGCGCTTCGCCATAGGCCAGCATACCGGCGATCGGCGCACTCCCGCTCTTGGCGATCGCACCCAGCGACTTTTCCTCGATCGTCGACAGCCCGGCTGCGATGTTGGTCGGCCCCGGGTTGTTGCCCAGCAGGTCGACACCCTGGTCGGTGGCCAGCCGCTCGCGCCGCAGCACCGCCTGCTGCAGCGCACCGGCTACCGCCGGCGTCGTCGCGCGGCGCGCCAGCAGGTGTTCGGCACCCAGCCATTCCAGCGTCTCGCCGAACACTGCGGAGCCGCCTTGGGCGATCACTGCGTCGGCCAGCTTTCCGATCAGGGGGTTGGCGACGATGCCAGAGCTCGGGTCGGAGCGTCCACATTCCAGACCGATGAACAGCTGCCGAATCGGTATCGGCACGCGGCGTTCGCGCGACAGGCGATGGAGCAATGCCGCACCGGCTCGGGTCGCACGGTCGCACAGGCTCAGGGTGTCGTGCTCGCAGTCGTCCAGGCAGACCGCGGCCAGCGGCGTACCGTATGCCGCCACCAACTGCGCCAGCTGGCGCAGCTTCGGCGGGTCGCTGCCGATCAGCAGCACCGCGCCGACGTTCGGATTGCAGGCCAGGCCGACCAGGGCCCGCATGTGCAGCGCCTGGTCCGCACCAATCAGCCCTCCGCCATACGGCATCGTCACAAGCCGCGCGCCGGGCAGGGTCTGTGCGATACGGCGTGCCGCCGGGCCGGTCAGGCCGGCGACCGACAACACCAGCAGGTGGTTGCGCACACCTGCGCGTCCGTTGGTGCGGGCGTAGCCATGAAAGCGGGTCTCGTTCATCGCGTAACCGTGGTTCGCACTTGTCGGCAACGGCCTTCACGATACGCCAAGACGTGGGCGCCGCCCGGTGGGTACGGCGCGACGGGGCGTACCGTCCTGGCCGGGTAGGCTGCAGCATGCCCGTCCGCTGCGTCCGGCAGCGTGGCTCCGGCCCGCAGCAACGCCCTCAACAACTTATTCATTGGCATCGATTTCTGCGTCTAGGGTTTATGACTTTGCGCAAGTCTAGGCAGTCGGTCGGTATGATGGAAGGCGAATGAACTGATATCAGCTATTCGAAAATTGTTGAGCCAAGGCCCGTATGGAGTTTCGTGACCTCAAGCTATTCCTCGACGTGGCCGCCACCGGCAGCTTCTCGCGCACCGCGACGCTGGCGTTGACCACGCAGTCCACGGTCAGCAAGTCCATCACGCAACTGGAGACCGAACTGGGCGTGCGTCTGTTCGAGCGCACCGGGCGTGGTGCCACGCTGACGCCGGCCGGGCTGGACCTGCTGCCGCGGGCCGAGACTCTGGTCGCCGATACGCTGCGGCTCAAGGGCTGGATGTCCGAGCGGCGCGGTGCAGTGGCGGGTACAGTGCGAATCGCGATCCAGCCCGGCCTGAGTTGGCCGGTTATCGAAGCGGTGCTGGAGCAGACCCGCACGCGGTATCCGGATGTGCGGCTTCAGATCACCGAAGGGACTACGCACCAGATCGAGGAGTGGCTCGGTGAGGGGCGCAGCGACATCGGCGTGTTGTCACGCGCACCGTCGGCGTCGATCGCGGACTCCTGCACGCTCTTTTCGATTCCGCTGCTGCTGGTCTCACGCGCTGGCGCCGTGCTCACTGCTGGCGCCAGCGTGCAATTTGGCAGTCTGGCCGGCATAGAACTTGTATTGGCGACCGCGCGCAACGGCGGGCGCGTCCTGGTCGAGGAGGAGGCTAGCCGGCGCGGCATGGCGCTGCGCGTCGTGCTCGAGATCAATGCCGTGGGTCTTGTCAAGCGTGTCGTGGCCAGCGGAGACCTGTGCACCGTCGCGACCTGGCCTACCGTCTACCTCGAAGTCGCACGGGGTGAGCTGGCCGCGTCCCGGCTCGTCGGACCTGAGTTACGCCACAACTACTATCTGGCCTTGCCGGCGCGACGCCATCCGACACCGGCGGTCGATTGTGTCGCCGACCTGATCCGGCGCTTCCGGCCCGCGCCGGACTGGTGCGCGCAATTCCCGATTTAGCCCTGCGCCGCCCGTTCGAGCTCGACCTGCAGCACTGCCCGAACGGCAGTGGCGAGCGGAGGAACATCGCGTCGATCATGGAGCCGCCGCTGGCCAATGCGATCACCGGCATTACTGGCGATAACCTGCTGGATGGGGCCGAAGGCGATGACACCCTGGCGGACGGCACCGACGACGACCTCTACATCACCAAAAATGCCGGGGATGTCATGATTGCCACCGCGGGCAATGACACTGTGCGCACCGCGCGCAACGGCTGCCAAATGCTGGATGGATTCGAGAACCTCGAGCTGGCAGGCGCGGCACAAAGCGCGAGCGACAAAAGCGCGGACAACCGGATCAAGGGAACGGCCGGGAACAACACGCTGGTCGGGGGCCTGGTGAACGACACTCTGGAAGGTGGTCAGGGTGACGACGTGGTCGATGTAAGCGCTGGCGATGACGCCTACCTGATCGACTCTCTGCTCGATAAGGTATCGGACAGAGGCCGATTCAACTCCCTTGTCAGTTCGGTAGATGATTATGCTGTCGGTCTCGACTTCAAGCGACTGCAACTGTCCCGCAATGCGCTCATTGGGGTCGGAAATTCGGCCGACAACTTGGACGCTCGCTGCTGCACCGCGGCACTGCTGTGAGGGGGCAGGTCAACGGCGGCACAACGCAAAGGCTAGGTGCTGGCGATGTCTCCTTTGTGGTGCGAACGTCCCCAGGTCTGCGCGTCACGCTCCACCCAGTGCATCGCGAACAGATCCTGGATGCCCTGCGCCCAGCTCTGCGCCAGCGAGTCGAGGATCGCCTGGCCCTGTTCCGGGGTGGCGGGAAATGGGTCGCCGATGACGCCGCTGGTGCCGAAATCCCGTGCCGTCCAGGCACAGGCCGGCCTGCCATCGCCGGAGAGCACCTTGCTCGGAAACTCTGGCGGGTAGTTGGCCACCGCATGTTCCATGTGCACGGTGTGCGGCGCCAGGGCCATCAGGATGGCGGTCTCGGCATGGCCTGCATGCATCGACAGGCGCTTTTCCCGGTCGGTCATGAACTGGCCCGCCACGTTCGGCACGCGCCAGGTGAAATGCGGCAGCACCACATAGTCGCCATGGCGCAGCCGCAACTCGCGGGCCGCCATCTCCATCACCTGCGGTTGCCCACCGTGTCCGTTGACGATCAGCAGCTTGCGAAAGCCCATCCGATAGACCGATTCGCCGATTTGCGTGACCGTCTCCAGCAAGGTGGTTCCGTCCAGCGTGACGGTGCCCGGGAAGTGCAGGTGCTCGTCGCTCTTGCCATAGGTGATCGGCGCCAGCGCGTAAGCCGGCACGCTGGCGGGCAGCCGCGCCAGCGCATGGCCCATGACGCCTGCGGCGATGATGGTGTCCACCGCGCAGGGCAGGTGCGGGCCATGCTGCTCGGTGCTGCCGGCTGGCAGCACGATCACGGTATTGGCCTTGTCAGGCAGGTCCGCGATCTGCGTCCAGGTCAGGTAGGAGAGAAAACGCTCTGGAGGACAGTAGCCGTGCAGCATGGTTCAACCTCGCCCCTTCGATGCCTGCAATGGGACATATGCCGTGGCCTCCACTTCCACCAGGATGTCGGCGGTGGGCAACATGGCGCTCACCTCCACCACGGTGGAGGCCGGTGGTTCGCCGGCGAAGAACAGTTTGCGGACCCGGCTGTAATGGGGGAAGTGGTCCAGGTTCCTGAAGTACTGCACAAGCTTGAAGACGTCACCCATCTGGCCGCCGGCCGCCTCCACCGTGGCGCGGACACGGTCGAGCACGAACCAGCTCTGGGCCAGGATCGGGCCTTCCTTGATGTCGGTGCTGAATTCGCCGGTTTCGCCCAGCAGCGCACGTGCCTCGGGCGGAATGTCGGCATACCCCTTGACGATGAGGCTTCGGGCAGGGTCGACCGCTATCACGCCCGACAGGAAGATGAAGTCACCGGCGCGGCGCCAGGCGGCGTAGCGGGCCAGGGGTTGGGCAATCGTCATGGGAGTCCTTGCAGTGCAGACATCTCACGCCGCACGCGGGCCAGAAAGCCCTTGCGGTCGGCGGGTGCGAAGCAATTCATATTCTAGAGTTGCAGCCGTTGCATGTGGCAGCCTTTGGCGTACACGGGCCGCAAGCCCTGCGAACGCTCGCTCAGGACCGGGCCCTGGGTTCGGCGCTTGCCTCAATCTTCGGCCAGAGCGGCGCTGTCCGATTCGCGCAGGCCGGGGAACACGTAGTCCTTGCCCGCGCCGAAATCGAAATCCGGGCGGTCCCAAGCCACCATCTTGCCTGGGTTGAGAAGTCCGAGCGGGTCGGCCTGACGCTTGAACGCCAGCAGCGCAGGGTCGGGACGACGCCAGCCGCCCTCCTCCAGGGTGTAGACGTGCGGGTTGAACACGCCGCAGCCTTCTTCCTCGTGGATCCGCATGATCTCGTTCAGGCGCTCCTCGGTGGTGAATCGCACCAGGGGCAGACCGCCCATTGAGGGTGTTCCGCTCGAGCGCATCCACTCAATGTGCATCGGCAGCTCGTCACCCAGGCGCGCGCGGACTCGCTGCACGGCCTGCAGGTCGGGGTAGCGGGTCTGGAGGTAGGTGATTTGGCGATCGACCCGCAACGCGCGCAGGGTGGTGTGGTTCCACCCGAGCTCAGTGACCGACGGCAATTGCTCATCAGACGCAACGCTGCTGCGGTCAGATCGAAAGACGATCGTGCACCGTGCCTGGCGGACCATGGTGACCACCGCCTCCATCGCAAAAGGGGCAACCAGCAGCAAGAGGGCCGATTGCTCACGCCGGAAGGAGGCGCTGTAAGGCCCGAGAATGTCGTGCGGCAGGGGTGCGGCCAGGGCGGCCAGTTCGTTGAGCAGCACGCCGTCGGACTCGGCCAGGTCTTGCGCCAGGCGGGCGGCGTCGTCCCATTGGTCGGAAGCGACCAGGACCTCGACCCAGTCGTGCGACTCGACTGTCGGCAGCTCGACCTCGGTGACCACGCCTGTCGTGCCATAGGCGTGGACAGCCCTGAGCACATCATCCCCCAGGAGGTCGATCACGCGGGGCTGCGCCTCGCAGGTGACAAGGCGCACCCGCAGCACATTGCCACGGGCCCGCAGCCCGCCCCAGCGCACCGAACCGACCCCGCCCGAACCGCCGGCAACGAAGCCGCCGATCGTCGCCAACTGGGCCGTAGACGGCACAAACCGCAGCGCGCGCTGCTGCGAGGCCTTCAACCGCCCGTCCAGGTCGGCGATCACCGCTCCGGAACCAGCCACGACCCGAGCGCCGGCCAGGGCCTGGATCCCAGTCAGCCGCTTCAGGTCCAGGACCACGCCACCCGAGAGGGGCATCGCCTGCCCGTAGTTGCCCGTTCCAGCGCCGCGCGGCGTCACTGGGACCTGGTGGCGGTGGCAGGCAGCCAGCACCTGGACGACCTCGGTCTCGCTGGACGGTGTGACAACCACATCGGCCATCACGCGTTCCAGACGCTGCTTGAGCAGGGGGGAGAACCAGAAATAGTCGCGGCTCTTGCGGCGCCGAGTGATCGGATCGGTTTCGACTGTCAGGCCGTCGAGGTCCTTCAGCAGTGCAGCCAGGGTCATGGTTTCGTTCAGCGCGCAAGCGCCAGGGTCTGTGGTTCGGGTAGCGGGTGTCTGTGGAGGAAATCAGCCAGGGCGGCCGGGTCGGGGAGTCCGGCTCGACCGCCGGGGCGGGTGCATTTGGCAGCGGCAACGGCTGTGGCAAAACGCAAAGCATCCAGCACCGTCTCGCCGCGCGCCACCGCCAGCGCGTAGGCGCCGTGGAAGGCGTCGCCAGCGCCTGTGGTGTCGCTGACCTGGACGGGCGGAGGGCGCTGGCAGCGCAACGCTCCGCCCTCGATCCAGAAGACGCCCGCCTCGCCGTCGGTGACCGCGACCAGTCGATGCGGTCCGACCACCGTTTGCAGCCCCTCGACGATGCCATCGTGTCCTGCCAGCTGGGCCAGCCCGGGTCGGGAGAAGATCACGTCAGTGGCCGCGGCCACCACCTCGCGGACTACCTCAGGCGGGTGGCGGAAGCGGTCCGCATCGAGCAGCGCAGGCCAACCTTGCGCCCGCGCGCGCTGCAGCAAGATCAGCGCACCTGCCGGCCAGGTGAGGTCGGCCAGCACCACACCCGGATCCAGGTCCGGCGCCAGCCAGTCAGCATCCACTGGCATCGACGGGTCGCTGTACGCCAGGATGGCCCTCTCGCCCTGCGCGTCCACACTGATGGCAGATACCGAGGTCTGGACGCCGCTGAAGCTGCGGAGCCACCGGGTGTCGACTCCTTCGCGCTGCAGTTCCTCGCGCACCCGCGTGCCTGCCGCATCGCCACCCGTCCTTCCGGCGAACGTCGCCTGCCCGCCCAGGCGGGCGACACAGACTCCCGCACTCGAGGCCGGTCCACCGCCGACCTCCGACAGTGCTGTGGCGAAGCTCTTGCCTGGGCCGCTGGGCAGCAATCCGGTGCGAAACACCAGGTCAAGCGTCGCCAAACCGACGCAGTGAACCCGTGCCGCTGCTCCAGGGGAGCGCCAACGCAGAGAGCCGGGGGCGGCGTCAGGCATGTCAGAGCGTCACGCCGGTTTGGGGGTCGAAACAGTGCATCCGCTCGACGTCGAGCCGGAAGCGGACGGCCGATTCGCCGCCAAGCAGCCGTCCTGGCGGGATGCGCGCTGCCATGGTTGCGGCGCCGAACTCGATCATCGCGATCGCTTCGGCGCCGTGTTCCTCAACGTGGGCCACCCGCGCGTGGAAGGGCCAGCCGCCAGCCTGCGCATCATCCAGACTGACATGCTCGGAGCGGATGCCAAGGTGAATTGGCCCGCCAGGCGGACGGGCCCTGCCAGACGGCCACGGCGCGCAGGGGCCGTCACCGATGCGCACGCCGTCTGCGGTCATTTCGGCCGCCACAACGCTCATCGGAGGGCTGCCCATGAAGGTGCCGACGAACAGATTGGCGGGTGACCCGTACACCTCGGTGGGCCGACCGATCTGCTGGACCTGCCCATCCTTGAGCACCGCCACACGGTCGGCCATCGTCATCGCTTCGACCTGATCGTGGGTGACGTAAACCGTGGTGATGCCGGTGAGCCTCTGCAGGCGTCGGATTTCGGCGCGCATGCCGACGCGCAGTTTTGCGTCCAGGTTCGAAAGCGGCTCATCGAACAGGAAAACCTGGGGTTGCCGGATCAGCGCCCGCCCGAGCGCGACGCGCTGGCGCTGCCCACCCGACAGGGCGCGGGGCCGCCGATCAAGCAGTTCGCCCAACTCCAGCATTCGGGCCGTCTGGCGCACCCGGGCGTCGATCTCTCCCCGGGCGACCCCCTGCATGCGCAGCGCGAAGCCGAGATTCTCAGACACTGTCATGTGCGGGTAGAGCGCGTAATCCTGGAACACCATCGCCATGCCGCGGTCACGGGGCGCCATGCCGGTGACATCCTGGCCTTGAAGGATGATGCGGCCGCCGCTGACGGACTCGAGCCCCGCGATCATCCGCAGGAGCGTGCTCTTGCCGCAGCCCGAGGGCCCGACCAGAACCAGGAATTCGCCGTCCTGGATTTCCATCGAGATCGGCCGCACAGCCTCGACCTCGCCAAATCGCTTTTGTACATCGAAGAGACTCAGCTTCGCCATCGAAGATCCCCGGAATAAAACGCATTGACAAAAGAAGACACGTTTTTTATTATTACTCAAAGAATGAATGAAAGCGAGTTGTGTCGAAATCAGAGCCCCAGAGTCGTAAGCAAACGCGCAGCGCAATACTGGAGTACCTGCTGCGTTCGAAAGGCGCGTTCCGGCCTCAGATCGTCTCCGCCACTTCGTTGACAGAGGTAAGCGTCTGGCGAATCGTGTCTGAGCTGCAGCTTGAAGGCTTGGTCACCGAGAACCAGCGGCGGGCGCCCTATGTGGGCGGCCCGTCTTCCTTTTTTACACTAAGTAAGGATTGCTGCGTGCTGGGTGTAGAGCTTTCCAACAGTCGCCTGTCTGTGGGTATTGGGAGTCTCGATGGGTCTGTCGTTCACTCCTGGCGCCGAGGCATGCCTGCCGAGTGGGATGCGCCGCGTTTCGAGCGCACCTGCCGTGAACTTCTCCGAAAGGCACTGGCAGAGGTGCAAGCCCGGGGGCTCAAGTTGGTACAGGCAGCGCTGGCCTTGCCGGGCTATGGGGGTCCGGTCCACCGCCGCAACGCCATCTTCCCCTGGGATGTGCCCCGGCTCAGGAACTTCGTCGAGCAGTGCCTGCCGCAAATACCCATGGAAATCACCAATTCGGTCATTGCCCAGGCGGCCTATGACCGCTACGCCAGCGGCCAGAGCCCGATCGAGCAGGATCACCTGTTCGTCTTCGTCGGCCACGGCGTCGCTGCAGCAATCGTCTCAGCCGCGGGGGCCTTGGACACGTTCGCGCCTGTCGAGATGGGGCACACCATCGTGCAGCGCGGCGGCGCACGATGCCGTTGCGGGCACGACGGCTGCCTCGAGGCCTATACCTCTTTGCAAGCGATCGCACCCATCGTCGGCAAGGACGAGGGCAGGATGCTGTCGCAAGGCGACGCGTGGCTCGAAAGCGAGGCGTTGACGCCCCGCGCCCTGGCGCAACTGCGTGACCGGCTGGCGTTGCTGGGCATCGGGATCGGCAACGCGCTGAATCTGCATGGCTTGCGCGCTGTCGTTGTCTCGGGCTGGCCCTCGCTTCTGGGTGACCATGAGCGGGGTGCGATCGCACATGGCATCGACGAAAGCCTGCTCGGCGGGCTCATGGACGATGTCACCCTGAATTTCCGCAAGCCGGGGACGGGCACGGACCCGGGGGCCTCGGTTGCCTTCGCCTCCTGGAGCTTCGCCCGGCGCGGTGGCGTCGATCAATTGGATGCGGCCCGAATCGCGGCCTGAAACCACATGAACTTACCCCTACCCGCTCGCGTTGGCGTCCTCTTCATCGCATCGCCGCTGTTTCCGGCTACCGCAGCACAGGCCAGCATGGCCAGTGCAACGAGCTATCTCGAGAACCTCGGCGACCGATCGCATTTTTCTGTGTGTCAGGTACTGGCCAACGACCGGGCGTCGATCACGCGCGCGCTGCAGTCTCTGGAACTGGCGGCCCTGGACGGCCTGATCGTCCAGCTGACCACCTTCGCCGGGGCCGAGCTGCTGCACGAGCTGCTGGGCGCTCTGGGTACGAGGGACCTGCCTCTGGCGCTGTGGGCGACCGAGGAGCGCGATGAGATCGTGACCAACTCCCTGTGCGGCGCGCAGCTGTGGATGTCGACGCTTCGGCGGCTGGGCCGGCGAGCCGTCTTCATGATGGGCAACGTCGAGGACTCGCACCTGGGTGAGCAGGTCCGGAGCTTCACGGCGGCGGCCCGAGCCCGCTCGGCCCTGGCGGGCGCTCGCATCGGCCTGGTGGGTGCGCACGCAGACTGGTTCACCAACCTGGCGGTGGATCCAGTCGTGCTGCATCGCCGGCTCGGCATCACCATCGCCCATACCTCACTGCCCCGCTTCATCGACGCCTGCATGCGTGCGCCGGACCCGACGCAAGACGATGTCAAGCGCTGGGCCGAGGTCAGCTTCGAAGGGGGTGACGACTCGGCCAAGCGACGCATCATGGCGGCGACCTATGTCCGGCTGCGCGCCGGCCTGGACAGCCTGGATGTGGACGCGATCGCACTGCGGGACTGGCCAGAAATCCTCTACGGCGAGGCCTTCAAGGGAACCTGGTCCGCGCTGGGCGAGCTCTCCGAGCGCTCGGTGCCGTTTGCCCCCGAGGGTGATGTGATGGGCGCAGTGACCGCCTTGGTGGTGCGCGCCTTCGACCCGGCCGCACTGCCCTTCCTCACCGACATATCGGGCGTGGACCGCGATGAGAACCACTTGGTCACCTGGCACTACGGGGTCAGCCCCCGCCTGGCTCTTGGCCCCCGGAGCATCGACAGCATCCTCAAGCAGGAGACATTCGCACCCAAGCCGGGGCCGCTGACGCTGCTGCGCCTGTCGCTGGAGCCTGATGGCCGTCTGCGGGTCTTTGTGACAGAGGGTCAGATCGGCAGCCGGCCCGCCGCTGCCAACCGGACGGCGGCCCTGTTCGTCCCCCGGCAAACGCCGGCTGACGTGCTGATCCGGCGCTTCGTTGAAGAAGGCTTCGAGCACCATGTCACGGCAGTGCATGGCCACTGGGCGCAGGCGGCTGGGCAGCTGGCCTTCCTGCTCGGCGCGGAGCTGGTGCGTGTCTGATCCCTACGCACTCCTGGGCGCTGGCTGGCGCGAGCCCGGCGGGCGGTGGCAGGCGCTGCCGCCAGACGCCGCACGGATCCAGCGAAGGGGCCCGACAACCCACTGCATCGTCTTCGAAAGGCTGCAGGCCAAAGCCGTCGAGCTTTGTCTGGCGGCCCCGCAAGGGGCGCTTTTCCTGGGCGGGGGTGAGCGCTTCGAGCATCTGGACCTGCGGGGTTCGGTGGTGCGCCACTACCTGGAGAACGCGGGGCAAGGCAGCGGTACCTATCTGCCAGTGCCGTGGATCGCAAGCACTGCTGGTTTCTCGATGGGGCTGGCCGGTCACGACGCTGCCAGTTTTCATCTGGCGGCCCCCTGGGAGCCTGACGTTCTGCGCATTCAGATCGAGTCCAGCCGCATCGAGCTGCACCTGGACTTGGGCACGCTGGCTGAGCAGCACCGGGCCTGGATCGCTCGGGTCGGCCCGCCCGAGAAGCCCGACGACGCCTTTTTCGGACTCTGGAAAGCAGGTGACTGGCGAACCGAAGACGCAGTGACTGTCGCCGCCGATCGGGAGGGCTTTCGTGCGATGGGCTTGCCTCTGGACGTCAAGCTCATCGACGCGTATTGGGAGGAGGAGATCCACTCCTTCGAGTTCGACCGGACCAAATACCCAGAAGGTTTGGACATGGTCAGGGCGATGGCGGCTGAGGGCACCCAGGTGCACCTGTGGCTGTGTCCCTGGGTGGTGGTGGGTACCCGGGCCCATGCCTCCGCCCTGGAGCTGGGCCATGTCATCGTCGACCGGCAGGGGCAGCCAATCGTGCGGCGACCAGGCGCCAATCCGAATGTGCGGGCAGCGCTGATCGACTTCACCAACCCTTCCGCGCGGGACTGGTGGGTCCGGGGGTTGCGCTCGCTCGTGCAGCGCGGCATTGCCGGCTTCAAGGCCGATTTTGGGGAGCAGCTGCCCGATCACGCGGTGCTGCACAACGGGCTGTCGGGTCCGGGAGCCCACAACGCCTATGTCAAGGCGTATCTTGACGCCACAGCGGCCGCATTCGAGGGCCCGGTCCGCCCAGTGCTGAGCCGCTCAGCACAGGCGGGCTGCCGCCAGCAGATCTGGTCTGGGGACCAGACCTCGGACTTTTGTCCAAAGAGTGGCCTGCCCGCGGCGATCCGGGCAGCGCAAAGCGCGAGCCTGTCGGGGTTTCCCTTCATCGGCAGCGACATCGGAGGCTACTTCGGGACCCCGACCCCGCAGGTCTTCGCTCGCTGGGCACAGTTCAGCGCCTTCCAGCCCCTGTTCATGCTGCACGGACTCGGTTGCAGGGAGCCCTGGCAGATGGATGCGGACTCACAGCGCATCTTCACCGCGTGTGCCAAGCTTCATCTTGAGCTCAAGCCCTATTTTCTGGCGCTCGCCGCCGAGGCGGTCGCCGGAGGGCTACCCCCAGTCCGGATGATGCCCCTGGCCTTTCCCGAGATCGAATGGCGGGGGCTCAATGACTGGGATCAACAGTTCATGCTCGGCGATGCCCTGCTCGTGGCGCCGGTCGCCTTCTACGCATCGACGCGTGCAGTGTTCCTGCCGCCCGGGCGCTGGTACGACGCTTTGTCGCGTCGATGGATCGACGGCGGACAAACGGTTCTGCACGAAGTACCTATGGACGCAGTACCAGTGTTCTTTCGGGAGGGCGCCTCGATTCCGCTGCAGCCTGATCGGCAGAGCCCTGAAGTCTGGATCGTTCACGGTCTGGACACCGCATCGGCCAACGCAAGCGCCCGCGCCACCGCCATTGCGGGTCGCCCAAGGCTTGATGCGGGCACGCCGAGACACTGGGCCCTCTCGGAGCGCGGGAGCATCCACCACGCCCTGGGCGACCTGCTGTGCCTGGAGTCCACATGATGCCGCCGAGCCAACACCGCGGCGCCCAGATTCCTTCTGCCGTACCGGCCTGCCACCGGGTGCCGGTTTTTTTAACCTTGAGGAGAAACGAGCATGCTGAAACTGACCAAAAGGCTCTTGAGAATCGCGGCCTGTACCTTGGGCCTGTGGAGCGCCGTAGCGAACGCCGACACGATCACTTTCTGGGTCAACGCACCCATGGTGCCCAACGCGCAGGCGCCGCTGTACGACGAGATACGGGCCTTTGAGGCCCAGACCGGACACAAGGTCAACCTCCAGGCGATCCCCTTCCAGGAGCTGGAGAAGCGCCTGTTCGTGGCGCTGGGTGGCGGCTCGGGGCCGGATGTGATGGCGATCGACAACGCCTGGTTGGCTGCTTACGCCGACGCCGGCGTGCTGGCCGACCTGACCGATCGCACACGCTCGGTCGCCTCCGAATACCAGCCTGGCCCGCTGGCCTCGGGGCGCTACCAAGGGCGCCTCTATGCGCTGCCCTGGTACACCAACAACGTCGCTCTGTTCGTCAATAACGATATGCTGAAGGCCGCCGGCTTCAGCGCGCCACCGAAGAACTGGGCCGAATTCCGCGCCGTCGCCAAGGCGATGCGCGGACTGGGCGCCGACAAATTTGGACTGGCCATGGGCGCTGGCCGCTTTGGCGTGTTCCAGATGACGAGCTTTGTCTGGCAGAACGGCGGCGAACTGGTCGATGACGCCGGTCAGGTCCGCGTTGGCGAGCCGGCGGTAGCCGAGACCTTCCAGCTCTTCACCGACATGTACCGGGTGGACAAGTCAATTCCCGATACCGTGCTGACCGCGCAGTCCTGGGACGAGGTGTTCGCCCCCTTTCTCCAGAGCAGGGCCGGAATGCTGATTTCGGGCGACTGGGCCATCGGCGCCATCAAGCGTACCGCTCCCAACCTGAACTACTCGATCGTTCCCCTGCCAACGGGCAAGCGCGCGGCCACGGTCATCGGTGGGTTCAATCTGGCCGTCAACGCCAAGACCAAGAGCCCGGCTGCAGCCGATCTGGTGATGTTCCTCACCGGGCCACGCAGCGTCGAGGCCATGCGCAAGGCCGACCGGCTGTCGGCTCACGTGACAGCCACCACGCCGGACGCTATTGCCAAGCTGCCCGAAGCGATGCGACCCTTCATGTCCCAGGCGGCGGCTGGCCGGGCACGACCCAGCATCGCCATCTGGGCCGAGGTGCATTCTTCGATCCTTTCGCCGGCTTGGGACGCCTCGGTGCGCGGCCTGATGACGCCTCAGGCGGCAGTGCAAAAGGCGGCGAGCGATATCGCGGCAAAGATGAAATGACGATATCGCGGACCCATCACCGGCTTTTGGCGGCGTGACCCTCCGGATGTTTTGACCTGCAATGAGTTCGCCCCATTCCCCAGAACGCAAAGGCCGCAAGCCCTGGTCCGCTCTATTCGAGACGGGCCAGGGTGAGCGCCTGTACCCCTACCTGATGGTGCTGCCTGCCTTCGTCCTGGTCATGGTGGTGGTGGTTTACCCGGTGATCAGCGGCATCGCCGCCGGCTTCCAGGACCTGACGCTACGCACCCTGAGCCGTGGCCAGGTCATCTTCATCGGGACGCGCAACTATGAGCGCGTGTGGGCAGACCCGGTGTTCTGGACCGCCCTGAGAAACACCGCATGGTGGGTGGGGGCGAACGTCGTTGCACAGATGCTCCTGGGTCTGATGCTGGCGCTGATGCTGAACCGGCCTGTGCGCGCTCGCTCCTGGCTGAGGGCCGGCATCCTGCTGCCCTGGGTCGTGCCCAGCGTCGTGGCCGTGCTGACGTGGCGCTGGATGTACGACCCGACGGTGGGCATCGTCAATGAGTTGCTGGTCCGCGTTGGGGTGCTCAAGGATTACTTCCCTTTCCTCGGGGATATCGGAACCTCGTTGTGGGCTGTCACGGTGGAGAGCATCTGGAAGGGCACGCCCTTCGTGATGCTGCTGCTGCTTGCCGCGTTGCAGATGATCCCTCGCTCGGTCATGGAGGCGGCAGCGATGGACGGCGCCCATGGCTGGCGGCTGGTCTTGTTCGTCGTGCTGCCGCAGATCCGCCTGGCCTTCGCCATCGCGCTGATCCTGACCCTGATCCTGACGGTGAACAATTTCAACGCGATTTGGTTGATGACAGCAGGCGGCCCCCTGAACTCCTCGGAGACCCTTTTCACGCTCGCCTACCGCTACGGTTTCGAGCGGATGAACCTTGGCATGGCTTCGGCGCTGGCCACCCTGCTGTTTGTCTTCCTGGTCGCGGTGACGACGGTGTACCTGTATCTGATCCGCATGCGCGAGGAGGCCTGAGCCCATGCAAGAAGAGATTGTCGGGGTCAGAAGATGGAGCCGGGCGCTTCTGCACATCGGGCTGTGGTGCGCCTTTGTGTGGGCGGTCTTTCCGTTCTACTGGATGGTGGTGACCTCGCTACGCCCGGAATCCGAGCTGTTCGCCCGTCCGCCCGCCCTGTTTCCCAGGGAACTGACGCTGCAGCACTACACCGAACTTCTCCTGGGCGGAAAGTTCTGGCGCTATGCAGTCAACAGCCTGTTCCTGACGCTGGTCGTCACCGGCCTGAGTGTGCTGGTGTCGCTGACTGCAGGCTACGCGCTGGCTCGTTACCGGTTCCGGGGCTCGACGGTTCTGCCGGCGCTGATGCTGTACGGGCAGATGTTTCCCGCCGTGCTGCTGCTGATCCCCTTCTTCATCCAGTTCAGGGCGCTCGGATGGAACGACAGCCTGTGGGCCTTGGTCATCGTCTATCTCAGCTACATGTTGCCGCTGTGTGTCTGGCTGATGCGGGGTTTCTTCGCGCAGGTGCCGTTTTCCCTCGAGGATGCGGCGCGGATGGATGGCTGTACCCGCTGGCAGGCTTTCTGGATCGTGATCGTGCCCATGGCGCGCCCCGGCATCATTGCAGTTGCGACATGGTCGATGATCCACGCCTGGAACGAGTTCCTGTTCGCTGCGACCTTGATCACGAGCGACGAGAAGCGCACCCTGCCTTTGGGGCTCAACGGTCTGATCGGTCAGTTCACGACGGATTGGGGTGTGTTGATGGCCGGCGGGGTGCTGACCGCGCTGCCCATCGTGGTGGTGTTCTTTGCCCTGCAACGGCACCTGGTCTCAGGCCTGGGGGCGGGTGGTGTCAAGGGCTGAGGCGCGCGGTGAGGCGTCTGGCCCCCACCCGGGTGGGGACGATCGCGTGCCGGAGCTCGACCCTGTGCATTGGAGGAATTCCCATTGAGTCGCATCATCGAAATTACAGCGCGCGCCTTGTCCTGCCCGACGCCCGGCGGCATCACCTTCGCCGTGGGGCGTTCGGCCAAGCGCGACATGGTTCTGGTCAAGGTCGTCACCGACGAGGGGACCGTGGGCTGGGGCGAGGCGCACCACGCGCAAGCACCGAGCACGATTGCAGCTTTTGTCAACGACGCGCTTGGCCCCTCACTCATCGGGCAAGACCCCCACGCCATCGAGGTGCTCTGGGACCGCGTCTACCAGCGCTTTATCTCGACCCACGGGCCAGGTGCGGCGGCGGTCATCGGCCTGTCTGGCGTGGACCTGGCGCTATGGGACATCAAGGGCAAGGAACTCGGTCAGCCGGTCTGGCGCCTGCTCGGCGGGCAGAAGCGGCGGGTTCCGGCCTATGCCGGGGGGATCAGTCTGGGCTTCCAGCCCGTGGATGAACTGGCCCGGGAGATCGAGGCCTTGATGGAGCAGGGCTACCGCATGGTCAAGCTGCGGGTCGGTGACTCGCTCGAGCGCGACCTGATGCGCGTGGATGGTATCCGGCGGCGCTTCGGGCCCGAGCTCGCACTGGCGGCCGATGCCGGCACCCGTTTCCACAGCCGGGATCTGGCCGGCATCGTCGAGATCTGCGAGGCGGGTCGGCTGACCTGGCTCGAGGAGCCGTTCCCGCCAGACAACCTGCCGGGCTACCGCCGGCTGAAGGAAGTGATGGCCACCCCATTGGCGGCGGGCGAGAACCATTTCACCCGCCACGAACTGCGCACCCTGGTCTCAGAGTCGATCATCCAATATGTGCAGGCCGACTGCTGCAAGGCTGGGGGAATCAGCGAGTTGATGAAGATCGGCGCGCTGGCCAGCACCTGGCATCTTGCCGTGGCCCCGCATACCTCGGCCTCGGTGCTCAGCACCGCAGCTTCGCTGGCTGTGCTGAGCGCGCTGCCCAACGGCACCTGGTACGAGGCCGATGTGTCACGGGTCAATGCCTTCCGCGATGCGCTGGGCATCGGAGCCCCCACGGTGGTCGACGGGTACATCGAGGCATCTGACCGCCCAGGCTTGGGAGTCGAGATCGACGAATCGGTGATCGATCGGTATCCCGTGATCCTGGGGGCTTCTTACCAGTAACCCGGTTGCCCCATGGCGCCCCAAGGCGAACCCGGGAGACCATCCATGCGCGTACTGGTTTTGTACTGCCACCCTCTGGGCAACAGCTTCAATGCGGCCTTGCATCGCGCAGCCTTGCAGGCATTGACCGATGCCGGCCACGAGGTAGACGACTGTGACCTCTATGCGGAGGGTTTCGATCCGGTGCTCAGCCCCCAGGAGCGAAGCGACTACCATGACTTGGCCCTCAACCGTCGCAGCGTCGAGCCACATGTCCAAAGGCTGCTCCAGGCCCAGGCCCTGGTGCTGATCTTCCCGGTGTGGAGCTTCGGGCTACCGGCCATGCTCAAGGGCTACATCGACCGCGTCTTAGTGCCAGGCGTGTCGTTTCACCTTGTCGAGGGCGGGCCGAGCCGGCCGGGGCTGACCCATCTTCGGCATATCGTCGGCGTGGCCACCTACGGATCGCCCCATTGGAAAACCTGGCTGATGGCCGATCCACCTCGCGCCATGGTCTCGCGTTTCCTGAAGCGCCTGACCGGCAGCCGTGCCAGGGTGGACTACCTCGCGTGCTACGACATGAACACCAACAGCCAGCGGGATCGCGAACGCTTTCTCGAGCGCGTATCGCGACAGCTGCGCGGACTGGGGCGCGGTGGGCGCTGAAGGAGGTGAGCGGGCGGCAGTGCATCCAGGTCTGCCGCCGGTGCGGACTGAAACCTTCCGTCCCTGCGCGACGGCAACACGCACGCTGGTGGCACTTGCCCCCACAAAAGCCAGACCCATCGCCACACCACTGCCATGACACCGACTCCTCCGCTGCACTTCCCACCAACATCCCGCTTTGTCCTCGCCAACGCCCGTGTGCCCGCCGGCATGGTTCAGGGACTTCCACCTGACGCTCGGCTCGACCAAGAGGGCTCGGCACGACTCGACCTCTTGATTGACGAAGGCCGAATCGCCGCGATTTACAGCGCTCACACCGCTGTGCAAGGCATCCCTCAACTCGATCTGGATGGCCGCCAGGTATGGCCCTGCTTTGTCGATATGCATACCCACCTGGAGAAAGGCCACGTGATTCCGCGCATACGCCCCGACGGCACCATACAGGGCGGCGCCGCCCAGACCGTTGAGGACTATCCTCGCTGGAATGCCCAAGAAATGGCCTTGCGAATGGAGTTCGGCATCCAATGCGCGCACGTGCACGGCGTAAGCGCCATTCGCACCCACCTCGACAGTGGCACCCTCGCCCAGTCCAAGCTTTGTTTCAGCGTGTTTGATCAAAAACGCTCCGAATGGAGCGGCCGGGTGGATCTGCAGGCTGTCGCCATCAGCGGCATCAATGTGTATCTTTCGCAGCAGGGCAAGGAGTTGGCCGACCTCGCCGCCAAGTACGGCGGCCTTCTGGGCGGTGCGACCGATACCTTGTCGCGCGGAGCCGATGGAACGCACAAGGAATTGGGTCGGGCCCTGGATCGCATGTTCGAACTGGCCGGCGAGCGCGGCTTGGACGTCGATTTGCATGTCGATCAAACCGAAGACCTCTCGGCCTTCACCATCCCCAACATCGCCCGCTCGAAACTCAAGACCGGCTTCAAGGGCCGGGTCGTTTGCGGCCATTGCGTAAATCTTTCCCTCCAGCCACCGGAATTGATCGATTCCACTTTGGCCTTGGCCCGCGAAGCCGATCTGGCCTTCGTTTCCATGCCGACGCCGATGATGTACCTCATGGATCGGAAAAAAGACCGGACGCCTCGCTGGCGTGGCGTGACTGCCGCCAAGGAGATCCTGGCGGCAGGCTTGCCGCTGGCGGTCGGTGGCGACAATTGCCGCGATGCTTGGTTCCCCTATGGCGATCACGACATGCTGGATACACTCAAGCATGGGATTCGGGTTTTCCAATCCGATGAACCCCTTACCGGTGCGCTTGAAATGTCCAACCGCGTGCCCGCTGAAATCATTGGCCGACCCGACCTCGGCAAGCTCGCTACGGGACTGCCCGCCAACTTGGTGATTTTCTCCGCTCGCACCGTGAATGTCGTTTTGTGCCGCGATCAGGCCGACCGGATCGTCCTGAAGCACGGCCGCCAAGTGACGGATAAGCTCCCGCTTCATCATGAATTGGCACAGGCTCTTGGCATAAAAGAAGCCAAGTAACCGGAGCACCCGCCATCGATATCCATGTCTGGACACAGATCATTTGTCGGGCCACCTCTGGGCGGCCTTTTCCTGTGCGCCCAGCATGGGCGCACTCCTGCGGGTGCAAGTCCCGCCGTGGGTTGATCACAGCGAGCGAAGTGAAGCGCAACTGCATGAGGGCGACCGAATGTGGGAAGGAAGCGCGGAGCATAATCAATCTGCCACACCGGGCGCAATACGATTGCCCGGCCTGCGGAGCCGTCACGATGTTTGTGGCGTGCTTTCGTGGCATCAACACCTCACACAGGGAGTTACTTCCATGGCACTCGTCTCGATGCGCGAGCTGCTGGACCACGCGGCCGCCAACGGCTACGGAATTCCGGCTTTCAACGTCAACAACCTGGAGCAGGTGCAGGCCGTCATGCAGGCCGCCCACGAGGTGGGCGCGCCAGTCATCCTGCAGGCCAGTGCCGGGGCCCGCAAATACGCGGGTGACGCCTTCATCAAGCACCTGATCCTGGCCGCCGTGGAGAGCCACCCCCACATTCCGCTGGTCATGCACCAGGACCACGGGCAGAACCCCGATGTGTGCCAGGGCGCGATCAACCTCGGTTTCAGCTCGGTCATGATGGATGGCTCTTTGATGGCCGACGGCAAGACGATTGCCAGCTACGACTACAACGTCGAGGTCACCCGCAAGGTGGTCGACATGGCGCATGCCACCGGGGTCACGGTCGAGGGCGAACTCGGCTGCCTGGGCTCGCTGGAGACCATGCGCGGCGACAAGGAAGACGGCCACGGCACCGACGCCACCATGACCATGGACCAGCTGCTGACCGACCCCGAGCAGGCGGCCGACTTCGTGCGCCGCACCCAGCTCGACGCGCTGGCCATCGCCATCGGCACCAGCCACGGCGCCTACAAGTTCACCCGCAAGCCCACCGGCGACATCCTGGCCATCGAGCGCATCAAGGAGATCAACCGCCGCCTGCCCAACACGCACCTGGTGATGCACGGCTCGTCCTCCGTGCCGCAGGACCTGCTGGCCACCATCCGCCAGTACGGCGGCAACATGAAGGAAACCTACGGCGTGCCGGTCGAGGAGATCCAGAAGGCGATCCAGTTCGGCGTGCGCAAGATCAACATCGACACCGACATCCGCCTGGCGATGACCGGCGCGGTGCGCAAGTTCCTGGCCGAGAACCCCGAGAAGTTCGATGCGCGTGAGTGGCTCAAGCCCGCGCGCGAGGCGGCCTACAAGATCTGCCGGCAGCGCTACATCGAGTTCGGCTGCGAAGGCCAGGCCGGCAAGATCAAGGG